>ERZ795044.5522-NODE-5522-length-10229-cov-6.382347_pt1 | contig 10229 bp, 12 predicted proteins | sample MGYA00375128_ERZ795044 | MGnify/ENA primary metagenome ERZ795044 (study PRJEB30173, sample SAMN05720213) | anaerobic digester metagenome | isolation source: active sludge of municipal wastewater-treating anaerobic digesters | place: USA | collected 2014-12-22 ... | reverse complement strand
CTAATATTAGCCAAGAAATCGCAAAAAACACAAAAACACGCTTTTTTAATTTTAAAATAAAAAAAAAATTAATAAAATATAGTAATATGTAAAAATATAAATAATAACTTTTTAAAAAAACGTGTTTTTGTGTTTTTTCCGTGTTTTGTTGTAATGTTAGCCAATAGAATAACACAAAAAAAACACAAAAAAACACAAAAACACGTTTTGAAGTGTGTTCCCGTGTTTTTACTTGACAGAATAGCGTGGATATTGTCTTAAAAAAGACAAAATCATAAAATAAAAAATACAAGATAAACAATATAACATAAAAAAGCCTATCTTGTCAAGTATTAATAGAAGCATAAAAACTATATTTATATTTTATTTAATATTAGCTAGTGAATACTTCGCTTAATGATTATTAATATACGTATAATACTATTAATTGATATAATTTGACAAATAAGTCAAATCGTGTCATCTAGACCCAGTCCCACCACCCCACCACCCCCGTCCGATTTTATATAGATAGTGGCTTAAAATTTATATTACCCCCTTAAATAAAAAACCAGCTATGGCGAACCATAACTGGTATATTATATATTGGTTATTATATACTAAATCTTTCGTAATTTTATCCACAACAACATAAAACATAATATTTGACAATATCTATTTTTTTGCTAATATTATATTTATTTGCGTTATTCTTAATTTTATGTTATAATGAAGTTAAGATAAGAATATTTTGCTAATATAAAGTGTGAAAAGGACTTTCACATGAGCAATTATCTCTACTATCATTCCGACTGGGCGTACTAACGATATAGCGCTCAGTCTTAGTCTAAAAGCAATGGAACTAGATAACTTACTCGACCTTAAAGAAGAGTTTAAACAAACTAACCATGATAGACGAAATCCTAAAAGAGATAGAGGAGAATCCGATCCAACAAATAGAAACCAGCGAAACGGCCGATAATAAGCTCCCAGTAGTAATATCGGTTGATTTGCGTACACGCAAGGAGATTATCCGTGACTGGTTGTCCGGGATGGAGAAGAAAGAAATTGCTGCTAAGTATTCTTTACCAATCCGTTCTATTTCTGTAATAATAGATAAAAATGACGACTTACGCTTGGATATTGAAAAGCGACATTTAGCCATTACCGCTGCTAGGGAAAACGTCCGCTTATCAGAAACCAAGAATAAGATGTTAAATTATATAGATAGCACCTTAGATGAAACTTTTGCTAATAATAGCGAAGAATTAACACCTGAAAAAAAATTAAAATTTTTAGGCGGAATGGCGATGTTGTGGGATAAGATAGCGGCGACAGCTAGGTTGAATCAGGAAAAGCCTACGCAGATAATGGAGAAACGTGAACTTAAGGCTGACCTTAGCGAGATATTAAAGCAGTTGCCGACAGCTGAGGATAAGATGAACTTCTTACGTCAGCAGTCACAAGGTATGAAGTCTACCGATGTTGTTGATGGACAGATAATTAATTAATGATATGGAAGATACAGTTGTTTATAACAATCATATATCTACCTTCCCGATTCTTACACCTGAAGAGCAACAAGTAATATTAGACAAAAAGCTTGAAGATAGATTTCAGTTGACCTTACTGACAGATGATCAGCACCCAAATTACTTAGCTAATCGTGAGATAGCCATCGCCTTATGTAAAGGTGATTTGACAGGTTTGGCTACAGCTAAAGAGGACCCATCACGTATTCTTTCATCTGGGTTTAGATATTGGGCTGATAACTTTGTTTGGATTCAGGACCCTGAAGCTGAGGATGCGTCAAAGAAAAATATTCCTTTCTTATTGTGGGATTTTCAGGAAAGAGCTGCTGAGGAGATTATTAGGGCGATTGTACTTGGATATGATATGCCGATTGAGAAAAGCCGTAAGTTGGGCTTGTCTTGGTTGGTAATGGCAATATTTGTTTGGGGCTGGCATTTTCATGGCTGGGAACTATTAGTTGGTTCTCAGAAAAAGGAGAATGTCGACACTAAAGGAAATATTAAAACGTTAATTGAAAAGGCTAGATATATTATTGAAAGAAATCCTGATTGGATGATGACTAAGTTAAAGGATAAGGTTACCGATAAAAACGCTTTATTGGTTCACCCTGTTCATGGTGCTACGCTTGCCGGTGAATCTAACAACCTTAACTTTGGTCGTTCTGATAGGCGTAAAGCTGTATTATTCGATGAGTTCGCATCTTGGGAGCAAACTGATAAGGCTGCGTGGCAGGCTTGCGGTTCTACTACTAAATGTCGTATTCCGCTTTCTACGGCTAATACACGCGGTACTAACTGTCATTTCTTTACAATCATTAATAATTCTAAAAAGAAACAGAACAAATATCTACGCTTACATTGGACTTTACACCCAATATTCGCCAAAGATTTGTATTACGATGAATATGGTAAGCCTAGGTCGCCATGGTATGACAATGAGGTTAAGAGGTCCGCGACAATGCAGGAAGTATATCAAGAATTAGACATAGACTATCAAGCATCAATGGGCAGTAAAGTCTTTCCGATGTTTAGCTTAGAGAATAATGTTAAGGAAGGATTAGTGTATAATCCAGACCTACCTTTATATATATCAGCCGACTTTGGTCTTGACACAACAGCATTTATATGGTGGCAAGAAGATAAGTCTAAAGGATTATTTTATATCATTGACGAATATCAGAATAATGGTGCTGGTGAAGGTACTAGCATTTATCACTTTATAGATGTTTTACAAAGTAAGCCATATAAGCAAGGAATAATGTATGGCGATCCACATTCAGGTGAGAATAGGTCGCTAACATCTGGTCAGTCAAATGCCAGTATCTTGCGTAAGTATGGATATATCTTTAAGAGCCAACGAGCGCACATTGGAACACGTATCAGTTCATTAAGGAATATCATGGACAGGGTGTTAATCAGTGATACCTGTGTTATCGGAATTGAGGCTTTAAGTTCTTGGCAGTTTATAACATCTAGGACTGGTACATCAGAAACACCTAAGCATGATGAATATAGCCATTGGTGCGATGCAGCCACGTATTTTGCTCAAAATCACGTTGCTAATAAGATAAATCAAAATTCTACAACAAGAAAAAGAAAACAATATAGTTCAACTTCAGGGGGAGTGGTTGGATAAACAATATGCCTAAAAAGGAAGAGGAAATGAAACCTCCGGTACAATATAATGAAGACAAGGAACTTGATGCTGAATACAGTGAGTTTTGGGGTAGGTTTAATACTTATAAAGAAAATCGTAATCAGACTATTAGGTTTTTTAACAAAGGTGGTGTAGCTCGTAATATTATTGACTATGTTCGTGATAGCGTTGACAGGATTAACGAGTATAGCCCTAAGCCTGAATATAAGGAAGATTGGCAATCAAATTTATTTGATCCAGTTACCCGTAACAAGATTATTACAATTTTGTCAAAACTTGTTTCCGCCAGGATGTCTATTGAGGTATTGGTTAAGTCTAACAACATTTTTAATACCGCCGCTAGTAAGCAAAGAGCTAGGATTTATCAAGATTTGCTTGATGCTGCCAATGAACATAACAAGGAACACGAACAGTTAGTTTGGGAGATGTTCACTTGTATGAACGAGGGTACTGTTATCGGATATGAAGATTTTATGAAAGATAAACGAACAGTTAAGTTCGTAGAATCTTTTGACCCTGATACCGGCGAAGCTAAGACTAAGGAGGTTACTTATGATGCTTGGGATGATGTTTATGGTGAGATAGTTCCGATTGAGGAGTTCTTCCCTGAAACCATTTGGATTAATAGTCGTGATTTTAGAACTAAGTTAAAGAGAGCTTTCCGTGTTCGCAAGATGACGATGGATGGATTTAAAGATGTTTATGGCAGATATAAGAACGCTGATAAAGTTAAACCATCTGGATTTTATTATGATAGCGGATATTTTGTTTGGGGTCTTGATGCTGATTTAAACAGAGAACATGTCCAAGTTGTTGAATGGTATGACGTTGCTAAAGATGAAAGAAAGGTTTGGGCTAATGGCGTAAGACTGTATGATGGCCCATTGCCATGGAATCATAAGCAGTTACCTTTCTGGATTTCTATCAGTGAACCTATCCATCATCAGTTTTTGTATGGTAAGTCTTTCCCCGATAAGTTGATGGCGATGCAGGATATGAATAACGCTTTATGGAATAATATCCTAGATCAGTTATTCATTGTCTTAAATAGTCCGACATTTGTTGATGGAGATATTGATGATTTAGATGATGGTTATTTAGAACCTAATAGGATTTATAAGATGGACCCCGGCACTAAGGTTCAAAAAGGAACTTTAGGAAACTTAGACCAGACATCATTTCAAGTATTACAGCTTATTAAGCGTTCGATGGAAGAAAGTTCTGTATCAGCACAGGCACAAGGCATTTATACTGGCGGTCGCAAGACTAGATATGAGGTTGAAACATTACAAGAAAATTCATTAAATATTGCCTCATTATTCTTGCAGATGATTGAAAGTGCGATGCAACATAAAAACTTCTTACGCCTATATAATGTTTTACAATATTATTCTCAGCCTTCTGAAGCCCAGGATGGTAGCACAAGATTTAAGTTCTTAGTGATTGATAATAAGAAATTAACCAATGGTCGTGTTGGTAAAAAGTTAATTCAGATTGCACCAAGTTTAGATGGTGAAACACCAGAACAGGTTAGCCAAAAACTAAAGAAAGCAGCTAACGCTGAAATGGGTATGTCTGAAAATGCTGAATATGACCCAAGTACAGCTACCGTAGAACCATTACTTTTAACAACTGATTATTTATTAAACAAAGATGTTGAACTAGATGTTCGCGTGGTTCCTAATTCATCTATTAAAGAAACTGCCACCGCTAAAAAGAATGGTGATATTGCTTTCTATCAGATGACTAATGGCCAACCTGGGTGGAACCAAAGATTGATTAGAGAAGATTTGGCTCAGGCATTTAATAAGAGTCAGGAATATGTTGAGGAAATGCCTGAACAAGGTCAAGACCAATTAGCTGGTGAAATGGAAAAAGCTAAAGGTATTATGGGTAGAGCTGGTATGGAGGGAATGGGACCTAATAACGTTAATATGAATTTATTATGAAATGGATATTAAACTTTCTAATTAAATACTACGTTAATAAATATAGTAAAGAAGTTACTAAGTTATCGCCTGAAGAAGAACTTGACAGATACCAGTTTAAATCAGCATACGCAATATTAGATGTTTTAAAAAATAATATAACAATTCAAACGCTTAGACATTTTGAAGCTAGAACTGAACAGGAAAGATGGATGGTAAAAGGTGCGGCATTATGGTTACAGCTTATGAAAGATAGACACGCTTATGCTGTTAAATTACAAAGTGTTAAGGATGAAAAAAAGCGTTTAGAATTATGGAATAAGTTTAGGATTAATAATTAAATAAATTAGACGGACCCAAAGTTACCGTCCAATAAAAACTATGGAAAATGAAAACAAGGAGTCTAAGAATGATGCGGACAACACCGCTAACCAGAATGCTCCTACTGGTGAACAAAAGCCTGAGGAAAATAAGGAAGGTACGCCTAAAGTTCCTGAGGAAGAGAAAGTTACTCTTTCTAAAAAAGAGTTGGAAGATTTAAAAAAGCGTGCGAGCGATTTCGATCGTTCCATTGAATTGAAGAGATTAGCTAAGTTAGCAGACAAAGAAACACCAGCCGCTGGCGGTGAAGTTCAGGAGGAGATTGCTAAACTTAGAGAAGAACTTTCAAGTTTCAAAGCTCAATCTTTTAACTCAAATCTTACTGAAGCTTATCGTGAATTAGTCAAGGATAATCCTTGGGTCAATGACGATGCTAAATTCGATAAGATTAAAGAAAATTTTGCTACTGTCGGCACAGAAACAAAAGATGAGTTGCTTTCCAAGTTAAAACTTGCCGCGCAGACTTCGTTCCCACAGGAATATGAAAAGCATTTAGAGGATAAAATTAAGGCCAAGGTCTTAACCGATAAAGCTACTCTTAATTCAGGTGGAGCCGCTGGTTCTGCGGAAATTCTTCATAAAGATAATAAACCGAAAACTGACGAGGACTTACTAAAAGAAAGAATGGCAAAATTATATGCCGAACAAAGTAAGACTCGCCGTTAATTACAAATATGGATTTTAAGATTGTTAGCGGTTTACATGGTGTTCCTACCGTATTAGCGACTAAGGCTTCTGCTACTGTTATTGAAGCTGGTGACTTAGTCGCTATCGATACTGGTTTGATCATCAAGGCTACCGCCGCTTCTACTGCTATTGCTTATGCTCCTAATGGTGCTGGTAATGGCGAAACCAAAATTGAAGTTACCGTTGGTAATGATTTCGTTTTGGAAGGCACTGCTGATGCTAATTTCGCAGTTGCCAATAAGGGCGCTGAGGTTGATGTTGTTGTCGCCTCTGGCGTTCAAAAGATTGACTTAGGTGAATCTAGTACTGATGTGTTGAAGGTCGACATCAGTGAAAATGCTGGTACTGCTGGTTCTGCCTCTAATGTTAGAGTCAAAATCAACAAACCTCTTTTCTAGTTTAATCAAGTAATAATACACATAATATATGAATAGAGTTGATTATGCTTTGCAAGCTGTAAAAGGTATTAAGGAAGTTGCTAATAACGGCGTCCAAGAAGACTTAATGCAGTATCAAGACAATCGTGTCTTTGAGTTTGCAAATAGCTCTGAGGTGTTTGAAATCTTCACCTCCACCGAAAGCCTTTCCGGTGCGATTGAATTAGGCGATTCCGATACTCCTCCTTTAGTAACTTTGAATGATGGTTATTCTGTAACCGTTCAGGAAAAGCGCTTTGGTCTTGGTTATACTATTAACGAAAAGACCATGGCTCGTGATAAGGTTGATTCTACTATGCAGGTAGAAAACTTCATTGCTGAGAATACTAACCAGGTGATGAAGGAAGCTGTACATTATTTATTAACCGAAGCTTTTGAATTATTGAATGATGGCTTTACCGGTGCTAAATACTTAGCTCCAGATGGTGCTGCTATCTTCGGTTCTCATACCTGGGCTTCTGGTGGTACTTTTGATAACGGCGTAACCGCTGTTTTATCTGAGTCTGCTATCGATGATATGGAAGAATATGCTGGTGCTTTCACTGATGCAAGTGGAAAACCAATGCCAATGAACTTCGATATTATCATTGTTAAGAAAGGTTCTGCAGCTGAAAGAACTGCACGTAAATTATTTGCAGAATCTATCAGCCCAGTTGCTGTTGGTGATATTAATTTATATCAGGGTGAAAAGACTATTGTTTCTACCCCTTATATTACAAGCGCCAATAAATTGAACTGGTTTGCTCGTGATTCTCGCTACAAGAATCCGTTACGTGTTAAGATTGGCCAAATGCCTACTATGCACGAACCGATTCCCTTGGAGAACCAGGGTTACAGAGTTAATGTCACTGGCTTCTTCGCTGTTGCATGTACAAACATGCCGTATTCCTACTATGGCTCAACTGGTGCCGCTTAGTATCAGATGAATATAGGGGAGAGTTTATTCTCTCCCCTATAAGATAATATAAAAAACACCCTGAGGGTAAGCCTCTCGGACTCGGATGAAAACCGAGTTAAAAAATAATCAAAATTATGCATGGACATAAGTTTGTTTCCACTAATGGTGGATTCTCCGTATTAAACAACGGAGTAGAAACCCAAGTTATCACTCAGGCTGGCGCAATTACTGCCGATATTCAAGCTACCGCTGGTTCTATCGGAACCACTGAATTAGCTGATGGTGCAGTCACTTACGCTAAAAGAAGTTCCGTAGCTGCCGTTACCGCTACTGATGATGGTTTAACAACTGGTTTAGTTCCTGCTGGAACTACTTTTGCTACCATTACTTCAGCAGATGCAACCAAAGCTGTTACTTTACCGGCAATTTCTGCCGCTACTATTGGCCAAACTCTTGACCTTTATGTTGGTGCTAATGGTTATGAATTATTAACCCCAGCATCTTCTAACAACACTATTAGTACTGTTGATTCTGATGGTTCAAATCAGTTGGATGTCGCCGCTAACTCTTTATTGAGATTAGTTCAGGTATCAGCTACTGGTTGGTATGCTTATCAGGTAACCGCTACTACTATTACTGTTGTAGCTCCAGATAACGATTAATAATTATTAACATAATTGTTCCTATTGGATTGGCAGGTCTGACCGCTTAATCCAATAAGGTTAGACAGCAATTATTAAAAACTATGAAAATCAATTTTGATCAAGAGATTACAAAAGACGATGGCTCATCTATCGTTAGCGAAAAGAAATCTTTTAATGTCAAAAAGAATGAAGAAGGTCAATGGGTAGCCGAACCAAATGTAGATTATAAAGATAAAACTTTATTATCTGATGTTTGTCAGGGTGCATTAACTGATACATTAGCAAAGGTTTCTGTGGCCGAGACAATGAAAAGATTTAAACTTAAAAATAAAATTGCTAATGGTGGCGAGGTTGAACTTGATGAGGCTGAATTAGCAGATTTAAAAGAATTAGTAAATAATAAATATGACCTAATGATGGCAGGTAAAATCTTGTTAATGTTAGGTGAAGAATAATATGCAACAATTTTTACGCGATGGCCGTTGGTTAACTTTAGAACAAATTAAACAATATAACCAGAGCAAGTCTAAATCAGTAAAAAAGCCTTCTACTAAGAAAGCTAAGACTGAAGATAAGCCTGAAGAATAAATATGGAATTTACAAACATTAAATTAGAGCCAGTTCGTAGCGCTTCTATTTTAACTAACGCTTATGTAGCTGGCACTGTTATTGAGAACGCTGAAAAGTATAATGTAATGAGTCTTTTAATTGATTTTACTAAAGGTTCTCTTACAGATTGCCAGATTAAAGTTGAGGGTTCTATGGATGGAACTAATTATTATCAGCTTTTATCTGATAGCATTTCTGCTGGTGTTAATTCAGTTGCAGGTTTAGTTTATAAATTAACTGATAACACTGCTGGTTCAACGACTCCCTTAACAATCAATGTTAAGAAAATTAAAATTTCAGCCATTGGTACTGGAACTGTTACTGGCTCATCTTTAGCTATTAGCGCTATAATGGGTAGAATTTAAAATTTATGTTTAATAATAATAGAAGCGAAGCAATCGCACCTACTAAGGCTGACGATAAAGTTCGCGATATAAAAGAAGAATTAGCAAATCTTGGCAGCATTAAAGAAGATTTAGTGGCTGAGATTGCTTTAAAAGAAAAACTCGCTTCTGATTATAAAGACATAGATAAGAAAGTCGAAGAAGCGGAAGCAGAACTTAAAAGGTTAAATCAAGAAATAGCCAAAGCTAATCATCTTAAGTCTGACTTAGAAATAGTGGAGAATAAATTAAATGAAACAAAGGAGTTTAATGACACTATATCATTTCAGACAAAAGAACTATTAGCTAAGCATGATAAGTTATCTGCTGATATTAAGATATTAGAAGATAGTTATACACACAATAAGGTTGAATTTGATTCAGCTCTTTTAGCATATAAAAAAGAGATTGCTAAATATGAAAAATCTTTAGCTGATATTACTGAAAAAACAAAAAAAGCTTTTGAAGAACACGGTGTAATAGTTACTAAATATAAAGAAGAAATTAATGAATTAGTTAAAACTGTAAATCAATTAGAACAAGTTAAAGATGGTTGGGATAAAAAGATAGTTGAGGCTAATAGCAAATTACAGTCTTTAGAAAAAGAAATTAAAACAGCAGATAATAAGGCTATGGAATTAATTTCTAACGCTGAACTATATTGCGAAAGAATAAAGAAAGATGCTGATGAATTAGTTGCTAAGAAAAAACAAGAACTAATTGATCGTGAGGGAATATTATCTGAACGTGAATCTTGGCTTAATGAAAAAGAGCAAATATTAAAAGAAACAAAATTAGAACTTGAGAAGTTCTACGGTCGTAAAATAAATAATGTTATTATATAAATATGTGGACAGGTAACCGAGAAGAAAAAGGTAGGCCAGTAAAAATTAAAGACGAAGGTTTAACACTTGTTAATAATGTTGCCAGTATAGATTTTACTGGTGATGGAGTTTTAGGTACTGCTATTGGAGATGATGTAACGCAAACAATTCCAGGTTCTGGTTCTACAGATTGGCTTCTTAACGGAAACACACTCGGCTCTAAAAAAACAATAGGCTCAATAGATAACCAAGACTTTGGTATCATAACTA
>ERZ795044.5518-NODE-5518-length-10236-cov-5.866811_pt1 | contig 10236 bp, 9 predicted proteins | sample MGYA00375128_ERZ795044 | MGnify/ENA primary metagenome ERZ795044 (study PRJEB30173, sample SAMN05720213) | anaerobic digester metagenome | isolation source: active sludge of municipal wastewater-treating anaerobic digesters | place: USA | collected 2014-12-22 ... | reverse complement strand
GGTTTCCACGGCGTAGATTTCCGGCAGGTGCGTCGCGATGCATTCCCACTGCCGGCCCTCGTCGCGGCTCATCCACAGTTCACCGCTCGTCGTGCCGAAATACAGACCGACCGGATCCCGACTGTCCGCCGTCATCGCCTGACGCTTGACGGTCCACCACGCCTGGCTGCCGGGCAGGCCGGCATCGAGCCGTTGCCAGGTCTCGCCACCATCGCGTGTGCCGTAGACCGCCGGCTTGCCGTCCGGGCTGGTACGCGGCCACACCGTGGTCCCATCCATCGGAAACACCCAGGCGACGTCAGCGTCGCGCGGGTGCACCACCATCGGGAAGCCGATGTCGCCAACCGCGGCGGGCATGCTTCTACCGATGCGCTGCCACTGCTCGGCTGGCCGGTCGAGCCGGTAGATGCCGCAGTGGTTCTGCTGATACAGGCGATCCGGATTGCTCGGGCAAAGGCGAACGCAATGCGGGTCGTGAAACATCGCGTCACTCGGCTCGAAACCTTCGACCACTTCGAGACCCTCGATCAGCGGTGCGAATGTCCGGCCACCATCAGCCGACTCGTGTACGCCGCCGCCCGACATGGCCAGATAGAGATGAGCGGCATCGCGCGGGTCAACGATGATCGAATGCAGTTTCGGTCCATCCGGCGTGCCGTCCTGCACGCTGCCCATCCAGCGGCGGTATTGCGGATCATCGTTGATGCAGGAAAACGGCGCCCAGCTGACGCCCCCGTCCTCGGAACGGAACAGCCCTTGCGGTGAGGTGCCGGCATACCAGACATCCGGTTCGTCGGCATGACCCGGCGTCAGCCAGAAGGTGTGATCGACGGCCCGTCCGCCGCTACCGTCGGTGACCGTAGTAAAAGCCGGTGGCTTGGCGGCTTCCTGCCAGGTTCGCCCGAAATCCGTCGAGCGGAAGATGGTCGGTCCGAGATGGCCGGTCTTTGCCGCCGCGAGCAAGGTTCGGCCATCGCGCGGATCAAGCAGCAGATGATTGATGATGTGACCCAGAAAATGCGGCCCGTCAGTTCGCCAGGTTTGGCGCGCGCTATCGCCGTAATAAAACCATGCCCCCTTGCGCGTCGAGACCATGAGCAGGGTTTGGCGCGAGCCGTCGGTTTTCGCTGCGGGATTTTCGATATTTAGTGTCATGACTCACTCCTTATCAATTGCCACACGACCAGCCGCAAAGCACTTTGTAACCTTCTGCTTTGATCATGTAAAAACCGGCAAGTTGCACATCGGTGTCGGTCAGTGCACCAGCACCTCGCAGCCAATTACTGCGAAACAGCCGCCCCGACATGCTTGATCGGCAGCGTGATGCGAAATGTGCTGCCTTTGCCGACTTCGCTGCGCACCTCAATCTGACCGTGGTGCTTCTGGACGATCCCGTAGGAAAGTGACAACCCCAAACCGGTCCCCTTACCCACTGGCTTGGTCGTAAAGAAAGGGTCAAACACCTTCTGTCGAATCTCTTCCGGGATACCCGACCCGGTATCGGAAAACTCCAGCCAGACCGTATCGCCCGCAACGCCGGTACGAATCGTAATCCGCCCACGCGCCTCGCCCATCGCATGCGCCGAATTGACCAGCAAGTTCATGAATACCTGATTGAGCTGCGAGGGCAGGCATTTAACCTCGGGCAAATCGCCGTATTCCTTGACCACATCCGCCTTGTAGCGAATTTCGTTGGCCACGATATTGGCCGTCGAATCAATCCCCTGATGCAGGTTGGCCCATTGCCACTCCTGCGTGCAATCGACCCGTGAAAAGTCCTTGAGATCCTGCACAATCCTTTTGACCCGCGAGATGCCCTCTTTCGACTCCCCCATCAGCAAGGGAATATCTTCCTTGAGAAAAGCGAGGTCGACCTTCTGGCGTAGCGCCTTCATGCCGGCCAGCATGGCCGGATCGGCGAAGGTCGACTCGGCCGCTTCGTAAGCATCAAGAATGGTGAACAGACTGCTCAGGTAGCCTTCCAGCGTACCGATATTGGAAAAAACGAAGCCAATCGGATTATTGATTTCATGGGCCACGCCGGCGGCCAGTTGGCCGATGGAAGCCAGCTTTTCAGACTGGACCAATTGGTCCTTCGTTGCCGAAAGCTGCATCGTACGTTCAGCGACCAACTTTTCCAGATCGGCCTGGTATTGGCGAAGCCCTTCCTCAGCCGTCTTGCGCTCGGTCACATCCTGCAAGGTTTCGATCGCACCGACAATCTGGCCCGCCGGATCGCGCAAGGGTGCTGCCGTAAAGTAGAGCCAGCGGCCATTTTCGCCAAATTGCGGGAAAAAACTCTCCGCCTCGAAAGCCCCCGGAATCACCGGTGAACGGCGGAACATGCCCTTGTACAGCGTTTCCAGCGCATCCATGTCGGCACTGATCACCAGGTCCGCCATCAGCGGCCGCTCGTTGGGGTAAAACGCCGACCAATGGCGATTGGTCCCAATCATCTCTTCGGCCGGAACACCACTAACCAGCGCACAGGCCTTATTCCAGTGCGTCACCTTGTGTTGCGCGTTGATCACCAGCGTCGGCACCGGGTCGCCATCAACGATCTGCGCCAGAAACTGCTCCATGTTGCGTTTGGTTTCGAGCGAACGCTTGCGTTCCGATTCAAACAAACGCATTTGCGTCAACTTCACAGTTTCCAGCGCCGCTTTCAGTTCTGCCTGCTCGATTACCAACTGCGCGTTAGCGGCCTGCAAAGCCTGGGTCCGCTCATTGACCCGCTGCTCCAGGGTGAGATTCAGATCGACCAGCGCCTGATTGCGTGAGGCGATCACCCGGTAGAGCGAACTCAACGCCTCAAGCAGGCTCGCCGTCGCCGGGTCAGCCTTGTTGGCACTCTCCAGCCCATAAGCTTCAGCTGGCGTCATTCCCCGGCGAATATTCTGGACCTGGCGGGTCATTACCTGATCAATCCCGAGAATGTGATAGGCCAGCCAGTTACTGAGAAATTTCAGCAAAAACTTTGTATCCTCGGCACCAGTACTGACCTGTCGCATCGCCGTCACCTGACTGGCGAATTCGCGGTGGATTTTCTGATGCATGCTGACATGGCGCTCGTCGCAACCGGCGCCGATCATCAGCCCTTCTTCGTGGCTGAAATGATTGACCGCGTAAAGCACCAGTTCCTCAAGAATGATTTGAATCGCGGCCGGGTCGCTGCTTTCACCAGCCTCCAGAGCGCCGACCTGATTGATGATCCGCACCAGCTCCTGATGCTCGGTATCCACCAAGTCTTCACCCGTGAGATAACGATCGCTCCAGACGAATGTTTCCATGCCTTCTCCCACCCAAAATTTTACCGCTGCAACAGTGCGAGCATCTTAGCGCGCCAAACCAGCCCGCAAGCCGACAGCCGCGCAATTTGGCCCATTTTCGGGCGTTGACCGCAGCATCCATTTACCGGAATCGAATGCCGAAGCATCGTTAAATGCTTGGTTTTGTGCCACAAAGCCTTAAACTCTCATCTTTACGCGGCAACAAAGCTCTCTGCCTTGCGTTTTTCTACCGCCACACCACTGAGCACAGCACGCTCCAGGTCGATTGGCACTCATTCAGCAAGCATTCAAAGGTAATTCGATGCACCCGATCCATGATTTTGACGTTCTCCTTTTACTCGCCACGGCACTCTCCTCCAAAAGACGGCCGGCGCAAATGGTCGAGATCGTCGCAGCCGCTGATCTGTTTCAGCAGGCCATTCCGGCTGAAGCAAAAATGATTGAAGCGTTTTCCCGGCTCGCCATTAATGGCTTGATTGTCGAGATTGACGGTGGTTTTGCCCTGACGCCGGACGCGCAAACACTGGTCAACCGCCTGCCCCGGAAAGCCGATGCCGCCGAACGCATGTTCATCGTTCGCGACAAACTCTCCGAATACGACGCCAAGGCAATCCACCCCGCCATTGAGCTGACGATGGAACAAGTCAAAGCCGCGGTTGACGCACACAAAAAAGCCAGTGAAAGCACGGCGAAAAACCTGCTGGTACCCAAACCCAAACCGGTCGAAGAAGTTCAGCGTCCTGGCCAACGCCAGCGCCGCCCTGCCCCGGCGCGTCAAAACAAACCGGCCCAGCCGCGCTGGCGCAAGGGTTGAAGCGCAACGTGCCGATAACAGAAACGACACTGCCTGAATTGCAGGCTGAATTACTGGGTGAATTACCGGCTGAGTTGCAGGCTAATTTGCCAACGAGTTTGCAGCCTATAGCGCCAGCAAGCGCCGACACCACCGGCCAATCCTTCAGCGAACTGCCCCTGTCGCCCGCCATGCTGGCCAACCTGACGCAGCTCGAATACCTGACGATGACGCCGATTCAGACCGCCAGCCTGCCGATCGCGCTGGCCGGACACGACCTGATCGCTCAGGCCAAGACCGGCAGCGGCAAGACGGCGGCCTTTGCGCTGACCCTGCTCACCAACCTCAATCCGCGCAGCTTTGCCGTGCAGGCCATGGTGCTCTGCCCGACGCGCGAACTGGCCGATCAGGTCACGCAGGAAATCCGCCGCCTGGCGCGCTTTGAAGACAACATCAAGATCCTTTCCCTGGTTGGCGGCTCGACGCTGCGCAACCAGGCAAGCAGTCTGGAGCACGGCGCCCATATCGTCGTCGGCACACCGGGCCGCCTGATGGATCACATGCAGCGCGAAAACCTCAAGCTCGACGAACTGAACACGCTGGTCCTCGACGAAGCCGACCGCATGCTGGACATGGGCTTCCACGACGACATCGCCTTCATCGCCAAGCGCTGCCCGGCCAAACGCCAGACCCTGCTCTTCTCGGCCACCTACCCGGAAGGCATTGCCCAGCTCGCCAAGCAATTCCTGAAAAATCCGCAGGAAGTGAAGCTGCTCGAACAGCACGCCGAAAACAAGATTCGCCAGCGCTTCTACGAAGTGACCAATGAAAACCGGCTGACTGCCGTTGCCACCTTGCTCAAGCATTACCGCCCACTGAGCACGCTGGCGTTTTGTAACACCAAGCAGCAATGCCGCGATTTGCTCAATGTGCTGCGCGAGAACGGCATTCAGGCACTCACCCTGAATGGCGATCTGGAACAACGCGAACGCGATCAGGTGTTGATCCAGTTCGCCAACAACAGTTGCTCGGTGCTGGTCGCAACCGACGTTGCAGCGCGTGGTCTTGATATTGCCCAACTGGAAGCCGTGATCAATGTCGATGTGACACCCGATCCGGAAATCCACATCCATCGCATCGGCCGCACCGGCCGCGCCGACCAGCAAGGCTGGGCGCTCAGCCTTTACAGCCCGGCCGACAAACGCCGGCTGGCCACCATCGCCCAGATGATGGGGACGACGCTGGAAACGCACAAACTCAGCGAATTGCCGGAAGCCGACGAAGCACCGCTGGTGCCGCCGATGGTGACGCTATTGATGCTCGGCGGACGCAAGGACAAGATCCGTCCCGGTGACGTGCTCGGCGCCCTGACCGGCGAAGCGGGTTTCACCAGCAAGCAGGTCGGCAAGATCACGGTGACCGATCAAACGACGTTTATTGCCGTCGACCGCAATATCTATCGCGATGCCGTGCGCAAACTTTCCGCCGGCAAGGTCAAAGGCAAAACGGTCAAAGTCCGGGCGCTTTGAAGCGTAGAAGCGTAAAAATGGCAACCCAGTTTTTCAGCTTTTTCCCGGGTTGACCGCAGCAACGCTAGCAACCGACCAAAGGGCCCGTCCAGTCACCTCCAGGTGGCTGAGGTAAGCCCTGAGGTCAAACTCCAGCTGAAAGTAGTCCGGCTCCATGTGCTGGCAGAGCTGATAAAACGCCTTGTCGTGATCGCGCTCCTTCATATGCGCCAATTCATGCACGACAATCATCCGCAGGAATTCCGGCGGCATTTCCTTGAACACCGTCGCTACCCGAATCTCGCGCTTGGTCTTGAGCTTGGCCCCCTGCACCCGCGAAATTGTGGTGTGCGTACCCAGCGCCTGTTTGATCACCTGCATCTTGCTGTCGAAGGCCACCTTGCTCAGTTGCCCGACGCCCCCTAAATAATCGCCCTTGATTTCCTGCACGTAGTCGTAAAGCGCCTTGTCGGAGCGCACCGCGTGGGCCTGCGGGTATTTCCTGAGCAGCACATCGCCCAGCTTGTCCTGCTCAATCAACTGATGAATTTGCGTCACCAACGCCACAGGATAACCAGCGAGAAAGTTCGGTGGAGGTTTCGGCCGCATGGGCGCCAATCAGTGGCGGGGAAGGAATTGCACGAGTTGCTCGCGCTCAGTCAAACAACCGTAATCGCCTACCTCAAAATCACGGCACACGCCCGGTCGACGTTGATAAATGGTGCATAACATGGTTGCGCGATCCAGCGCCGCGCACCAGCCATCATCCAACCGTCGCATCACCGAACCGCCCCACTGATCCTCAGTCGAAAATTTTGCCGGCACATCGTCGTCGCCCATCAAAATCACTTCCAGCTGGCAACAACAGGCTTTGCAGGTGGCACAGGAAATTTCCGGGCGGTCGAGCGTGCTTTCCAAATCGTTTTTTGCATTCATACTTAAGCCGCCCTTAAAGCACATTATCCTGAATTTTCAGCATTTTACAGAAGCACGAGCGGGTCAGCGCAGCACTTTGGCAAGCATCATGAAAGTCACCATTTGCCTGAATCAATAAAATATTTATAGACGTATTTAAATCCATAGTATATAAATTGTTAAACATAAGCTTTAAAAGCATCTATTAATGGAAATCTCAAAAACAACTGAAGAATGGGAAGCCGAATTAGGCGAACAGGCGCGCAATCTTCGCCTGCGGCAAAATCTCGACCAGCAAACCCTGGCTGAACGAGCCGGCGTTGGTTTAAGCGCACTGAAAAATCTGGAATCAGGCAAGGGCGCCACGGTTAAAACCTTGATCAAGACCCTGCGCGCCCTTGGCCGGGCCCAATGGCTCGAAACCTTGGCACCGGCAGTGTCGATCAGCCCCTTGCAGATGCTGAAAGCAAAACCGCAGCGCCAGCGCGCCTCCAGACCAAGAAAGCCAACCGAGGAATAGATATGCACAAACCCGTTCCGGCGGTAGAAGTCCGCATCTGGGGCAAAACGGTCGGCGCTGTCGCGCTTGACCCGCGACTCGGCTATTACGCCTTCGAATACGATCCCCGCTTCGTCGCCACCGGCATTGACCTCGCACCGCTCGCCATGCCGCTAAGCAAAGCGCAAGAACCCTTCGTTTTTACCGACTTGCCCGAACTCACTTATAAGCGGCTGCCAGTGCTATTGGCCGACGCGCTCCCGGATGATTTCGGCAATAGTCTGATCGATACCTGGATGGCCAGCAAAGGTGTCGCCAAATCGGCCATTACGCCACTTGATCGTCTTGCCTACATGGGAAAACGCGGCATGGGCGCGCTGGAATTCCGCCCAACCCGCGGCCCGAACATCGCCAGCCAAACCGCCATCAAGCTCGCAAAACTGGTGGAGAGCGCTCGCCAGGCGGTGCATGGGGAAATCGACACCGAGCATCACACCAAGGCCGCCCTCGCCCAGATCATTCAGGTGGGCACCTCCGCCGGCGGCGCCCGAGCCAAGGCCACCATCGCCTGGAATCCTGGCACCGACGAAATTCGTGCCGGCCAGTTTGATGTCGAAGATGGCTTTGAACACTGGCTGCTGAAATTCGACGGCATGGGGAACGACCGTGAACTCGGCTCATCCCAGGATTACGGCAGAATTGAATACGCCTATTACCTGATGGCCAAAGATGCCGGCATCCACATGTTTCCCTGCCGCCTGCTGGAAGAAAACGGTCGCGCCCACTTCATGACGCAGCGTTTCGACCGCGATGGCAACGAAAAGCACCACATGCAAACCCTGTGCGCGATGGCTCACCTCGATTTCAAACAAAAAGCGACGCACGACTACAACCAGCTTTTCCTCAGCATCACGCAGCTAAAACTCGGCTATGGCGCACTGGAAGAGGCATTCCGCCGCATGGTCTTCAACGTCCTGGCGGCCAATTGCGACGACCACAGTAAAAATTTTTCTTTCCTCTTGCGTCAATCAGGCCAATGGGAACTGACACCTGCCTACGACGTAACCCACGCTTACAACCCCAAAGGCGAATGGACTTATCAGCACCTGATGAGCGTTAACGGAAAATTCGGCGCGATCACAGAGAGCGATTGCCTGGCCGTCGCCGACCGCTTTGGCATCGGCTCGGCACCAAAACTAATCAAGCAGGTTTCAGCAGCGAGGGCCCAATGGCCCTATTTTGCTGCCAAGGCTGGCGTCAATGCCGATGAAACTCAGCGCATCACCGGGCAAATCGTCGAACTTGCCAAGGCTTTTGAATCCCGCCCTTAGGCCTTTGAAGCTGAAAAAATGAAGCACTGAAAGACAAACAATTTAGTCGCAAAAAGTCTTTGTCGCACTTGATGATGCCCGCCTCGAAGCGCAGAATTGATAGCGTTAGCCACCCACACTCTGGAGGCAGGAAATGACCGAAGCTCAACTCAAACATGCAATCACTTCGGACTGGCCATTTTTTGGCGTCAGTCCCCACGGCGACGTGCTGGCGCGCTACGTGCCATTTGGGCCAGTCTTCCGCTGGAACTGGAATCAGATGGTGCCCACCACCGTTCAAGGCAGCGACCTGTGCTGGTTGCTCCATGCCTCAGCTGAAGAAGGCCATTCAATGAATGGGGCCGAAATCAGCAAGCAAGACAAGCCGTAACGACAAACGCGCCATTACCTGGCTTTTGCTGCGCCCCATCCTGTTTCCCTGCCCAGGGTGAGCTGATCATTTCTACTGGCGTCCCTACGCGCTCGCCGCCCCCGCACTGAATGGCGCCAGCACCATTGATCAGGAACTTTCCGCCCACACGATAGCAAGCGTCTCGCGGATTGTTGCGGCGCGGCATAAGCTCGGTTAAAGTCGTCCGGAATAAGCCGGATTCATCCTTCCACCCATCATTCTGCTTTGATATTTTTGCCCTGAACAGCCTTGCAAGTCTTGAAAGACGCTCACCCAATGGATAAACAAATCCAACACCCCGACGAAGTTTCCGCAGAGCAACAAACGATTGATACCCGCATGCGGATTGAGATACGGGATATTGGTATTCCACCTCGCCCGACCATCCTCAATGAAATCGATCATGAGATGGAGAAGGACGCTCCTGACTTCGGCATCCTGGCCAAACTCATCGGTTCCGATGTCGCACTTGCTGCAGGTTTGATCAAAACAACCAACTCACCGTTTTTTGGCTTCAGCAAAAAAGTTCGGACGATTCATGAGGCAATGCTCGTCCTTGGCTTGAAACTGGTTACCCGCACTATCGCGGGCTTGGCGCTACAAAAGATTTTCCCCTACGTTCCCAGCCTGGAGCGCTTTTGGGACACCTCGGCAAGCACGGCCAGAGCCTCCGGATGGCTGGCGCAGCGATTACGCAAAAATTGCGCGGTCAGGCCGACAGATGCCTACACGTTTGCGCTGTTTCGCGACTGTGGCATTCCGGTCCTGCTAATCCCATTCCCGGAATACTCGAATGTGCTGCAACAAGCCAATACCGATGAAAAGCAAAGTTTCACCGCCGTAGAGGATCAACTGCTATCCATCAACCATGCGTCTTTGGGCGCTGATTTGGCGGAAAGCTGGCTACTCCCCGCTGATATCCATCTCGGGATTCGTCATCATCACAATCTCGCTGCCCTGGACGAGAATGATGACTCTGCATTAACCCCGGTTTCACGGCAGCTCATCGCCATCGCGCAAATTGCCGAATACCTCGTTCAGGAGCAAACCGGCATGAACAAGTCCTGCGAATGGGACAAACTGGGGGACGCCTGCCTGAACATAGTCAATCTCACCCGCGAAGAACTTGCTGATGTGCTGGATGAATATCGAACGGCTGACTTCAGCAACAACTGACTTACTGCCTGAACAGTTGGCGGGATAGTTCCTTTGTTTCTGCATGTCGTGGACAAGATATTAGGTGGTCGTTAACCATTCCTGAAGCCTGCATAAAGGCATAGCAAATTGTCGAACCGACAAACTTGAAACCTGCGCGAACCAACGCCTTGCTCATCGCATCCGACTGGACTGTCTTGGACGGAACGTCGGCCATGGATTCCCAGTGGTTTTGAACTGGCTTGCCATCAACAAAACGCCAGAGAAAATCGCTGAACGTTTGACCATTCGCTTTGATAGTAAGCACCCGGCAAACCCATCTATAAATTCACGCGTTAGACCGCGAAGATTGTG
>ERZ795044.5511-NODE-5511-length-10247-cov-5.007751_pt1 | contig 10247 bp, 10 predicted proteins | sample MGYA00375128_ERZ795044 | MGnify/ENA primary metagenome ERZ795044 (study PRJEB30173, sample SAMN05720213) | anaerobic digester metagenome | isolation source: active sludge of municipal wastewater-treating anaerobic digesters | place: USA | collected 2014-12-22 ... | reverse complement strand
CGGCGCGGCACATCTTTCATCCTGGTGGCCCCTCCTGGTGGTCCGCGATAACGATCCAGCAATCAGGCACGCTGTCCATGATGAGCGGCTCGAGGTCTCTGTACGCTGCACGACTCCCACCGATCCAGTCAGGCCCTCTCGACCGACCTACCAAGATGCATCCGGAGGTATCCGCTGCGGTGTTGCCCGGATGGATCCTGATGCCAGCAAATCCCGGCACATCGACCAGTAGCGGCAGCATCCTGCGAAACCTGTTGGACCACGTGTACGCCACTTTGTAGCGTCCAGCCGGGATGGCCGTGCGACCTGGGATCTTACGACCGTGGCGAACCGGATCTTCGAGGGTGAAACACTGAAACTCGCCAGCCCTCAGCACACCTATCGTGCTCTGCTCCGAGTACCAGCGGCGGTCGAGCGTCATCTCCATGTCATTGCGCCTTTGGGGCGAGCTTCTGGGCTGCGATGATATCGTCCTGGATCGTGGCCCTGGTCACGCCTTCACGGACGAGTGCGGTGGCTTGAGCGTTCGAGTATCCCAGCTTCTTCAGGTCATTCCGCAGCTTGTTCCTCTCGGCCGCCGGTGGTAGCTGATGCTTGGGTCGATTAGCCTTCGCTCGATTGGGCTTGTCCGCCCAGGCCTCGCGCGGGGAGAAGATCGAGAGGATCGTATCCAGAATCCCCCGCTGCGCCACTTCCTCGAGCTGCTCGGTCCAGATCACCACGTAGTCTCCGTCGTCCTCGATCGTATCAAGCGTGTCCCCATCGCACCGCACGAGGAGCGTGTAGGCGTTGGGAGACGGGATGATCTGATCTCGCGACTGCCCCGTGATGTCGTCCCATGCGATCAACGGGTACTCCACACCGAGCTTTGGCCGGTAGGGGTTGCCAGGCGCACCAGTCCCGACCCACGGGGTCACCACTGCGGCCTGGTAAGTCTGAGCTGCAACCTGAGAGGCTGCTAGCAGGAGAGCCACGATCAGAATGCGCCGCATCACACACCTCCGGGGATCGGCACGTAACGGGGCCAGCAATAAAGGTTAGACGCTGTAGTGTGGCCTGAGAGGTAGACACCACCCACCGTCTTGTTGCTGCTCGCGCTCGAATAGGTATTGCGAGGCGCCGTGCCAGAGTACTGCCTGATCTCCGTATCGTCCGCCGTCACCACAATCCGCACTGGCGTGGCAGGCGTCCACGTCACTGCAGTGCTAGCCCGCTCGGTCTCCACACCACTCACAACCTCGATGATCTTCATCGTGCTGGAGCTCTCGCTACACCTATGGATCCACCCATTCTGAGCATCGGATCGGCGAATCCACAGTTCCAGTGTCTCGCCAGCGACCGGCGTCCAGATGACCTCTGCTAGCAGATCCGCCGTTGCTGCCGCTGATGTTGGATTGGCTGGCGAGGCCATGTAACTCGTGTAGATCTGCGCATCTGTAGTCCATCCAGGCAAATTGACAACACGAACGTTATCATATCGAGCTGGGTTCTTCCAACTTTGCAAAGACACGTACCTCGTCCCGTTAGAGCCCACTGCAGCCACCCACCGCAATTTCCACGCTTCTCCTGGCACCCGCGATACAAAGAACACACCAGCACTCGCGCGGCGAATCATCCCCCAGCTCATCGGATGAACAATCGGAAACGGGGCGAAGACTGAAGTGTCGCTACTTACATAAAACTTGTTTATTGTCGTTGCTCCACTGAACACAATTGCATCCACTGGTGCTCCTAATGTATTCGTATCCCACCCGATCCAGAATGATGCATTGCTATTTGCCAAAGCATCGAACAACAGAGCCGTCCCACCGGTCGTGGTAATCGCTGTCGACCAAATCGCTGGATCACCTAACACACTAAGGCCACCGGAAAAGTTGAGTTCTTGGCTCGTGATACTGATCTTGTTCGTGCTGTCAGTGAGCGTCTTCCAGCTACCAGGCCCAGGCTCGCACGCTCGCGGAGCAGACAACGGGGCATCAGCATCCGTGTTGAACCGATCGAGGAAGATGTATCGCAAACGCGAGCCCCAGAGCACGAGACTCGACTGCGCCGCCACCAGGCCTGCTACAGCGCAGATGAGTACGCCAACGATCAAAGCGCGACGCATCAGTACGGCCTCAAAATCAAAGTGATAACACGATCAGCGGCCTGGTTGACCGGCGAACTTGCCGTGCCGGACCGCACCTTGACAAATCGAACGCCGTAGAATCTGGTCGGGTCGAGAGCGTACCTGGTGCTCGTGGTTGGACTCGAGATCCCAACCTCTGTCCCGTCCCAGTCCACGAACTTCTGGTAGGTCCCACTGTACGAGGTCGCGACAGCAAACGTGATGGCTGCACTTGTCCAAGCTGACGGCATCTCCAATCCACAGAGCCGATAACCGTCAGGGATCGCAGCCACATCGGACAGCGCTGATCCACTCGCGATCGTCACTGTGATCACCTGCTGGTCGATGAGCGGGTAGAGCTGACGCCCGTTGATGATCGCCTGTCCCACCACGGGCAGCGCTCCGGCTAGAAGCACCACAACGCCAACCGTAACTCGAGTGATCTTACCCATAGCCTACCTCCCATCTGTCTGCACTACATGCTGCGAAGGAGCGAGCAGACGCTCGATCAGCGCCCCCGTTCCCTTTCCTCCGCCGGCGAGGGCTGAGCCGAGCAGGAGAGCGTACAGAAGCGCCTTCCACAGCGGCAGCCCCAGCACTCGACCAGCAGCGTCCAGCTCCTGCTGCGGCGGCTTGGCCGCCTCGAACGAAGACTCCTCAACGATTTCCCGCAGTCTAGTCACGGCCTCGCGATCCTCCATTTGCCGTGCGATGAGCATCGAGAGTTTCTCGTCCATTGCTGCAAGCCGCGCACCTTGGTCATGCAGCGCATCGACGAATTTCGCCAGCGTGCCATTCTGGCGCTCGAGCCATCGCTCGAGTGCGCTGATGCGCGATCCATGATCGACGCAATCTGGGAATCGGGCATCCAGTGGCGAGCGAGACTCCATCATCCCCCCCATTCTTATCGATCCACCAACATCGTGAGCTTAGCCCGGTCGATGTACAGCAGGGCCGAATTTGCCGTGGCACTGCCGGAGACGTACGCGTACATCGTCTGGTCCGGAGTGCTCCCACTCATGGCGACGCTCCCCGTGTAGTGGGTCTCCCCAACGCACACGTCGTAAGCCGCGGTCGAGCCATCGCAGGAAACCTCAAACGTCACCCAATCGTTCGCTGTAATCGCCTGCAAGGTCGAGTAGCTGCTGCCGCTTGTCGTCGAGAGCTCGAGGTCGCCGGTCGGGCCGTACCACCGCAGCCTGATCACTGACGTTGCTCTTAGGATCGCGAGGTCTGACGCTGTCGTCTGAGTAAGATTGGCTCGAGCAATCCATTTGATGTACCAGTTGCCGGCTCTGGCGAATTTTTGGGCCTCTCCATCGAGCTCGATCGTCGTCGCTCCAACGCCGCCGCTTTTGCCGCCGCTGAGGATGACGATCCCTGGATGCATCGTCGCAGTCGTGTAGCTCGGCGGCATGACGCCAGAGCCTATCGTGAGCGACCATCTGAGGTCGCCAATCTCGCCGTCCGCCGTGCCGCCGGTCAAAAACTCATCCTCGAAAATGACCGCCTCGAGGTCGCGCACCATCGTAGTATCGACCGGCGACTCCGGCAGATACGCATCCGTCGCGAAATCGCCCGCCACGTACGGCACGAGGTCGAGGTCAAACGTCCCATCCGGCCCGTCCGTGATCCCGTTGACCAGACACGTTACCGGCGCGCTGTAGAGCATCGTGTCGAGGGTCACCCGGTCGCACAGCGCCGCCTCGATACCATCCTGTGGCACTCGGCAGGATGCTGTCCATGTCCGCCGCGCCCTGGTGAGCCACGTCTTTGCCAACCGGTAGGCCTGGCCACCGGACGGCACGGTCAGAGCACGGATCCGCAACTCCCGCGGTTGCTCGGTCCCATCGAGCACTCCTGCCGCGTCGTACCGCACTTCCCGCTCCGTCCAATCCTCGGTATCACGGTAAGTCACAATGCAAGTATTCGGCACCGCGGCATCCCGCCGCTCGACGCGCAGACTCCCGGCGCAAATCGGAATGTCGGCGTTATCCCTGTCGCTGATCGTCCCGATCGAGGAGCCGGCCCAGTCAGCCAGAATGTGCCACGCATCGTCATACCAGGCGAGCCGCCCATGGAAGACTCGGAGCAAATCCGAGATGACGTTCTCGACGGGCTGCCGCTGGTCGATGATCAGCGATGCACGGTACGGACGCTCCGCATATGCGACCTTGAACCAGTGATCGTACGACACATCGACCCAGGAGCCCGACTTCAGCTGCGCCTTGCCGCCGGCGTAGGCGTTGGTGGCGGTGTTCAGCTTCCAGTAATAGTACGCCCCGTCGCCAGTCTTCGGCAGCACGAGGTAGTACGTGCTGCCAGGCACAAGCGCCGTCGAACCGCCGAGGTCCTGTCCGAACCAAGCACGGACGGTGTACGTGCCGGCCCCGCCAGCCGTTGTCTCCACAGCCGCGGGGGTGATGGCGCTCCCGTCCTGCGTCGCCCGGAGCTCGCACGGGAACGTGTAGCTCGAGGGCGTGCCTCCGCTCGGGGCGAATCGCACCTTGACCATGATGACGACGTTGCGACAGGGCATGACGAACGACTGCGACCGGTCGTAATCGCCACCCCCGGCCTCACTGTCCTCGCCCGTCTGCCCGATGTACTCGAGGCTCGTGTAGTCGATGATGCCCGCTGGATCGTCCAAAGTCGGCAACGTCCCGTCCACGTTTGCCGCCGGGATTCCAGCCCCGTACACCGAATCCGTCAGGAGATGGTAGACCATGCGAGCCGGATTTTCGGACCAGGACGCCGCACCGCCTGGATTCGCAAGCTTTACCCCACGCCCGCGCACGACGATCCGCGGCAACCCACCATGTAGTGGCGCTGTCTGAGTCCTGATCCTCAGCGCAACGTACGCCAGCCCAGGCAGCGCCGATGCCCAGCTCGAATGCGCGATGTTCGTCACCGGGGTTTGCGTTGTCGTGCCGAGTCGCACCTGGCATTGGCACCACGGAACCGACGAGGCGTAAACCTCCGTGTCCTCAAACTCGACCGAGTCGATCCCTTCGAGCTCGCCGTGCCCGACGAGGGCCACGATATCCAGCCGCGCCTGCGAGACGAGGTCGAAATGCACAATGCGGCACGTCAGCCGGAATCGGCCTAGCAGAATCGGAATGCAGTAGCCTTCCGCGGTATCGCTAATCACGATCTCGCGGCGCTCACGCAATTCCGTCGCGTGAGGGGCCGGCGTCCGCTGTCTCCTCACCGGAGGTACCGACGGCGGCTCGCTCGTGATCGGCGGCGCATCCGCCACCGGCGGGCCACCGGTCAAACGCTGTCGAGGAATGGTCATGCGGTGCTCTCGACCTCGATGCCGCGGAAGGTTGCCTGGAAGCCAGACACGCCGTAGCCCGGCACTCTACACGACCGCGCCGACGTAAACCAGCCAGATAGCAGCCGCTGTCCGTTGTACGAGCATGTGATTGCCTTCCCTGCCTCCGGCGCGGAGCCGAAAGTAATCGCCCAGCGCCCCGCGCTGTCTCCACCCTTCGCCGCGACCGTATACCCCGATGTGAGACTCCCATCGACGTAGACGCTGACCGTACCGGCCTGCATATTCCTGGCGCCAAACACAAACTGCACCTGCGACCCATTGCCGGTACCGACTGGACACAGCGTCCATCTGTCCTCGAGCACGCTCGGCGTCCAGATGCAGACCTGCGTGCACGCCTCGCGCAACGCGTGGAGCGAATCAAGAAACGACGCCAATGCTGCCGGCGTCCGGGCCCCCCACGACATCTGCAAGGTGTAGACCGGCCGAGTGCGCACAGCACGCGCCTTGATCACGACCGAGGTGTCGCCCACCTCGACCATGTTGCCCCAATCCGCGCTCCGGGCGTACCCGTAATCCGGCGCCGGAATGGTAATGAGCGATGGCATCAGGGAATCGGAGGCAGCGACACATTCGTCGCTGGCTCAACTCCTGGTTCCAATGAAACGTTCGTCACCGGCTCTGCGTCGCTCACCTGCAAATGACGCCTGACCCGCCTCGACTCCGACTCACAGTACATAAGAATACCAATCATCAGCCACATTACTACAAACGCCCGTGCCATAGCCCCTCCATCATGGTATGAGATTCGTCCCGCTCGCTGGTTGCGTGTCTGGCGGCAGTGACACGCCACCGACGGGCTGCGTATCCGGAATCACCGAGACATTCGTCACAGGCGCAATCGCCTGCACCGGATACCCTTGTGAGCCAACGTACCCAACCGGAGCCACCCGCTGCACGAGGGTGTAGCTGATCTTCGCTCCACGCTGCGGCATGGTCGGAAATCCACCGTACCGCGCCTGATTGCCCTTCGCCGTGCACGCCGCCAGTGTCTTAGTGCAGGTCGTGTCGTAGCCCGAGTAGCCGCAGTTGTCGTCCCGGAACCGGTAATTGCACAGCCGACCGCAAATCCGCCCCACCTGCCCGACGGACGACGCGCTACGGTATCCACCCCTCACCTCCGCCGACCGCAGGTTGTACCGCACGCCAAGCACGTGGCCGCTGAACAGCACGACTGGATCGAGCTGGACACCAGCCGTCGAAAAGTGCACCTCGAGGACGCGCAACGTGCGGAGGTGTTCGACGAACGGCTCCGCTTCGTCCGGTCCGCTGATCGCTCCGTCCGTGTTGTAGAGCCGAACGACTACCTGCTGCATGCCCTCGAGCCGGATCGCCGAGACCGTAAACGGAGCAGGCGAGTAGGTCTGCCCCTCAATCGTCCTCACAACGTCGCCCTCGACCAGCCGAAGGTAACTGCTGCTCCCAGTCTGGATCTCGACCGCGAGCAGCGCCATGTACCCGTCTAACTGCGCCGCCGTTAGCACCCCGGTCGGTAGAGAGCGCGCCATCAGTTCCACCCCGCCGCGGCCTGCGCGGAATTTGCAAGCGCCCCGAGCGCGTCGCTCGCCTGGACGACGCGAGCCGTGAAGTCGACCAACCGATCCACCGCACCATCGACCGCTCCGCCAAAATTCCTCACTTCGTCGGAGCTCATCGTCAGGCTCACCGAATTACCCTGCAGCGCAGCGATCATCGCCTCGAGTTGCGCTTTCAACTCCGCGTTCTTCGCCGCCACCTCCTCCTCCCACCCTCGGAGCTTCTCGTCGGCGACCCGCTGCGCCTCGCGGAGCCACTCCTCTACCTGCATCCGCCCTCCGGCAAAGCCCTCGACGCTGTCGCCCATCTGCCACAGTGACGTGCCGTACCGCTGCAGTTGCTGGATCAGGCGCTGGACCTGCTCGGCGCTCGACGCATTGCGCAGCTGATCCAGCAGGCCTGTCATCTGCTGCGAGTACCACTGCCCGAGGAGCCCGCCCTCCCGGGCGCGCTCCTCCTCGAAGCCGAGAAAGATGTCTTCGAACGACTGACTGATGCCGATGCGCATCTGCTCGAGCTGCGAGAAGTAGCGCAGGCCGGCGTCGTACTGCGTCTGCGCCAGGCTGATCAGCTGCTGGGCGTTGGCGACCTGCTCCTGGCTGAAGAGCTTGTCGACGCCGTCCATGAGCTCTGCAACGTCATCCATCGTCTCCTCGAAGCCCTGGAGGAAGCCCTCGCGCATGGTCGCATTGACCTTCGCCCGCAATTCCTCCGGCGTCAGTCCGAGGAGATCCGAGACATCCCGCAGCCCGACGAGCGCCTTTACGAACGCCTGAAGGTCCGACAGCGCACTATCGAAGGTCCCCGACTCGAACGCATCCATGAGCTCTTTGATCCGCCCCTGTCCGACTCCCATCCCCGCCAAACCGCTGCTGATCTGCCCCGATACGGCGCCCCACATTGTCCGCGGCAGCTCGCCCGACAGATACGCCTGCCACCAGTCCGCGAAACTGCCAGCCTGACCACCCCGCGACAGGTTGAGCGCCTGGCTAATGTTGATGTTGCCGAGCCCAAGGTCCCGGCCGAGCGCGCGGAATTCGCGTCGATAGAAGAGCTGGCGCTCGTACAGCTGGCGCGCCATCTCATCCTCCTCCATCTGCCCGTACCCCGTCACGTCGACATCTGTCCTGCCGGTGAGAGGATTGTACGTGAGGCGATAGTCCGTCTTTTTCTGCTGCGCGCCCTGCCAGCCCATGTATCCGCCGACGAGCGCTCCCACCACAGCCCCCCACCCCCCGCCCATCTGCCAGCCGCTCAGAGCTCCTGATAGTGCCCCGCCGAGTGCTGACGCTGTCGCGTCCTGCCGCTGCTGGCCGTAATACTGCAGGCCGGCACCAATGAGTTGGCCCGCAAATTGCAGCCGCTGCGCCTTCGACCAATCCTGCCAGCCGCCGGCAAAGATGCCAGTGACGTTTGAGCCGAGTGGTCCGCTGCCACCAAAGAGGCCCTGGTTGATCGTCGCGCCCATCGCCTCGCCGAGGAGGCGTCCGATCTCCTCGCCGAGGCGGGTCCATGCCTCGGCCGCGTCGCCACCAGTCCACAGCATCACGAACGCATCCTGCACCCCGCCCGCGAATGTGTCCGCAAAGACCTTCGCCATCTCGCTTGCCCAGACATCGACATGCTGCTTCGCCGGAGCGTCGGCCTTGAATATCTCCTTGACCGGAGCAATGTCCTTGATCTTCTTCGCCGCCCGGTCGAGCATCTCCTGCAAACTGTCGCCGACCGCGTCCGAGGTGCTCGTCGCTTTGATCTTCGCATTCGTCGACTCGACCAAGTCATTGGCATACCGCTCCCCGGCCTTCTTGCCGGCGTCCTTGGTCGCTTTCTCGAGCGGATCCGAAATCAGCCGCGCTGTCTCATTCACCGTGATGACTTGGTCCGTCCAGATCGCTTTCATGTCGCCAGACCACTGCTGCCACTGGGCCGTCACCTCATCCGCGGCGGCAGCCATGATCCTCGACGCCTCCTTCGCGCCAGCGCCGAGAGACTCAAACGGGCGGGAGACGTCGAAGCTCCGGAACATCGCGAGAACCGCGTCGATCCAGGCCTTGACCTCCGTGTACGCCGACACGAACGCCACTCCAACGCCAGCGACGACCTGCGCGAGCGATTTCAGGAGCTTGATCGCGTAGTCGGTCGCCCTCGCCAACGGCCCGCCGAGGGTCTCGCCGAAATTCTGAAGCTGCACCTTCGTGGCATCGAGTCTCGACTTCGTGTCATTCAGGGTCTGCGCGTAGCCACCAAACCGCCGCTGGAGCTCATCCAGCGCGCCTTGGGTGGTAGTCGCTGTGGTCCCAAACTCCTTGTGGGCGGTAACAACAGATCTCGACTTGCCGGCGAGCAGATCTTGGATGAGAGCGAGGCTCTCGCCGTAGTCCTTGCCAGTTTTTGCGGACAGGTCCGCTGCCAGACTCGCCCCCGACAGTGCCTGCGAATAGTCTCGCGTCTGGACAGTCAGATCACGGACCGCTTTGATGACGGCCTCGTCGTCGAATCCACGCATCGCGAGCGCATCGGCAAGCGCCTCCGCCCGCCGTGCCGCATCCTCGCCGTCCTGGCCAAACTGCTTGACCACGTTCGAGAGTTGCCGCAGGGCTCGCTCTTCCTCGAGAGCGCCTCGTGCACCCTCGACCAGGAAGTTGGTGATCGCGCCGACGCTCGCGAACGACGCGAACGCCGAGAACAATTCCCGCGTGGACTGAGTCAAGAGACCGCTGGACCTGTGAGAGCGGTCATGTTGCTCAGCTAGGGTCTTCATCGCGGCCTCGTACCGTGCCGCATCGATCGCACCAGACTGGTAGGCCCTGTTGAGGATGTCTTGCTGCCGCTGGTAGCGCTCCGCAGCCACGCGCCCTGGCTCGAGCCGATCCAGGAGACGCTTCAGTTCCTTCTCGTGCCTCGACACCTCCGTCGCGGCCTGAGTGTTAGTGGTACCGACAGCGCGGAGCTGGCTGTCGAGGCTCTGCAGGCCCTTGACGGCGCCATCTGCGGCGATCTCGACCTCGAGGAGGATCTTAGCCATCTGCCTCTATCCGCTCATCGGCTGCAAGTTGGAAGTGATCGGACCGCTGCCTGCTGCTGGAGTGCTCGAGGAGCACGCGCTCCATGACCTGCAGGCCACGGATGATGTCCGGACACCAGAGCCCATACACCTCGAGGAGCGCGCGACAGCCGGCGTAGTCCAGGCCAACGACGCCACCGAAACCGACACGCAGCTGGGTCGAAACGCGAGTCCACGCGCCAATGACCACCCGCTCCCATGCA
>ERZ795044.5501-NODE-5501-length-10255-cov-10.810686_pt1 | contig 10255 bp, 9 predicted proteins | sample MGYA00375128_ERZ795044 | MGnify/ENA primary metagenome ERZ795044 (study PRJEB30173, sample SAMN05720213) | anaerobic digester metagenome | isolation source: active sludge of municipal wastewater-treating anaerobic digesters | place: USA | collected 2014-12-22 ... | reverse complement strand
CTCAAGCTGCTCGATCTTCGGACAAGCGGCGCGACTCGCCTCGGCATTCCGACCGACGCGGCGCGCGGGCGATCGCAGCTCGCTGGACGCAGGTTCAGTCAGGAACTTTATGACGACACGGATTTCGACGGGATCATCTACATGTCGCGCATCACCAACGCGGAGTGTGTGGCGGTCTACGACAGGGCTGTGACCACGACCCTCGACCCGGCCTGCCCCGTGGTCGAACTCCTCCGTCTGGCCGATCTCGTTCCAGCCCTGAAGTCGTTGAGCATTGAACTGCGCAGATAGCGGCGCGGCCATATGAGTCGACGGGTCCGAAATGTACCGGCAAACGGTGGGACCTCTCCCCTTTCCTCCGGTTACGGGATGGAATTATGGGGCTCGGAAGCAAGGCGCTGCTATGGTTGGCGCGCTGGTCGGTTTCGGCGAATGAGACGCTGGAGCTTCAGAGCGGTGGCTTGAGACAACGCCGCTCACCAGTCTCCAGAATCTTGGCCCAATCCTTGAAGCCGGCCTTAGGGGGCATGCGCTCGATCGAAAGCCCCGGACGCGCATAGCACTCTTCCGCTTTGATAGCCCCGCGCCGCCCTTCCGCATCATTGTCGATCGCGAGGATCAGGCGCTCGATCGATGATGGCAACTGGATTTGATCGAAGCGGCGCGCGCCCATCGTGGCCCAGCAGGGTATCTCGTTGAGGATCGTGAAGGCCCGCGCCGTTTCGAAGCCCTCGGCAAGTGCGAGCGTCCCCTGCCCCGCCCCTCCCCCCTGCCAGGCGCCGCGCGCGGGCCTGCCGAGCATCAGCTTCATGCGGTAAGACGCGGTTTGCGCGTCGAGGAAGATGCGCTGAATGGCAGTCAGCCGCGGACCTTCCCGGACCGCTACGGCCTCAGTGCATTATTGGGACACGGATATACGGTAGACAATCGTGCGCAGCCAGAAATGGCTACTTTCGGAGTCTTTCGACGCCGAGTTCCGCCCATAGCCATGCAAAATCGTAGGTTGCCATTGGATCATTGGGGTCAGGTTGTTGTCCGGAGTGATTTTCGATGAACTTGAGCCATTCGACGAGCATTTTACGGCCCTTTGCAGTTTTGGTCGCTTGACGTGGCGTTTGATCATTGAGCATGCCCACTGGTTGATCGAGCGTTTCGCGGTAGTGCCGGTCCATGGTCTGGTGAATGATCTCGGTTGCAATTTCGGGCGGAAAAGCCGCTTCTTCGGGTGCGCGTTGCCTTTGATCGTGCATGGCCTGTTCGACGGTTTCGATTTCGGTCAGCGGTTTGCCCACCATGTTGCCGACCAAAGACATGATCACCGTTATGCCTTCTTGCGCGCGCTGTGCCGAATTGACGGCGAGCAAGAGGGTGCGGCCTTTGATTTCCACCGTCCCATAAACGGTCTGGCCATTGTCCATCGTCGTGCTCATCGCTAAAGTGCCGGAGCCTTTGGCGCGAGGCAACGAACCATTTGACGGTTTCAGCCAGTTCCAGAAGTGGTCGGATTCGGGCGAAAATTCCGGATGCCCATTGATCTGGGTTGCAACGTCGGCGGGTGACGCGCTTTTCACAAGCCGGAAGCGGACCTTGTGGAACATCAGTTCGTCACCATCGCTGTTCTGGATGGCGGGCCGCCGGAGGCCGAGCGCCTTGGGCAGGACATCATAGAGCCAGCCAATGGTGAAGAGGTGGGCGATGGTCGCCAGTGTGTCTTCATCGATATCAAGGGGACCGGATTTTCGTCGTTTGCCTTCGGCTTTGCGCAATCCCGTCAAAAGTGTGTCAGCGCCTTCGGCTGAGAAAGGCAGCAGTGCGCCCGATAAGACATGTCCTTTGCGTTCCGGGACGATCCTTGCCGATATCTTGTCCCATTGCTTGAGCGTTTGCGTGGCGGTCCGTTCGCTTACCCGGATTGGTTCACCGCCCCGCACCAGATCGCGGGCAAGGAAGGATACCCCCGGGATGACATCGCTGACCTCGTAAAGGCTGCACACGGAATCACGCAGCGCGCGCATATAGGCTTTGGCGGGTGCGGACTCGTTCCAGCCCCGACGCTTGAGATAATCGTCAACCAGATTGATACCATCGGGCTCAAAGCGGCGGGTCATCAGGTCTTCGAGGGCACAGCCAAACAGAAGTCCTTCATAGTGATCGCCAAGAATGTCGCCGATTTCCTCGAACTCGACGCCAAACTCTTCCTGAGCAAGGCCAACATGCTCGGCCATCGCGTCTTCCAGCGCATCGCGCCAATCCTCGCGCAAAGTGAACTTGATCAGGCGGGAGAGATCATAGCCGGACTTCATGTTCCCTCGTCTCCCCGCGTGCACCACTTCACCCTTCGCTCGCCAAAAACTTCAACGGTCGGTGATGGGAATGTCTCATCTGCAAATAATCCGGCAGGGATCGATATAGTGCCGGGCCTCATTTCGACAAAATAATACGCCACCGACCCGCACTCTGGGCAGAAGTGATACCGATTGGTCCTGTTGGTATCGGTCGTCCGTTCGAAGCTACTGGAATTACCGGATATAGTCACCTTTGCTTCATCCCAAGTCGCATTCCATGCGAATGCGCTGCCGGTGCGGCGCTTGCACGCATTACAGTGGCAAACAGACACACGCTGGGGTGGACCAGCGCAAATCGCCGAGAGCTGTCCACAATTACACCGGGCTTCGCGCGATTTCTCGGTCATTTGTCACGTCTTGGGCTGAATGAATATTTCATATGCACGGCGACGGTCCCGAGATCGTGGTGGGTTTCTTTCTCAAATTCATACCCCAATCGCTCATACAGTGCGATGTTCGATGTCATGAGTTTGTTGGTATAAAGACGCGTTCCAGCCAAACCGGACAAGCGCGCGATCTCCTCGGCGTGGCGCATCAGCGTGAACCCATGGCCTTGGCCTTGCCGTTCAGGCTCGACCGCAACATTGACGATCATCAGTTCGTCGCCCTCCGCAACAGTTTCGACAAGACCGATCAACCGCCCCTGGTCGACCAGCAAGTCGAAGCGGTGATCGGCAAAAGCTTGGTTATAATCTGCTGTCATCGGCCGAGGCGGTCTGGGTGTAATCTCGACCCATTTGGTGTAGGCGCGGATCGTCAATGTCCGGATGTCGGCGATATCCTCCTCTACCGCGCGCCGGATGATTGGGTCAGCCATGGCGCACCAGTGCGACAATCCGTGATACGGTGGGCTGGCTCACGCCGAAAATACGTGCCATTTCAGCGGCAGATTTGCGGCCCGAGATCACGCTTTCGGCAATCTCCGCACGCTGTTTGGCGTTGAGCTTGGGGCGGCGACCGCCAATTCGGCCTTCCGAACGGGCTTGGTCGAGACCTGCCTTGGTCCGCTCACGTATCATCGCACGCTCGAATTCTGCGAAACTGCCAACCATCTGCATCATCATCCGGCCTGCCGGAGTGGTCGTGTCGATGCTTTCGGTGAGCGAACGAAACCCGGCATTGGCACCTTCGATCCGGTCGAGCAGATGCAGCAGATCTTTGAGCGATCGGGATAGCCGGTCCAGTTTCCAGACAACAATGACATCGCCTTTGCGGAGCTGGTCGAGCATCCGGTGCAATTCAGGCCTATCCCAGCGCCCACCGCTGGCCGCCTCTTCAAAGACCCGCGTGCACCCAGCCTCCTTGAGAGCACGTAGCTGCATGGCCGTGCTTTGGTTATCACCTTTGGAGATGCGGGCGTAGCCGATCAAAAATGGTGGGGAGTTCATGTTGAAGAAAAGCCTTCAGCTAACTTCGGCAAGTCCACCTCCTCTAACCAGGGCACATCATGCGAGGTCCAGATATGGACGACCGGTCGCATTCCAGGATCCGAGTCGAGTGTCGCAACGCGCAAAATAAATTCATCTAGTCCACTTTTCTCAGAGACAATGTGCGACCCACAACGCTTGCAGAAATGACGAATTTTGCCCGGTGAGGACTCGTAGCCCGCAACGGACTCACGCCCTAACAGCCAACGGAAATGTTCGCGCCTAACTCTCGCGGTCGGCGCCGATGCGGCAGCATGTGCCTTCTGACAGGTAAGACAGTGACAAAATCCAATCGGGCTGGCCAGCCTATCGATTTCATATCGCACTGCGCCGCACAGACAGCTGCCTTCAGTCGCCACAACCAGCTCCGCATTCACAAACGGTCGTTTTTGAAAGACTGATCAATGCTGCCTGTCGCAGCATGATTGCGTCTTTCAAAATCCTCTTTCAAAACTGTAGCGAATGGAAAGACGTTTGTGAAGGGATTCGGACATGCCAGCGCGCATTCCCATGACGGCCAAACAGCGGGAGGCTTTGCTCGCGCTGCCAATGACCGAGGAGGAGGTCATTGCACACCACAGCCTCGACGAAAATGAGCGTGCGGCAATCGCCCGATTGCGTTCGCCGGCCAACCAACTGGGCTATGCCTTGCAGCTATGCTGTCTTCGCTTTCCGGGGCGATACCTTCGCCGAGGCGAATTGCTCCCTGCGATCATGCTCGATCATGTTGCCGAGCAGATTGACGTCGATGCCGACGTCATTGCTGACTTCGCCAAACGCGGACCCACCCGATATGAACAATTGGCCTCGATCAAGCGGAACCATGGATTTGTTGATCTGACGCATCCCGTTCGCGCTGAACTCAAGCAGTGGCTCGAAGCCGAGGCATTGTCCTGCACCGATGGCCGTCTTCTGCTCGAACGCCTGATCGCGAGAATGCGTGAACGAAAAATCATCATTCCCGGCGTCAGCGTCATCGAGCGATTGACAGCGTCGGCGATGCACGCTGCCGATGCCAAAGTTGCTTCTGAGATTCTGGCCCAGCTCAATACGGAGCAAAAGGCGAAGTTGAATGCGGTGCTGGACGACAAGACCCATGCCCAGCAGAGCCGATTGAGCTGGCTGCGCGAGCCGCCGATCCGCGTCGGTGCGCGGGGACTGTTCGAACTTCTCGACAAAATCGACTATATCCGCAGGTTAGGGATCGGCGAGCTGGCGCTTCCCGATTATCTCAAGCTGCGGCTTTCCCAGTTGGCGCGTGAGGGCGTGCGGTATACCGCGCAAGCGTTGCAGCAAATGACGCTTCCGCGCCGGATGGCTACATTGGTGGCCACCATCGGTGAGCTGGAAGCAACCCTTACCGATGCAGCTCTGGCGATGTTCGGCTCACTCGTCGGTCGAGCCCATCTTCGGGCGCGCAAGCGGCTTGAAGAAACCCTCCTGGCATCCGCTGATCAGGGCCGAGAACGCCTGGTCCGCATTGCGGATGTTTTGGGTGCGATGGCAAAGGCTATTCGCAAGGGTGACGATGTTGAAGCAGCGGTTACCGCTGTCGCCAGCCTCGATCTGATCGAAGCCGATGCACTTCTGATCAAGCGCACAACAAAGCCTGGTCGGCCTGACGCCACTGGAGAACTTGCACCTGAATACAAGATATTCAAACAGGTTGGCAGCCGTTTCCTGCGCAGTTTTACGTTCGAAGGTCGGCGCGCGACAGCACCGTTGCGCACCGCGATCGGCCTTTTGATCGAACTCGATGGCAATTGGCGCAAAGCCTTGCCGGCGGACATTCCGCTTGGGCATATTGAACGCCGCTGGCAGCGCCATCTGTTCGCCGACGGCAAGATTGAACGCACCTACTGGGAGCTTGCGACCTATTTTGCAGTATCGAGCGCGTTGGCGTCCGGCGATCTGTGGGTGCCATCATCGAGGATGCACCGCGCATTGGAAGAATTGTTGCAGCCCGCCACGGTAACAGGCGTCACCGCTTTGCCCGTTATTTCCAAGCCATCTTTTGACCAGTGGTTCGAAGAACGGTCGGCGCAGCTGGATCGGGCACTATTGTCCACCATGAACGGGCTGTCCGGGAAGGATGCGTCGCTATTCTCTGGTGACCGCCTCCGGTTTCCGAAAATGCCGAAGGAAGACGCGGATGATAGTGAGGAAACCCGTGATCTCGCGGTTCGGACTTACCGCATCCTGCCCACAGTACGGATTACAGATGTTCTGTCACAGGTCGCGAAGTGGACGGGCTTTACTGATCATTTCAGTCATGTCTCAACCGGCGTCCCGCCCAGTGACCAGAACGGCTTTCTGGCAGCCTTGATTGCCGAAGCCACCAACCTTGGCCTGTCCCGCATGGCTGACATTTGCGGGGTCGCATCGCGCAGGGCGCTGCTTAGGATGCAGACCTGGCACATGCGCGAAGACACATTCCGCGCCGCCTTGGGTGCACTCACCGACGCGATTCATGCCGAGCCAATGGCGGCATGGTTTGGGGAAGGTTGGCGCGCTTCTGCCGATGGCCAGCATTTCTACCTCGGCGGGCCAGGGGAAAGCGGAGGCACCGTCAATGCCCATTATGGCCGCGATCCGATCATCAAGATCTACACCACCATAACGGATCGTTACGCGCCGCTCCATCAGACCGTGATTGCGGGCACCGCTGGCGAGGCCATTCACGCGCTTGACGGAATTCTCGGCCATGAAAGTTCAGCCGAAATCTCTGCCCTTCATGTCGATGGCGGCGGGGTGTCTGACATCGTGTTTTCTGTGATGCATCTGCTCGGCCTGAACTTTGAGCCGCGCATTCCACGGCTATCCGACAGAAAGCTCTACGCCTTCGAGCCACGCGCCCGATATGGGAAGCTCGCCCCGCTCTTCGGGCAACGGCTTGATGAAAATCTCATCCGGAGCCACTGGGATGACATCCATCAGGTCGTGACCGCCATGCGGAACAAGGTGGTCACCCCGTCGCTGATCCTGAAAAAGCTCTCTGCCTATAAACAGCAGAACAGTCTGGCCGCCGCGATGCGCGAGGTTGGCCGGATCGAGCGCACCTTGTTTACCTTGCGGTGGTTTGAAGACCCAGAGCTGCGGAAACTGGTCACAGCGGAACTCAACAAGGGCGAATCCCGCAATACGCTTGCACGGGCGGTTGCCTTTCACAGGCTTGGCCGTTTTCGTGATCGTGGCACCGAGAACCAGCAGATCAGGGCTGCTGCCGTGAACCTCGTCACCGCTGCGATCATCCTGTTCAATTGCCGCTATCTGGGCCGCGCTGTCGAGAAGCTTGGCAATTCTGCTGGGGCAGATACTGGCGCAAGCTACAGCCAGATCTCGCCACTCGGTTGGGATCATATCAACCTGACTGGCGACTACATCTTTAGCGATAATGCCCAGCTCGATGATGACGGATTTTTGCCCCTACGGCTTGGCCGGGAATGATGGACAACGGCCAACATCGACGCATTGCTGCCACAAATAAGACATTCCCCAGAGAGCCGCCACGGCGGCGAAGGGCACAATGGCGAGATTCATCGCTGCGGGTTTTTGGTGTCGGAACCTGTGCGGAAGGAGTAGCTGCATTACCGGTCATGAGACCTGTAATATTCTCGCCTTTCAAGAGAGTTGGAATGCAATCATCTGCTATGCTAGTCGGCGATTTTTTGGGAGCTTCCTTTGCTTACCGATTTTCTCGCGCTCGATGACCACAAAGTCGAGGACCTTGCGTCCGTGCTAGGCCGCGCAACAGAGCTTGCGGAGAGTTGGCGCAATCGTTGCTTGCCCCGTTTACTCCGAGGCATACGCGTTGGGTTGATTGTCGATGATACAGGCTGGCGTAATACTACAGCATTTGACCTTGGAATTACCGCCATGGGCGGCGTCTGTGTTCACGCTCCGATTTCTCTCGGCGGGGCCGAGGACGTTGTTGACTTGGCTCATTATCTTGACAACTGGTTCGATATCCTTGTTGTCAGGACGCCGGATTTAGGGAAAATCAGGGAGCTTGCCGCAGCCGCAACCGCGCCAGTCATTAACGCGCGAACGCGCAGCAATCATCCTTGCGAAACACTCGGCGATTTGGCCTTCGCCTTGAGCGAAGGTCGCGCATTGGACGGGCTAAGGGTTTGCGTCATAGCCCCGGACGATAACATATTGGGCTCGTGGGCGGAGGCTGCTGCTGTGCTGCCGATTGAGGTGGTTCAGGTGTTTCCAACTTCATTGCATTCCAAGAGGTTTGCCAATGTTAAACGGTTTTCGGCTACGACTGATCTTGCCGCAATGACAGGGTGTGACATAGTGATTACCGATTGCTGGCCCAAAGCTGCGCCTGCTTCGGAGTTGCTGGCTTATCAGGTAACCCGCTCTTTACTCGACAACTATGTCCCCAATGGGCTTTTCATTCCATGCCCACCGGTCACTCGAGGCCAGGAGGTCTCTGTGGAGGCGCTGGAGGCACCGCAATGTCGGGTCATTGAAGCCAAGGCTTTCCTTCTTCACGCCCAGAATGCGCTTTTGGAAGCAATTTCAGCCACCATCTAACAAATTTAAATGTCCGCTATGACCCAATCACTGGTCATTGTTGGAATGTCGGCTTCGCCGCTACCGTATATCTGTGTCCCAATAATGCACTGAAGCCATGCTGGACCCACATCTCCCCCTCCAAACACCGAAAGCCGCAACACCAGCGTCGTGATTTCTTCAGACATACTGACGAACATCACCGGCGGCTCGCGCTCGAAAGCCTCCTCGATCCCGCGCTCGACCGCTTCTTCCTCGGCTGCGATATGTGGATTGTCCCATTCCCACTCATCGATGACAATAGGATCCCGTTCAGGGTCAAATCGCAGCATTGTAACCGTCAAATCCGATCGTTCATTTACCATCGTCGAACTCCTTTCACATCTAATCGGCAAACCGGTCGGCCATTCGAGCGGCCGCTCCACTGCCAACAGCAAGCTTTTCAGTATATCGCATCACGGTGCGTGGATCCTTCCAGCGATAAGCCTGCATCAGCGCCAAAAGGCTTTCTCCAGCAGCGGCCGCATCCTGGGCGACGCCAACCCTGATCGAATGTCCCGAAACACCCACAACGAAGCGATCCAGCTGCTGCTTCGATATTTCTCCCAAAACACCTGCCTCTCCCGCCGCGAGGACAAGGCGCTTGTAGATTGCCGACACGGAATCCGGATGCAAAGGTCCGCTGCCAACACAATCAAATCCCTGATCCTTGCCAGGATGATAACGGACACGACGCAAGAGCGCGCCGCGAGAAATCCCAACGCGGCGCATCCAGGCAGCAATAGCCTCCATAGTTTTAGGCGAAAGATATGCATAAGCCCCCTGCCCTTCGGTATCGTTCTTGCTTCGTGGGATAAACAGCCGCCCAGCGCCTTTGTCGTTGGGGCCTTCGACATGCTGGATTTCAATGGCAACCAACTCAGACCGTCTGCAGCCGGTGTCGACGGCGACACGCAGCAGCACTTCGTCGCGCAACGCGCGTTCTCGCTTGCTTCGATCAAGCCCACAGGCCTTCAGCAGGGCAACAACCGACAATCCAGTCGGAGGACTATCGAGATCGTCGATATCGCCCTTGAAGCGCAGCGCGAGGGCCTGACGCTGATAAGTGCCCAATTTCTTGCGCGCGGCCTTATGTTCAAGACGTACCAGCGCATCATCAGTAGGATCTTCCATACCCGCCAAGCGATACAAATTGCCGATCGAAACCAAATAACGCTCGATCGTTGCGGCAGATCGTTCGCCGATCGGCGAAACATCTGTACCTGATAGTGCGCGCAGAAAACCAGAAACCATATGGGCATCAACATGGACGAGGCCCCTCCCCTGCAACCGGCACCACCGCGCCCATACACGCACGTCAGAGATGAACGCTCGCCGGCTATTGACCTCCCAAGCACGCAGCGCCGCATCGATCAATCCAATGTCAGCGCCAACAAACAGCGCAGCAATATCCTGGGCGAGAGTATCTTCTGATAGGATTGCAAAGTCGCCGCCGCCGTCCTCATCTCCCTTCTCTCCTGCAGACACGGCAAGCGCCGTTGCGGCTTCCTGCAGCCGCCGTGGTGGCGCAACGATGCGCTTGGTAATCATGGGCCCCAGGGGCTCAACAAATCGACCCCGCTCGCTTCAAAATCGCGCACATTGCGCGTGACCAACGTCAAGCCATAGACAGCCGCAATCCCGGCGAGCTGAGCATCGGGTTGCGACATCGGCCGCCCCTGAGCTGCGCTTGACGCGCCAATCTGCCCGGCCATTTCCGCCGACAGGCGATCAAAGCCATAAAGCCGCGGTCCAAAGCGATTGATGGCTCGTTCGATTGCGAGCAGCAGCTCGTCCTGGCGCCGACCTGTAGGTAGCGCAGCCACGCCCCATCGCAGCTCGAAGACGGTGATCGTCGAAACTCCAGACTGCGCCATGTGCTGATTGATCCAGCGCTGAACGCCAGAATCCGGATTGGGG
>ERZ795044.5499-NODE-5499-length-10257-cov-3.199765_pt1 | contig 10257 bp, 10 predicted proteins | sample MGYA00375128_ERZ795044 | MGnify/ENA primary metagenome ERZ795044 (study PRJEB30173, sample SAMN05720213) | anaerobic digester metagenome | isolation source: active sludge of municipal wastewater-treating anaerobic digesters | place: USA | collected 2014-12-22 ... | reverse complement strand
AGTTGGCGACATCTGACATCACAGAATCTGTGAAAAAACCTCTTCTATTTCTTCGATGACGGCTTTGGTGTTCTTGCGTTCAATGGCATCGACCAGACAATGGCGGATGTGATCTTCGGCGAGGATGCGCCGGGCATTTTCGAGCGCGGCCAGCACGGCTTTCATCTGCTGCAGAATTTCAGGGCAGCTGCGTTCTTCATCGAGCATGCGGCGAATGGCTTCGACATGACCGGCGATACGGGCGAGGCGGCGGGTAAGATCAGGGTGAGTCGGATGTTTTGGCATGAACTGCTCCTTGTGTCTGATGGTGTGATGCTCCGGGGGAGGATAACGAAGAAATGTCGGCAATTCAAACCGCATGAATAAAGCATTGTTAGCATACCCCCAGGATGGCAATTATGTAAAGACCTTTATCTGGGCGGCATATAAAATGATACAAAGTGACCAGGATATGCAAAGTTGCATTCTGTGCACTTTTCCTTCGTGAAATTCCGCATGATGCTCATGAACGTATTCTGGTATAGTGACGAGAAACACCATTCAGCCTGTGGAGGAAGCCATGAAACCTCTGGAACTCAGTTCCGTCGCGGAAGTCTGGAAGTCGGCTCTCACCATTCTGGAAAAGGCCCTGGAACCCGTTGGCTGTCAGGTTCAGGTCTGGTTTCCGTGGGGCAAGGATTTTCGTGGCCATGATCTTGCCGGCTCTCTGCCACCCACGGAACTGCCTCCCGACCTTGCTTCTCCGCAATGGGCGCGGTATGCGGGCCGCCACTGGCGTTCGCTCAATGTCGCCCACAACCAGTGGCTGATCAGCATCAAATCAAAGTCAGGAGATCTCGCTGCCTCCGGACGCATTGATCTCGAGCTCACTCCGGAAATCCAGAACACATTTGCCATGCTGGGCGAGTTCGTGAAAATGGAGTGCCTGCTCGGACTCAGTCTGCGCATTCTCGAGGCACGCGCTGGTGAACGAACCGGCCATTGGGAGCGTGTGCGCAACCTTTCGGTCGCCGTCGGGCGAAAAATGGGGCTGGTACCTCGCGAGCTCGTCGATCTGGAGCTCACCGGGCTGTTGCACGATATCGGCAAAATCGCTCTTCCCGCCTCACTCTGGGAGGAAACACGCCCCTTATCCGCCGAAGAACGCCGCCAGATGGAAACCCATAGTGCGGCCGGTGCGGCAATGATTCGCGAGATTCCTGGTCTCGACCGCGTGGCTGTGGGAGTGCATTGCCACCACGAGGCTCCCGATGGTTCCGGGTATCCCAAGGGGTTGACAGCCGAAGAGATTCCTTTGAATGCTCTCATCGTCGGTGCCGTCGATGCGTTCGATGCCATGACCCATTATCGACCGTATGCCGCAGAGCGAACGTACAAGGATTCCATTCAGGAGATGATGACGGCAAGCGGAAAATACGATGATCGCGTGCTGTGGGCGCTTCAGGAAGTCTTGCGTTCGCTTGGTATTCTCGATACCTACCCGGTTTCTCCGGCCCATCCACGCTACAGTGACGGTCCTGTTGCTTGAGCAGTATGGGTCCCGGTTCGGTGTCATCTGTCAGGTCGTTCATTGCACTCTTTATCCCAGTTACGGGAGGTAGAATTCATGAGTTGTCGTCGCTTGCTCGCGGTTTTCCTGGTTCTCGCGGTCGTCGGAGTGGTTGCGCCGGTGGGCGCAGCAGGGTTGCGCGTTGGGGTCGTTCTGTCTCTCGGGGGTCTCGGCGATCGCTCGTTTAATGATGCCGCCTATCTGGGAGTGCAGAAGCTCCGTGAAATTCCCGGGTGCCAGGTGGATGTTCTCGAACCGTCTGACATCGAAGCCATCGCGGCAGGTCTCGAGTTTTTCTGCCAACGACGCTGTGACCTGATCATTGGCGTGGGATTGTTCGCCAATGAACCGCTGCGTCGCGTGGCGCAGCAGTATCCGCAGCAGTCGTTTGCGCTGCTCGATTCGGTTGTCACCCTGCCGAACGTGCTTTCCATCATTTTCAACGAAGAAGAGGGCTCATTCTACGCTGGTGCTCTGGCGGGATTGCTGACCCGCACCAATCGGGTCGGCTTTCTGGGCGGAATGAAATCGCCCGTGGTGAATGGCTTCGAGCGTGGCTACAAACGAGGCGTTCGTTTCGTGAATCCGCAGGCAGAGCTCGTGGTCAGATATGCCGGTGAAACCCCTGAAGCGTTCAATTCACCCAAGCTCGGCGAAACTCTGGGAGGTGAGATTGCGGCTGAGAAGGCCGATATCGTCTACCACGCTGCCGGCCGTACCGGGATGGGACTGATTCAGTCCGCACGTCGTCATGGCTATCTGGTGATCGGGGTGGACAGTGATCAAAATGCCATCGTTCCGGGAAAAATCGCGGCCAGCATGGTCAAGCGCCTTGATGTCGCGATGGATCGTGCCGCTCGTCTGATCATGGAAAGTCGCTTCAAGGGGTGTGTCCTGACCCTGGGCCTAGTCGATGGCGGTATCGATCTGACGCTATCGAAGTTTAACCGAGCGCTGTTTACTCCCATCCTTCAGGAACGATTGAAAGAGGTTGAGCAGTTTCTGCTGCATCCGCCCGCGACCACGCCCGACGAGCCGGGCGCCGTGGAAAACCCGCGCTAGAAGCGGTCATTGACGGTTGCCCCGATTGTACCTATAATTGGATATAACTGTATGCGATCCCTTTCTGGAAGCGGAGGTAGCACCATGATGACTCTCACGATGCGGCGTCGACAGCCCATTTCTCTCTTGCTCGTGCTGACCATGTTTCTCAGCACCTTTCTCGTCGCTCCGGCCACCAGCGAAGCGGGTTTGATGGATTCCGTCAAATCCGTATCGAAGTGGTTGTTCGTCAAAGCCGGGTCGCTGGGAGCAGCGTATGGCGGTGCGGTGCTCGGTATGGCCATTGGTGGCGGTCCTATCGGCATGGTTCTTGGTGGTGTCGGTGGGTACATCGTTGGTAAAAAGGTCATGGAATGGGGTACCAGTAACTCGAAAAACTTCTGGACCTTGGCGGGTGGTTTGGCTGGTGCGGCTCTGACTGTCGGTATGGGGTGGCCGGTCATGCTGGCTGGGGTGGCAGTTGGCGCTCTGGGGAGCCGTGCGCTTGCCTCGGTGATTGGCAAGATCTTTAACAAGGCCAAAGCGGTGGCCGCGCCGGTAACGGCGCAAGCAGCCGCCAAGATGGCTGACCAGGATGCCAAAGCTCAGGCGTTTATCGATCAGATGATGGGCAAAGCCAACGGATCTTCTGGTACGACCGCCGCTCAGGCGGCTGTGGCCCCGATGACCGCTGGAACGGGCAGCCAGGGCGCATATGATCGCTACCTGTCCGCGTACAAGACCTATATGGATGCCACGCAGAAGGGCGATGCTCAGGCGGCTCAGCAGGCGTATACCGAGTATCAATCGGCTCTGAAAGAATACCGCGGCGGAAAATAACGTCGTTCGAAATCTGACTCGAAGAAAAGCCCCCGCTCTCCGGAGCGGGGGCTTTCTCGTGGTCTGGAATGATCGACTGGTTCAGGACCGTGCCCGGAAGCTCCACTTCATGACTTTGCCGACATCGGGTTTTACGCGAATCAACGTGAGATGAAGAGGAATACTGATGTCAGAAAGAACCGGGCGCAATGAGGCTTTGATCTGGACCGGCAGTTCGTCGGGAATCGGCTGTGGCACCGAACAGTACATCTGCCCGGTCAGATGCAGCTTTCCCGGGCCATTGATCAGAATCTCGTCGGGAGTGGCTTCGATGGTCAGCGACATGGGTGTGGCCGTCATTTCTCTGATGCGCACTTGTTCCGGAGGGGTCATCGAGAAGCTGGTAAACTCACTGATGGGCAGGATTCCCGGAAGTTCGAGAGATACGGCGCACTTGTGAAATGGAATGACCACGCGAGTGGTACTGGCTGTCTCGGCATACAGGGTCAGATTCAACGTCCAGGTAAGGGTTTCCTGACCATTGTGCTTCTCAGGACGCGCGACGAGCTGGCCCTCGAGAATGTCGAAGATCGGGAGTTCTTGATGCGGTGCCAGAATCTTCAACAGCTCGGCGCGTGTGGCAGTGCGGGTCGAGGTGTTCTCGCGCCAGGGAACTTCCAGGGCGACCGACCCTCCGCCGGTTTTTCCGAACATCGGATTGATGACGACGAACGGAGCGCGGTCTGATTCGAACAGCAACGCGACCACCGTGCGATCGTCGATCGGAATGTTGTAGTGCATCAGGGCAGGAGCGAGCCCGTTGAACTGCGATTTCACCTGGGCATACCACTCGGCCAGTTCTTCGTGGCTGGCGCCCACGACCCCGTTCACCTCGTCGAGCCCGATCAGCCAGAGTACCGGTGAACCATGCGCCGAGTTGGCGTGCCCGGCGATCTGACGGGCGGCTTTGTCCGGTTTGATCCAGGCGCTCTTGAGCTCGACGCGCGAGTCTTCGATGGGTTGACGTACTTTAACGCGCTCGACAATCTGCAGAACCCAGTTTTCGATCTCGTGCGGACGCATAGACGGACCTCTCAGAGAATTGATCATACTCTACCATAAATGCCGATCTCCGGCATGTGGGGATGTGCAATTCGAAACGCAGGCTGTGCGGAAACCTGCGCAGCTGTGCGGACAACTGGCTTGCCTGGAGTCTCTGCGAGCTGATCGAGCAATGGCATGTTCCATGCGGTGCCATGGTGAAGACAGAAGTGAGTGCGGTATCGCCGAAGCGAAAGATGGAGGTGAACGTATGTTGGGACGACTCTTTCCCCTCTCGCAGAGCGAGCGTTTACGATTTTTACGGCAGTTCTACGTCATTCTTCAGGCTTCGTTACCCTTACCGGACTTGATTCGCCGACTTGCCCACATCGAAGAGAGTCCGGTGTTGCGTGACTGTTTGAGAGTGACCGGGATCGAGCTCGAACGTGGTGCCAGTCTGACTATGATCTGGTGCCGCTTTCCGCACCTCTTTCCGGATTCATTGCTGCAGTATCTCAGGCTGGGTGAAGAAAGCGGGCAGCTTGCGGCAGCGTTGCAGGAGTATCTGGACTTCGCCCATCGGGCCGATCAGCACCGCCTGATCGTCTGGAGTGCCGGCGCTGTGGTTCTGGCGATTGCCTTCGGGGTGGGGTTCATCTTGTACTGTTCCGGCACGCCATTGATGACTCTTTGGGAACTGGCGACCCCGTACTCATTGGTTCCCATACACGTCAGTATCAACCTGTGGTTTTCCCCGGATCTGATTCTGCTGGCTCTCGCGGTGTTGTGGTTGCCCACGCGCCTTCTGCTGGCGAAGGTGTCGCTCAAGATAACGCATCTGCGAGTCTCCCGTCTGTGGCTGGGAGTTCCGGCTCTGGGAGCTGCGTTCTGTAAGAACGACCTGGCGCGCTTTCTGCGGGCGATACGCATCGGTCTTGTCAGCGGTTTGCCGATTGCCAGCGCCGGCCGGTGTGCGGCTGAAACCGTCGAAAACCGTTATCTTGCCGATGAACTGGGTCTGGTTGTCCGAGGACTGCAGACCGGACTGACTCTATCACAGGCCTTTTCGATGGTGTCGATTCCGATGCCCTGCCTGCGTCTGGCTCTCGAAGCCGCTGAAGAAGGCGGCGAGCTGGACGTGGTGCTGGCAGGGCAGGCTGATGTCTATGTTCGCGAAGCCGAGAGTGTCTTTCGCTGGGCTACGACGGTTCTCGAGCCGCTGGCGGGTCTTTGCGGTCTTGCAGTCATGGGCGGCGCGGGGATGCTGTTGCTGCGATTGATGACCGGCGTGGCGGCTCTGTGAGAAACAACAACGACCCGAAGTAAGCGTCCGGGTCGTTGAGTTGCGAGACGTTGTTATAGAGAGAGTTGTTGTAGATCGGTTTCAACAATCTGCCGGAACCGGGCGATGTTTTCGCCGAAGCGCATGCAGGTGACCTGTCCCATGCTGGTCGTGAGCTGCTCGAGACGCTTGGGAAAGGTCAGGTCTTCCCAGCGGAATCCGCAATTCAACTTGTACCGAAACTTCATGGCATGAATCCTCTTCGCCAGCGCATCGAGGCGGGTATCGTTCCAGCCGGGGATGCCCAGTGCATCCAGTCCCTCGACGATCACTTCCTTGGTATACACGTTGCGGGCGAAGAAACAGATCACCAGAGACGCGGGAATCATGCGCCACACGGCTTCTTTGTACATGTCTTTCACCAGATCTTCGTCGGGCTTGGGCTTGCTGATCGCCTTCTGGTCAATGGAATACCCCGCCGAATCGAGATGTGAGTGACGCGTGCCGGTCGCATAGCCGAGAAAAGCGAAAGGACCAGTGGCGTAGCCGGCGGCTTCCGTTTTTCCGAAGGCCACGGCAAATTCGGTGCCGCCATACTTCGCGGCACAGTACGAGGCGCCACGTTCGAGATCGCGGAAGAATTCATTCTTTCCGGCGGCGATGTGCTGCATCGCTTTCTCGAGCCCGAAGGCGTCGCCGAAGTTGAAGATCAGGCCGTCGGTGTGCTTGGGGGTGATTAACCCATGCTGAAAGGCTTCGCAGGCCCAGGCCAGAGTGACGCCCATGCTGATGGCATCCCATCCCTGTTTCTCGATGATCAGCAGGAGTTTCAAGATGTCTTCGGCATTCTGAATCGAGAGGTTTGAGCCCAGGGCGTAGATCAGTTCATGATCATACGAGACCTTGAAGGTTTTAAAATGATGATCGTCGACGTCGAAACACTCGCGCAGAGTGGCGATGTGAATGCAACCGGTAGGACAGTGGGCACAGGCGGTCTGTTGTGCCAGGTGCTTGTCGGCAAAAGTTTCACCACTGATCTGGTGCGCGCTTTCGAAATACCCTTGACTGAAGTTTCGTGTCGGCAGGCCGTTGATCTGGTTCAGCGGGACCACGTTCATCGCGGTGCCCAGATCGTGATATTTGTGCATCGTTTCGCTCTTGACGACAACGTCATACAGCTTCTTGTAGAGAGCGTTGTACTTCGCCTTGTTTTCGATCGTCCAGTAGTGGCTGCCCGAGATGACGAACGCCTTGAGATTCTTGCTGCCCATGACTCCGCCCAGGCCCATGCGCCCGAAATGGCGTGAGCCATCGACGGTCACTGCTGCCATCGGGGACCGACGTTCGCCGGCCGGACCGATGCGCACGATAGAACGCTTGCTCTGCGAGTCTTCACGCTCACGAAGGACGCGTTCCGTAGCCAGAGCAGACATGTTTTTCAGGGAAGTCGCACGCCGAATCGTGATCTTGTCGTCGTGAATCACCAGATAACTGAGCTCTGTGCAAGCGCCGGTGATCTTCAATACATGAATGCCAGCGCCATACATGGCCAGGGCCAGACGGCCGCCGGCATGCGACTCTCCAAGATTTCCGGTCAGGGGCGATTTGAACAAGGCAACCGTCTTGGTGGCGACCGGCAGTACCGAGCTGAAGGGACCGATGGCAAAGTAGATCGGCGCTTCAGGGGCATAGGGATCAATGTCGGACGGCGAGTCGAGAAGCAGTCTGGTCGCAACGCCGGTTCCGCCCAGATATTCGGCGAACAGAGCACTGATATCAGTCGTCGTCGAGGAACCGGTGGTCAGATTGATTTCAAGCATGCGAAAGGAAGTCATGCGCCTGCTCCTTTGAGTTCCTCACGGGGTTGCATCTCCAGAACGCAATTGGGACAGAAGGAAACACAGATTCCGCAATGACGGCAGGGAATCGGAACCCGTTTTTCCGCATCCCACTGGTGTGCTTTGGGAATGCAAGCTGTCACGCACTTCCCGCAGTGAATGCACTTGTCGGCATGAAACTCAATGCCACCACCGGATTTCACAGTGACAGCCTGCGTGGGACACGGCTTTACGCAATCCGGGTCGGTACAGCCAAAGCAGGCTCTGATGGAAAAAGCCCCTTCGGCACCCGAGTAGTTTCGCACCCGCAGGGCCGCTTTTTCTGGTGACATGACGTTCGACCAGGTGCGACTGCACGAGTACATGCAGGAATAGCATCCGATACACTGTTCACGTTGCGCGACACGCAGATGTTTAACCATGATTGTTCCCCTCGTACGGTTGGTGTCGTGCAGGTTACCATTTTCGGTGAAGCTCGTGCTACCATGGCTCGAATCAATCAGTGGGAAAGGGGATTCACCATGGCAACTGCACCGGTGCGAGCGGAAATCGGGGTTTTTGGCGGCAGCGGCTTCTATTCATTGTTTTCACATCCGGCAGAAGTGAAAGTCGATACGCCGTATGGGCCGTCGAGTGATCTGGTCACTCTGGGTGAAGTTCGCGATAAGGTTGTCGCCTTTATCCCACGTCATGGCCGCAAACACACGATTCCACCGCACATGATCAACTATCGGGCTAATCTCTGGGCCATGAAAGAACTGGGCGTCACCCGAATCATTGCCCCGTTTGCCTGTGGGTCTCTGCAGACCAATCTTCGCCCCGGTGACTTTGTCGTTGTCGATCAGTTTGTCGACCGCACATGTGGCCGAGCCGATACCTTTTTCAACGGACCGAAGGTGTCGCATATCTCTTCGGCAGAGCCGTATTGTCCCGAACTGCGGCAACTGGCGGTCCAGGTGCTGAAGAGCAACGGCATCACCACTCACGACGGAGGAGCCGTGGTGGTGATTCAGGGCCCGCGTTTTTCGACGAAGGCCGAGAGTCGCTGGTTCACCAAGTGTGGCTGGGAACTCGTGAACATGACCCAATACCCCGAAGTCGTTCTGGCGCAGGAACTGGGAATGTGCGTCACCGGGATTGGTCTGGTCACCGATTATGACGCGGGTTTGGCCGGCAATGTGCCCGAAGTGACCGCCGCGGAAGTGGCCCGCACCTTTCATCAGAACAGCGAAAATCTGCGCCGCATCATGGAGCCTCTGATTGCCGCGATTCCGGCGGAGCGAAAGAACTGTCGCTGTGCTGAGAAGCCCGCTGAAGCCATGCTTGGGTGATCGTCATGACTCTGAGACAACATGTATCGATGTGCTTGGTTATCGCGGTCTGCTTGTTTCTTCCCTGTGAAAAATCTTATCTGAAGGCCGAAGAAGAGTCTGTTGAGTTGTACTATGACATGCTCGAGTCGGACGATGAGACGGTACGTGAGAATGGCGTCCGGCTGATTCTGGCGCGTGAACCGAAAAATCGAAAAGCGCTGGAAAACTATCTTGAGCTCGAGGAGGAGCGCGGCAATTACAGCGAAGCCATCGAGTGGCTCAAACGTCTCGAGGGCGCGGGCGTGTTGTCCAAAGATCAGGCGGAAGAGCGCTGTAATCGTTTGCAGGAGAGACTGGCGAATCAGGAACACATCAGTATCTGGGAAAACCGTCTGGATCGATTCAAACAGAAAGAGCAGTATTCACTCGCCCTTCACGAAGTGCGAAAACTGAAAGCCTGGTACTCTGCGAGGAAGACGAAAGCAGAGGCGAGAATGCCGGATCTGAACAAGGAGTCAGGGGAATACCTGGACTCGGAGAGCCAGCGGAAAAACGCGAAATACTATCTCAGTCTGTATGAGGAGACCGAGAAGGAAATCCTCGAACGACTGAAGAACTGATCGCGGCCCGATGGGATTCAAAAAAAATATCGGGGGCTCTTCTGAGCCCCCGATAATGCTGTAAGGTGTTGTGAGTTTGTACTTCCTACTTTACGGCGATGCTTTCCATCAGCTTATGATAGCGGGCATCGATGTCGGCGCGCTTCAGTTGGCGATAGGTGTCGATGCTGAAGTTCTCGACGGTGAACGAGCCCCTCGTTGATCCGTAGAGCATGGCACGTCTGAAACCGTTTTCCGACAGATCGTCAGACTGCGCAATGTGACCCATGAAGCCGCCGCCGAATGAGTCGCCGGCACCGGTCGGGTCGGTGATGCCGGGGCAGGGAAAGGCTGGAACGAAGAAGGTCGAGTCTTTGGTGACCGTCATCGCGCCAAGTTCGCCGAGTTTGATGACCAGACGCTTGGGGCCAAGAGTCAGCAGTTTCTGATAAGCCTGCACGAGCTTCTTTTCTCCGCTGAGCTGCATGGCTTCCTGGCGGTTGAGAAACAGCACGTCGACCTTCTGAATGACCTTCTTCAGATCATCGACGAAGCTCGAGATCCAGAAGTTCATTGTGTCGAGTGCGATCAGCTTCGGGCGGGCAACCTTTTCGATGACTTTCAACTGGAGCGCTGGGTGAATGTTCGCAAGAAACAGGTACGGAACGTTGCGGTAGGATTCGGGGAGCTTGGGGTCGAATGACTCAAAGACGTTGAGTTCCGTCGCGTGTGTCGTGGCATCGCCAAAATCCTCACCGTAAGAACCGGACCAGTG
>ERZ795044.5488-NODE-5488-length-10265-cov-8.481293_pt1 | contig 10265 bp, 7 predicted proteins | sample MGYA00375128_ERZ795044 | MGnify/ENA primary metagenome ERZ795044 (study PRJEB30173, sample SAMN05720213) | anaerobic digester metagenome | isolation source: active sludge of municipal wastewater-treating anaerobic digesters | place: USA | collected 2014-12-22 ... | reverse complement strand
CAGAATTGGTATGCATAATGCCAGGAACAGTTCTGGTCGAAAAAGGCAGCTTTCAGATGGGGAACATGATGGAAAGCGCATATGATTGGGAATTACCCGTACATACTGTAACTTTCACATACGACTTTTATATCGGAGAGTATGAAGTAGCCTTTGAACAGTACGATAGGTACTGTTATGAAACAAAAATCGGTAAACCAGATGATTACAGATATGGCAGGGGACTCAAGCCTGTAATTGATGTAAGTTGGTACGATGCCATAGGCTATTGTAACTGGCGTAGTGAAAAGGAAGGATTAGCAAAAGCATACGATAGTGACGGAAACTTTCTTGACTCAAACGGAAATATAACCACAGACCCAAGCCTGGTCGAAGGATACCGTCTTCCTACAGAAGCGGAGTGGGAGTACGCAGCCAAGGGAGGAAATAAAAGTAAAGGATTTAAGTACAGCGGAAGCGACAACATAGGTGACGTGGCGTGGTACTACGGAAATGCGCATAGCCGTATCTGTGATGTTGGAACCAAATTGCCTAATGAGCTGGGTATATACGATATGAGCGGAAATGTATCTGAATGGTGTATGGACTGGTATGATGGAAAGTACTATGAAAACTCTCCTGCCGTGAATCCTTATAATTCAAATCCAGGTAATGACCGTACCTTTCGTGGAGGGAGCGTACACAACAGCTTATGGTATACGCATACAGCCTATAGGTACTACATTTCTCCCAATAACAGATCAACTAATGTAGGGTTTAGAATTGTAAAAACCGCAAATTAATTTTAGGTATAAAGTGCGGTATATTCTGCGGATACAAAACATCCGAGCGGATACAAAACATCCGATAGGAATGTGCCACACTTTATTTTTAAGGATGGAAATAAATGAAAGGTAGTTTGTTATAATGGTATAAACAACGGATACAAAACATCCGAGTTGAAATTAATTTAACGGGGGATATATATGAATGAATTTCTTTCTGAAAAGATTATAGTTCCTTTTTTAAGCGGGAATATTGAGAAAGATGTTATTGATTTTTTTAATATCAACGGTTGTGAAGATACTGCCCAGCACAGCATTAGGGTTTCGCAGGCGGCACGTGAACTAGCCATGATCTATAAAGTTGACGCAAAGAGCGCTTGGATGTGCGGACTTCTTCATGACACAGGGAGAGTTCTTTCTGATGAAAATAAAGTCGAACTTTTGGAAATGCTTTCTGTGGAGATACTTGCTCAGGAATATGCGAATCCCGGAGTTCTACATCAGAAAGTATCGGCATTTATGGTAAAGGACATCTTTGATATTGATGCAAAAGATATTTTAAGTGCTGTGGGGTGTCATAGCACTCTGAAAAAAAATCCGTCCGTAATGGATATGATTCTTTTCATAAGTGACAAGCTTTCGTGGGAAGATGATCAAAAATCAGAATGGTATGGAAAGATGAAAAAATATTCTGGTGTCAGTCTTGAAAAAGCATGTTATGAGTATATAAAGTATTTTTTGAAGGATGCAGACAGAAAAGTCTTACATCCCTGGATTTTAGACGCATACTATTATCTTAGCGAAAAGGTCTGTGACGGCCTTAGCATTGAGTGAAGGCGATAAAAAGTGGAAAGGTATAAGTATAAGGTTGTTGTGGTTACCGGAGGAGCTACCGGCATTGGTAAGGAGATAGCAAAAGCATACGGAGCAGAGGCTGCAAGCGTTGTTATAGCCGATACAGATATAGATAGCGCAATAAAAACCAAAGATGAAATCCTATCTTGTGCAGGGGACTGTGAATTTTTCAGAACAGATGTCCGAAAAGAGGAGGATGTAATATCGCTAATGAACTTTATCGGTCAAAAATACGGAAAAATTGATGTGCTTATAAACAATGCAGGGGTATTTGATAAGATTAACATTCAGGATATGACTTTGAATCACTGGCAGATGGTTATAGATATAAATCTTACTGGACCTTTTCTTTGCAGCAAGTATGCCCTTGAACATATAAAGCCTTCAGGCGGAAGTATAGTAAACATCTCAAGCACAAGAGCCTTGATGTCCGAGGGTGACAGCGAGGCCTACGATGCTTCCAAGGCAGGTCTTCTTGGTCTTACAAGATCTTTGGCGGTCAGTCTGAGCGAAAGGCGTATAAGAGTAAATGCAGTTTCTCCGGGCTGGATAGAAACAAAGGGTCAGGAGCTGAGAATTGTAGATCATCTTCAGCATCCTGCCGCAAGAGTCGGTATTCCGTCTGACGTCGCCGGGCTGTGTCTGTTTATTACAAGTAGTGAAGCTGGTTTTATAACCGGTGCAAACTTTGTTGTTGATGGCGGGATGACGGTAAAAATGATTTATGAGTCATGAATTAAAGTTCGTAAAGGATGTATGGGATCTCCATTTCTTCTTTGGTCAGCCCACCATGCATACCTTTGAAGTCCATTGAAAAGGTATCTTCCTCATACCACCATACCCCTTTATTCTGATAAGGAAGTATACAGATATCTCCGACTCTTGATAAAAATTTTTTACTTGCACCGTAGGAACCAAAAAAATTCCGTTCTATCAGTTCCTTTGTTTTAACGACTTTTGCTGTAGATTCAAGATTTTTTGCAAGAATTGAAGTTATTTCATCAATCATATTATGCTGAACATGGATAAAAAAGTCTCTGTAAGAACCACCCGGAGTCAAAGGCCTTGCAGCAGAGTTCCTTTTAAGCGCAGCGACGACATTTTCCATACTGTTTATATATACTCCCTGGTCAAGCTTTACAGTTGTCTGACCATGATCGGCAGAAAGTATAAAAAGAGTTTTTCCATCTCTTGGGAGTTTTTTAAAAAGTATTTCCTCCAGCGAGTTCATAAAGCATGTCAGCTGTGCCTGTGCTTCCTTGGAGTATGGTCCGTACAGGTGACATATGGAGTCCAATTCAGAATAATAGAACTGAAAATAGCCTTTTTCCTGCTCTGTCACCATTTGAAGCAGTTCGGATAATCCCTGTGCAAAAGTTGTGTAGCTTACAGGTATGGAGTTTCTGACAGCTTTTCTGGTGTATGGGGAGTTGACAATTGAGGCAGGCATGAAGAGAAAAGATTCAATACTGTTTTCTTTAAAAACAGAGTAGATATTGTCAAAATCAAAAACTTTATCTATAGTATCAGATGTTCTGCTCAGTACAGTGTTTTTCTGTGCCGGCAGTCTGTACATAAATGGTGCAAAGATATCGTCAAATTCAGGTTCATAGTAGAACCATTCCATTATGCCGTGCTGCTGAACCTGCATTCCGCTATGAAGGGTTGTTATTTCAGCAGTTGTGGTTGAGGGGAACTGTGAAGTAAGTTTTGAGGTTTTACCGTTTACAAGCAGTTCCTTTAATACAGGAAAGCTGTCTGAAAACATTTCAAGCAAATTCCAGCCAAAGGCATCTATAAGAATGAATATAACCTTGTCATACTTTTTTTAGCATCAATGGCAGTATCCTGGGGGAGAAGGTTATGTCTATTTCCGTTTTCTGCAAGATATGAAAAGATGGTATAAGGAATATTTGAAAAACAGTACTTCTCATAATCAGGCTTTATGAATCCTTCAAAAGTCATTGTTTTAAGGTGCTCAATGGATTTTTTGTTTATCATGGTTTCCTCCTGTAAGTATAATTATTCTTATTAACTATATTATATACGATTTTCTGGTTTAACAGACTAATAAGATCGGGGTGGAAGTATGTATAAGTACATAATCATATTGAGTTTTTTGTTTTTTGCAGTTCCGTTGTTCATTCCTGTAGATCCGCTTGCAGGAACTGTAGATGAAAAAGTTCTGGCGGATGAAGACAGTCTTTTTTTATCTGTCGGAGATATCGATGTTCATTACAAGATGAAACAGGGGGATCCAAAAAGGAATTTTATTTTACTTCATGGATTCGGATCTAATCTTTGGACTTGGGAGAAAATATCCAAGCCTCTTTCTAAACTTGGAACGGTGGTTTCTTATGACAGGCCTGCTTTTGGTCTTACGTCAAGACCTCTTTCTTTTGTGGAGAAAGATCCTTATTCTTACGAATATCAGCCGGAAATATTTTTTCAGTTAATGGACAGGCTTAAGCTTACAAAAGCCATTATTGTGGCAAACTCTGCTGGTGCAGATACTGCAATTAGAGCTTATTTCAAGACTCCTTCGAGAGTAGAGGGTATAATCCTTATTGCTCCTTCTTTGGGAGATAATAACAGTTCATTCTCTTTTTTTTCAAAGCTAGCAGAAGTTCCACAGTATGAAAGATTGGGTCCGCTCATAAGCCGTTCTTTAAAAGACAGCGGAGAGAGCATTATAAAAAGCGCATGGTATGATCCCTCAAGGATAAGTGAAAAAGATCTTGAAGGATACAGGAAAAATATTCTTATCAACAATTGGGATACTGCTTTATGGAGCTTTACCAAAGCTTCATTCTACAGAACCTCTGCGGGAAGAGTAGAAGATATAAGATGTCCGGTGCTGGTTTTGAGTGGGGATTCCGATGTTATAATACCTGTAGATAAAAGCCGGGAGCTTGCAAGAAGAATCCAAAACTCTTCTTTCAGGGTGATAGAAAAATGCGGACATCTTCCCCAAGAGGAAAGACCTGACGAGCTTATGGCAGTAATAATTGAATTTATAACAAGTCTGGATTCAGATTGAAATATTAAGGAGAATAAGATGCAGACGGGAAAAGTATACAGATGTGTTTTTTGCGAAGATAAAATACTTGTAAAGACAGTGAACGGCAGATTAGCTCTTCCGCTGGAAAACGATATTCAGAGCATGAAGGCGGATACAAAACATCCGAATGAATTTTCCTGCACAAGACAGCTTCAGGATATTTTTGGCAACATAGTCCAAGTATATGAAACTTTGAACTTTCAGGAAAGACAGGATTTCTTTTTTTCATCCATGAGACCTCTTCTTGCAGAGTTTGAGACAGATGAATTTTCGGCTGTGGCAAAGGCTTATCAAAAAATTAACTGGAATAAGAAAAATAAGTACTGTCGAAGATGCGGAGCAGAGATTTCTGCTGAAAATCCTGATGGTTCAAAAACTTGTTCCAAGTGTGGTCTTGTGGTTTATCCCGAAATATCTCCCGCCATTATTGTGGCTGTTACAAAGGGAGAAAGACTGCTTCTTGCGCACAATGTGAACTTTAAAAGTAATATGTTCAGTATCATTGCAGGTTTTGTAGAAATGGGGGAAAGTCTTGAGGATTGTGTCAGAAGGGAGGTAATGGAAGAGGTTGGACTACAGATAAAGAATATAAGGTATTTTTCCAGCCAGCCATGGCCATTTCCTAACGGTCTCATGATAGGCTTTACTGCAGAATGGGAAAGCGGCGATATAACACCTGACGGCTGTGAAATTCATGATGCCAAGTGGTTTTTACCTTCAGAGTTTCCGAATCTTCCTATGGGCGGCAGTATTTCAATGATGCTTATACAAGATTATGTCAGGAGATACAACGAGGGATTACTTTTTTAGGCCAAACGAGCATACTCCCTTCAACAGAGCCTAAAATCTTCAAAATATCAGCCTGCCAAATGAAATAACAGAAAAAATAAGAAAAGCACTATGAAGTTTTTCTTCATAGTGCTTTTTCTTTATCTTACCATCAGTCGACCTTAAAATTTTCTATTTTGTTTAAAAGTGAATCAGAAAGCTTACTTAGATTTTCACTCATGTCACTCACGCTGTTTGCGCTCTGGACTTGGGAATCCAGTGTTTGGTTTATATTCTGGATTTCCTCTGCAATTTTAGTCATTGATACATTGGCCGTATCCATTGAAGCAGATATCTCCTGTGCCGAAGCACTTACCTCTTGGGAGCTTGCCGAAAGATCCTGGAATGAATTTTTAATTTCATTGACGCTCTTGTTTATCCCGACAAAGTTCTCTGCAACATTTTTTGCTTTTTTGTCCACTTCTTTTCCGTTTTCAACAGTCTTTTCAGTAGCATTCTGTGCCTGTACTACGCCCGATTTTATATCATTGAGGATGTCAGAAATGTTTGATGTGGTCTTTTTGCTCTCTTCAGCCAGCTTTCTTATCTCATCGGCAACCACGGCAAATCCCTTTCCTGCCTCACCTGCTCTGGCGGCTTCGATTGCGGCGTTAAGTGCAAGAAGGTTGGTCTGTTCGGCAATAGAGTTTATATTCTGGACTATTTCTCCTATCTTTTCTGATTTTTCTGCAAGGCTTCTTACAGTCTGAGCTGTTTCTATACTACTCTGGACAGAATTATTTGCAAGCTCGACTATTTTTTCTATTCCTACCGTTCCGTCGCTTGAGCGAACCGAAACATCTTCCGCTTTGGAAAGAAGCTCCTGATGAAGCTTAGTAATATTCATGAGCGCTGCCGTGACTTCCTGTACAGATGAGGTAACCTCTTGAATTGAAGCAGTTGTTCCCTGAACATTTTTATCAAAAACTTCAACAGCGTGGTCTGTGTTTTCAAGACCCTCTTTTGTCTGTTCTGCTATTGCAGACAGCTCATCAGAGGAAGTATCCACGAGTTTGGTGGTATTTCTGACTCCCAAAAATATATTTTTTAAGGAATCAGCCATATTCTGAAGTGAAACTGACATAGCAGATATCTCATTTCTGCCCGGCTGGGTAAACGCTACCGTAAAATCACCTTTTCCGAAAAGCTCTATATTTTTCTGAAGCTTTTTTATGGGTGAAAGTATTGAAATAGTAACGAGTATGCTCAGCACTCCTGATATTGAAATAGCAAAAATGATTATTATAAGGAATATATTAGCTGTCCTGTCAGCAATTCCCGTGCTGCTTTTATAAACATCATCGGCATTCACATTGTTTTTCTCGATAAGCGACTGGAGAAGCTGTTCAATCTGCATTACCTTTGGACCGGCGGTACTTTGAATGTACGCAAATATTTCTTCCTTGTCAGAACCTTCAAGCAAGCTGAAAAGCTTTGAAGAAATGGTTTTATAGTCATTCAGTGCAGTTCGTATGTTTTCAAGCTCTCTGTCGGATACAACATCTTTGGCTGAACTAATATAACTCTGAAGATAGGCATCTTCCTGAATAAAAAAGTTTGTTGTTTGTGCCTTGAGGCTGTTAAGTATCTGCTTGTCATCTGTCAGCAGTACCAGGAAAGTATCTCTGCTGTGTTCAAGCAATGAATTCTGTAAAGCCGATATATACTGTATAGATTTAAGATTGTTATTATAAATCTCATCTATCATTTTATCGACTTTCTTAGTATTCATGACGCCATAGACGGCGATAAATATCATGAGACCAATAAGTATGGAAATAATTATACTTAATCTTTTGGAAATGCGTATATTTTTCAGCATAAAATACCCCCTTTGCTTTAATGTAGGGAAATTCTATCACCATTAAATAAACAAAAAATTAAAATAGCAAATACGCAATATTACACTGTTTAAGAGTAGAGTTAGATTAATAAAGATATAATAAAAAATGAATTTATTGCACTACTTCCAAAAAACAATTTAATGTATAATATTCTTATAAAGAAAAGGTTATAAGGACGGGAGGTTTTATGAAAGAAGAAACGGTGTTTTGTTTTTTGGCAGAGGATAGAGCTTCGGTTTATCAGGGACTTCTGCTTAGCAAGAGTATAAGAACTTTCGGAGGCAGAGTTTCAAATGCAAGAATTTTTGCTCTTGTTCCTATGAATGCAGACGGTCTGGATGAAAAGATAAAAAAAGCTTATTTTGATAACAAGATTGAAATCATGGTATTTTCAAAAAAGTATGAAGACAGCCTCTACCCACTTGGATTAAAAGCTTGTGCAGGAGCATTTGCCGAAGACCTTCTCGGAGAGGTTTCTGATAATGTTATTTTCCTTGACAGTGACAGTCTTTTGATTAATTATGAAGAAGACCTGTTTTTGAAAAAAGATAAAGCTGTCGGACTCAGACCCGTTGACAAAAAACTTATTGGTATTACAGAAAACGAACACTCTGAATTTTGGAAAAGATTGTGTGATATACTGGGAGGTCAGGATTTTTTTGAAGTAGAGACCTCAGCAGAAAACGAAAAAATTAAAGCCTACTTCAACTGTGGTTTTATACTTTTCAGTCCGAAAGAAAAACTTCTTTCAAAATGGCTTGAAAACTTTATAAAAGCTGGCGAGGACGGACAAATAAAAAAAATTTGCAGAGAAAATCCTTTGTACGGGCTGTTTCTCCATCAGGCGGTTTTTACATGTACGGTATTAGAAGCTCTTGATAAAAATAAAATAGAAATACTGCCACACAAAATAAATTATCCGTTACATCTGCACAAAGAGTATAAAGGGAATCAAAAACCTAATAATATTTCACAACTTATAAGTTTGAGATACGATACTTATTTTAAAAACAGAAACTGGCGTGAGGATTCTTTTATAACCGGATCATACTGCGATTTCCTCTTAAGGGAGACCGATTTTTAGGAAGTGGTGAGGGTTGCCCAAAATTATAGAGTATTTTTTCGGTACTTCCAACGAATCTGAAGAGTTCAAAAAGACAAAGCGTATATATATATACCTGTTTGTGGGCATACTTTCATTATGGTGTGCTTTTCTGCCTTTCACGCGACAAGTTTCCGAGCATGGAAATCTAATTATTCATTCTATAGTACTTTGCAGTCTGACGGTGGCAGGACTTATACTGTACCTTTTAAAAAAACATGAAATCGGAGTTGATATAATCTTAGCCACAAGTGGAATATACATTATCTTTTATAATGGATATTTCAGTGATACCGTCTACCTGGCTGCATTGATGATTCTTTCCCTGCTTGCTTTTCTGTTGCCGGGCAAAAGATACCAGTACTTTATTTTTACAGCAGCTGTACTGATAGGAGTTTATATAAAGTATTTACGGAACATATCAGATGAAAACATCGTTTTTTCAGTTATGGGTCTTATTTTTTTGCTTATAATGTTCATAGTAAAGGAGAATCTTAATAGAATAACCGTTAGCGGCAGCAAGCTTGAAGAAAAAATCCTTGAAAATCAGAGTATCTCCTTGCAACTTGAAAAAGCCGAGCAAAATGCACAGAAAATAAGAACTATGCTCAATGTTGCAACTTGGAAGTACGATATGTTTGAAAAAATTTTTGAAGGCTCTTCCGAGTTCTATAAAATTTTAGGTCTCTCTGAAAAACGCAAAAAAGTAAGTGTTCATGAAATTTTTCAGAAAGTTATCGATGAAGACAAAAGTCTTTTCAGATCTATTATTCTTAAAAATGGAAGTGACGATATACACAAGGTTGAAATCAGACTGAGAGATGAGTCTTTTGGGAGTAAAACTGTTACTATGGTCATGCAGAGGGAAGTAAATAATATAGGTGTTGCCGTAGGCATCACAGGAGTAATTTCCGATAACGCATGTTCACGAAAGCCCGAAATAGACTTCACTATGGCTCATAAAATATTTGAAGTTTCAAAGGACTCAATAGTAATAAGCAACGGTGATGACCACGTGATTTATGCCAATAAAGCCTACATGGAAAATACAGGATATAGCAGAAATGAGATAATAGGGAAAAAAGTCAAAGCATTTGAATCCCCTAAAAATAACGTTGAAATATACAATTTTATTAAACGTTCGGTCAGTCAGAACTACTTCTGGGAAGGCGAAATGTGGACAAGGAAAAAGAACGGCGAAGACTTTATGCAGCTGGTTTCTATAAACCTTATTAATAACGAAACAGATGGAGGTACCTATACTGTTTTTGTTTCTAGGGACCTTACCGAAATAATGGAAAAAAACGAAAGCCTTGAAAAGCTTCTCAAATACGATCTTTTGACAGGGTTGCCCAATCAAAACTCTATAAAAGAGAGACTTTGCATTGAGTTGGAAAACATGAAAAAAGAAAGTATGTTTATGGGGTTTATAGTAATAGATGTAAAAAATTTCAAACGCATAAACGACGTATTAGGACATAACGAGGGAGACAGGATATTAGTACAGATTGCCGAACGCATAGCAAAATTTGTTGTTAATATCGACTGCTCATCACGCTTGAGCTCTGATGAGTTTGGAGTCATAATTTCAGGCATACATGACCTTCAGGAGTTTCTTATAAGGTTTGAATCCCTCAACCTTGTTCTTAACAAGCCGTACTTCTTGAACGATAAAGAACTTGATATATCCTTCAAATACGGATTAAGCTTTTTTCCGGATGATTCGGATGATCCCAGGATCATATTTCAGAACGCTATAACCGCACTGCATTATGCCAAAAAATCCGAAGAGAGCTTCTATGAGTTTTTTA
>ERZ795044.5484-NODE-5484-length-10267-cov-4.807286_pt1 | contig 10267 bp, 6 predicted proteins | sample MGYA00375128_ERZ795044 | MGnify/ENA primary metagenome ERZ795044 (study PRJEB30173, sample SAMN05720213) | anaerobic digester metagenome | isolation source: active sludge of municipal wastewater-treating anaerobic digesters | place: USA | collected 2014-12-22 ... | reverse complement strand
GCACGCCGCTGCGCAGCAGCCAGACCACCAGCGGCTGCATCAGCCGGGCCATCTCCTGCAGCGCGAGCCTGGCGTGGTCCTCGCTGGGCACGATGCCGCCGTGAGCGTCGGGTTCGGGGTGGTTCGCAGGTCGGCTCATGCTCGGAGCGGTCGATGGGCCAGTCGTCGAGTCGGACGATGGTGGAAGGGGAGCTTCGGAGGTTGGCAATGTTGACACACGGCAGCGGGGTCCCGGACCGCCCGGCGCACTTCGCCTGCGTTCGGGGGCCGTCCGCGGCCCGACTTTGCAACCGTGTGTTGCCGGGCAGGGTGCCGGGCTCGGGTCGAACCCGACCGGCTGGCACTTGGACGAACGGCTGTGGCACTATAGATGTGCAATTCGCACATTTGACTTGAGGTCGGTCAAGGTGCATCGCCCGCGGCGCGCCCGGCACGCCTCACGACTGGACACAGGCGCGAGGCGCCCCGGAAGAGGCGGTCGGTACATTCAGATCTGACTCCAGGTGCGGCCCGCGAGCGATCGGGCGTGAAGAGGATGAACTTGCCCGGTCCAGTGACGCATCGACATCTCGTCCGCCGTGAGGCAGGGGCGCTCGCCTGTCGGCGCTGGTTCTGGGTGCTCCTGTTCCTGACCGCGTGCTGGGGCGTGTGCGTCGGCGACGCTTCGGCCCAGGGCATCGAGTCGATCCTGGCGCCCGGCAAGCTGATCCAGGGGCACGCCAAGGTCGAGAACGACTGCCGCCTGTGCCACGTCCGGTTCAACCGAAACGCCCAGGACGGGCTGTGCATGGACTGCCACAAGGACGTCGCGTTGGACGTGCGGGGCAGGACGGGATACCACGGGCGCCTCAAGCCGCAGGCCTGCAACACCTGCCACACCGACCACAAGGGGCGTGAGGCGCGCATCGTCGAACTCGACACGAAGCGCTTCGACCATGCGTCGACCGACTACGCCTTGCGCGGCAAGCACCTCAAGGTCGACTGCCAGAAGTGCCACCTCCCTCCGAAGAAGTACCGCGAGGCGCCGGGCGACTGCCACGCCTGCCACCGCGGCGACGACGTGCACAAGGGCTCGCTCGGCACGAAGTGCGCCGACTGCCATGGCGAGGCGAACTGGAAGGAAGCGACCTTCGACCACGACAAGACCCGCTTCGCGCTGACCGGCAGGCACGTCGACACGAAGTGCAGCGCCTGCCACAAGGACCGCAACCTCAAGGACACGCCGCTCAACTGCCACGGCTGCCACAGGAAGGACGATGACGGCGTCAAGGGCCACAAGGGCCAGTACGGCGAGAAGTGCGAGACCTGCCACGACGCCAAGGCCTGGAAGCCCTCGACCTTCAATCACGACGAGGACACCCGCTACGGCCTTCGGGGCAGGCACCGGACCCTGAAATGCGCCGACTGCCACACCGGCCATCTCTACAAGGCCAGGCTCTCGATCGCGTGCGTCGACTGCCACAGGAAGGACGACAAGCACAAGGAAACGCTGGGCAAGGACTGCGGCGCCTGCCACACCGAGCGCGACTGGAAGGAGAAGGCCCGCTTCGACCACGACAAGACGAACTTCCCCTTGCTCGGCAAGCACGTCGAGGCCGAATGCAAGACCTGCCACAGGAGCGCCCTCTACAAGGAGGCGCCGAAGGACTGCATCGGCTGCCACCGGAAGGACGACAGGCACGAGAAGACCCTGGGCGAGAACTGCGGCGACTGCCACGGCGAACGCGACTGGAAGACGACCCAGGGCCGCTTCGATCACGCCCGCACGAAGTTCCCGCTGCGAAACGCCCATGCCGAGCCGAAGCTGAAGTGCGATGCCTGCCACAAGGACCTGCGCAGCTTGCGCAAGACGCCGCTCGAGTGCGTGGCCTGCCACAGGAAGGACGACAAGCACGAGACGACCCTGGGAGAGAAGTGTGGCGACTGCCACGGCGACCGCGACTGGAAGACGACCCAGGGCCGCTTCGACCATGACCGCACCCATTTCCCGCTGCGCAACGCGCACGCGGCGCCGAAGCTCGAATGCAAGGCCTGCCACAAGGACCTGCGCAGCCTGCGCAAGACGCCGCTGGAGTGCAGCGCGTGCCACAGGAAGGACGACAAGCACGAAGGCCAGCTCGGCGTGCAGTGCGACAAGTGCCACGGCGACCGCAGCTGGAAAGTCGAGACCTACGACCATGCGCGCACGCGCTTCCCGCTGGTCGGGCGCCACCTCGTCGCCCGGTGCCAGGACTGCCACGAGACCCCACGCTACAAGGACGCGAAGCGCGAGTGCGACGCCTGCCACGCCAAGGTCGACAAGCACGAGCGGCGGTTCGGCACCGCCTGCGAGACCTGCCACAACGCGCGGGCCTGGTCGATCTGGGACTTCGACCACAACCGTCGCAGCCGCTACAAGCTCGACGGCGCGCACCTCAAGCCGAAGTGCGAGCGTTGCCACACCGCGCCGGCGCCGGCGCCGGCGGGCAAGGGCTACGCGCCGGTGGGCAGCACCTGCATCTCGTGCCACCGGACGGACGATGTGCACGACGGCGGCTTCGGCGTGCGCTGCGAGCAGTGCCACGTGACCGAACGCTGGAAGAAGGTGTCGACCCGCGTCGGCGGCGCGGGCGCCTAGCCTCTCGGCCGGGGTCGGGCCGGCAGGCGACCCGGGTGGGCTGCGCCTCGGGCCGTCCGCGCGTGGACTCTTCACGTTCCGGGCCCGGTCTTACGCCTGGATACCGCTTTCTTAAGCTCACCTTAAGCCGAGTGGGTGTATAAATGTGCGAAATGCACATTCGCAGTCTCGCCACACACCTCTCGACACGGGCGATTCCGCCCGTTCGGCAGCGATCGCCGTGGCGTGACCGCTCGAGCTTCGACAACCGATGAACACCGCCGACCCGTCCAGCCTGTCCTTCGAGGCGTCTCGCGCGCCGAGGGCGCGGCCTGCCCGGCTCCAGGCCGATCTGGCGCTGTACCTGCTGATCGCCCTGATGACGCTGGTGGCCTGGCGCTTCTCGCGGGCCGGGTACTTCGAGGCCGGCGACGACGTCGGCTACTGGATCGGCGTGGCCGGCGGCGTGATGATGCTGATGCTGTTCAGCTACCCGCTGCGCAAGCACTTCCGCTTCATGCACGGCTGGGGCAAGGTGAAGTGGTGGTTCTGGGTGCACATGCTGCTGGGCATCGGCGGGCCGATGCTGATCCTCGTGCACTCGACCTTCCGGGTCGGTTCGCTCAATGCCGGCGTGGCGCTGTACAGCATGATCGTGGTGGCGCTCAGCGGGGTCGTCGGGCGCTTCATCTACCTGCGCGTCCACCGCGGACTGCGCGGCGAAGTCACTTCGCTGCAGGAACTGCAACAGCGGGCCGGCTTCGTCCAGCAGGACGCACGTTCGAAGCTCCATTTCGCCCCGGCAGCCGAGGCGCTGCTGCTGGCCTTCGAGAAGCGCGAGATCGACGCCGCACCGTCGTGGACCACGGTCTTCCGGCAGGTCTTCGTGCTTCCGCTGCGGCAGGGGCTCGTCCGTCGTGCCTGCGTGGCCGAGGTGCGGCTGCAGCTTCGCGCCATGGCGCGCGAGCAGGGCTGGACGGCGCAAGACCTGGCCCGCCGGCAACGGCTCGCCAGCAAGCTGGTGCGGCGTTACGTGGGGGCGGTGGTCCGGGTGGCGCAGTTCACCGCCTACGAGCGGCTGTTCGCGCTGTGGCACGTGGCCCACGTGCCCTTCGTCTACCTGCTGGTGATCAGTGCGATCGTGCACGTGATCGCGGTGCACGCGTACTGAGCCGGTCGTCCATGGGCCCCACGTCGCGATGCCCGAACGGGTGGCCCACGATCCTGCGCTGGGTGCTGGCTGTCCTGCTCGCGCTGGCGTCGACCTGGGCGTCGGCGCAGGCCAAGGCGGGCGACTTCGACCACACCCGGACCGGCTATGCGCTCACCGGCGTGCATGCCAAGGAACGCTGCGACGCCTGCCATCTCAACGGCGTCTTCAAGGGCACGCCGCGCGACTGCACGACCTGCCACACCTCCGGGGCCCGGATCGCACGCGACAACGTCGTCAAGCCGCAGCGCCACCTTCCGACCCAGGAAAGCTGCGACGCCTGCCACAACACGCAGACCTTCGGCGGCGCCAAGTTCACGCACGCGGGCGTCCAGGCCGGCAGTTGCGCCAGCTGCCACAACGGCAATCTGGCGCAGGGCAAGCCCAGCGCACACCTCCAGACGACGGCCTCGTGCGACAGCTGCCACCGCACGAGCGGCTGGCGGCCGGCGTCGGGTTTCGACCACGCGGGCGTCGCCCCCGGCACCTGCCTGGGCTGCCACAACGGCAGCCGCGCCACCGGCAAGAACGCGATGCACGTGCCGACGAGCCAGAGCTGCGACGATTGCCACCGCAATTTCAGCGCCTGGCGGCCGACCGCCTTCAACCACACCCAGGGCGTCGTGGCGAACGCCTGCGCGACCTGCCACACGGGCACCTTCCCGCCGGCGGACGGCAGGAACGCCGGTCACATCCCGTACCAGAACCTGCGCGGTGTGGCGATCGCCAACTGCGACAGCTGCCACAAGGCCGGCTACAGCGCGTGGACGCCGGCGAAGTTCCACGGCGCGGTGTCGATCGGCACCCAGTGCGCGACCTGCCACAACGGCAGCTTTGCGCCGGCGGTGGGCAAGCCGGCGACGGCGATCCACAACGGCGCGACGGTGTGCGAGAGCTGCCACAAGTCGACCTCCGACTGGTCCAGCGCCAAGGTCGACCACAGCGGCTATGGCGCGGCCACGAACTGCGCGAGCTGCCACAACGGCAGCGCGGCGACGGGCAAGAAATCGACGCACGTGCCGGTGGGCACGACGAGCTGCTACAGCTGCCACACGACGACCGCCTGGAAGCCGACGAAGTGGACGCACTCGCAGGTGACGGTGGCGAATCAGTGCGCGACCTGCCACACGGGAGGCTTCCCGCCGGCGGACGGCAGGCCGGCCAATCACATTCCGTACGCCTTGGTCACCAGCGCGGCGATCGGCAACTGCGACAGCTGCCACAAGGCCGGCTACGGTGCCTGGACGCCCGCCCGCTTCCATGCCTCGGTGTCGGTGTCGTCGCAGTGCGCGCTGTGCCACACCGGGAGCTACCCCCCGGCGGTGGGCAAGCCCGCCACGGCGATCCACAACGGCGTGACGGTGTGCGAGGGCTGCCACAAGTCGACGAGCGACTGGTCCAACGCCAAGGTCGACCACAGCACCTATGGCGCGGCGACGAACTGCGCGAGCTGCCACAACGGCAGCGCGGCGACCGGCAAGAACACGACGCACGTGCCGGTGGGCACGACCAACTGCTACAGCTGCCACACGACGACCGCCTGGAAGCCGACGAAGTGGACGCACTCGCAGGTGGTGGTCGCCAGCCGCTGCTCGACCTGCCACTCCGGGTCGTACCCGCCCGCCGACGGCAAGCCGGCGAACCACATCCCCTACCAGCTGGTCACGGGCGCCGGCATCGCGAACTGCGACACCTGCCACAAGGCCGGTTATGCTGCCTGGACGCCGGCGAAGTTCCACGGTCCCGTGTCGGTGTCGACGCAGTGCGCGCTGTGCCACACGGGAAGCTACCCGCCCGCGGTGGGCAAGCCCGCGACGGCCGTGCACGTCGGCGTGACGGTGTGTGAAAGCTGCCACCGGTCGACGGCCGACTGGTCCAACGTGCAGTACACGCATGCCCCCGCGAACGCGGTCGGCACGGGCACCTGCGACACCTGCCACAACGGCAGCACGGCCAAGGGCAAGACGCCGACGCACATCCCGATTCCGGCGGGCACCGCGAAGTGCGATTCGTGCCACCGATCGCAGGCGAGCTTCGGCACCTCGGTGACGATGAACCACAGCGTCGTGTCCATCGCGACCTGCAAGTCCTGCCACAACGGCAACTACACGAGCCAGGGCACGACCGGCGCGTTGGCGAAGCCGACGAACCACATCCCGGAGTCCCAACTGCTCAACGGCACCGCGATGGACTGCAAGGCCTGCCATCCGTCCACCGCCGCATGGAGCACGGTGGCGATGAACCACAACGGCAGCCTCGGCAGCGGCGCCGGCTGGTGCAAGGCCTGCCACGCGAGCGGCACGGCCTACCTCGGCGACATGGAGAAGATGCCGCTGACGCACGAGCGCAGGACCCCGGTCCCCACCGACTGCTCGGAGTCGGGCTGCCACCGGCCGCTGGGCAACAAGGGCGCCGCCTACTCCAAATGGGACTGACCCGGGCGACCGACGGGCGTTTCGCCGGGCACCCCACCTCCACATCGATCGACTTCAGCAGGCCATCGTGAACAGAATTCTCCGCGACCTGGTTGCCCCCGTCCTCCTGTGCTCCACCGCCCTGGCCCAGGCCCAGATCATCGAGGACATCGACGTGCGCCGCGAAGGTGCCGATGCGATCGTGCAGATCCGGCTGTCCGTGCCGGTGCAGTACCGGCGCACCGTCGCGTCTCGGTCCAACGACCTCACCCAGGCGTACTACGACGTCGTCGCCGCGGGCTTGAATCCCTCGGTGCTCGTCACCTCCGAACGGCGGCTGGCGCCTGCAATGGGCCTGCCGCAGATCACGGTGACTGACGAGTCGGTGGGCCGCGCCGACCTGAGCCGCAAGCTGGTGGTCCGGTTCGGCTCGCCGACGCCGTCGCGGGTGCGGGCAGGGCAGGGCGACCGGGTGATCGAACTGGTGCTGATCGGCAAGGGCGCCGGGGTGACTGCAGCGCTGCGGCCAGGGTCGGGCCAGGTCGCCACGCCCGGGCCGTCGCCGGCCGCCGCGGCCGCCCCGGTCGCGGCGACGCCGGCTCCCGAAGTCGCGGCGACACCGGTCGCCGTGCCCCCCTCGGATGCCGCCGCGGTGCCGGCCCCGGCCAATGCCGCCGAGGTCGAGGCCGCCGCGGCACGCCTGCTCGCCGAGGCCAAGGCGGGCCTGGCGCGCGAGGACTTCGCGCTGGCCCTGGACCGTCTGAACCAGGTGCTGGGTCTGCCGCCGAATGCCGCCTCGCGCGAGGCCCAGGAGCTGGCCGGCAGGGTGCGGCTGAAGGTCGGCGACTACCCCCAGGCCCGCGCCGAGTTCGAACTCTTCCTGAAGCTGTACCCGACCGGCGCCGACGCCGAGCGCGTCCGCGAGGAACTCGCGCGCCTGCCCGCCCCGGTGGCAGCCGCCGAGCCGAGCGCGCCGGCCGCGCCGACGACCTCGACGGTCTCGGGTTCGGTGTCGCAGTTCTACTACGGCGGCCAGAGCAAGGTGCGCACCCAGGAGTTCCAGGATTCGCCGATCGGCGGGCTGCCCGAACTGGTGTCGGACAACTCGCTGTCGGGCACCGACCAGAAGCAGACGGTCACGAGCCTGGACTTCAACTGGCGCTACCGCGACACGGACTCCGACATGCGCTTCGTCTTCCGCGACGCCTGGACCGCCAACCTGCTGCCCGACGGCCGGAACAAGAACCGCCTGTCGGCGCTGTACTTCGACCACCGCTCGATCGCGCTGGGCACGAGCCTGCGACTGGGCCGCCAGTCGCCGACCGGTGGCGGCGTGCTCGGGCGCTTCGACGGCGTCCAGGCCGGCTACTACCTCCGGCCGAAGTGGCGCCTCAATGCGGTCGCCGGCGTGCCGGTGGACACGCTGCTCGAGAGCAAGCGCCATTTCTACGGCGGCTGGATCGACGCCGAGGCCCTGACGCCGGAGCTCAGCGCCAGCGTGTACGGCAACCAGCAGATGATCGACGGCCGGATCGACCGCCGGGCGCTCGGCACCGAGGTCCGCTACTTCAGCGGCGGCGTCTCGGCCTCGGCCATCTTCGACTACGACACCGTCATCAAGGGCCTGAACATCGCCTCGGTGCAGGCCACCTGGATCGGCGAGGCCGGGGACACCGTCAACGCGCTGTACGACCGCCGCGCGACGCCCATGCTGATGCTGGGCAACGCGCTGTTCTTCCAGGACCCGACGAAGCCGCTGGTGCAGCGCCTGAAGGACCTGCTCGGATCGACGACCCTCGAGGCCCTGCGCCGGCAGGTCAAGGCGATCAACTCGTACACCACGCAGGCCCTGCTCGGCGTGACCCATCCCGTCACGCCCAACTGGCAGGTCGGCGGCGACCTGCGGCTGACCAACGTCGGGGCGATCGCACCGGTGCCGGACATCCTGCCTCAGGGCGCGAAGAGCACCGGCAACCTCTGGAGCCTGGGCGGGCAGGTGATCGGCACGAACCTGTATTCGGAGCGCGATACCCACGTGTTCAGCGTCACCGTCCTGACCGGCCCCCAGTACAGTGGCAAACTCTTTTCGTACAACAATTCGTCCCAGGTCGCGCAGGTCTGGCAACTGGAGCCGTCCTTCCGCGTCTACCTCCAGAACGACGACAGCGGTCTGAAGACCACCCGCTGGGCGCCGGGTCTGCGGGTCAGCTGGCGTGCAGGCAAGCAGGCGACACTCGAGTCCGAGGTGAGCTACGAGCGCAGCAAGCTCAGCTCGCCCACCACGAACGAAAATTCGAACCGTGTCTTCTACTACCTCGGCGGCCGATACGACTTCTGACCCTGCAACCGGCGCGGCCGCGCGCACTGCCCATCCCGATCTTCCCGCTCCCCGGGTCCGCCCCGGCCGGCCGCTCCAGGGGGCCGGCCTGTCCTGCCGCCGTGGTGACCGCTGGCTGTTCCGCCAGCTCGGCTTCACCGTCGAGCCCGGGCAGATCCTGTGGGTGCGCGGCCCCAACGGCCAGGGCAAGACCTCGCTGCTGCGCGTGCTGGCCGGCTTGTCGGCGCCCGAAGAGGGCGAGGTGCGATGGGGCGGGGTCCCGCTGCGCGAGGCCCGGGCCGACTTCGCGCGGGACCTGCTGTTCATCGCCCACGCCAATGCCCTGAAGGACGACCTGACCCCGCTCGAGTCGCTGCGCTTCCTGACCCAGATGCACGACGAGCAGGCCCCCGAGGCCGTGCTGGTCGAGGCGCTGAGGCGCTTCGGCCTGTTCAGCCGCCGCCACGCCCCGGTGCGCACGCTGTCGCAGGGGCAGCGTCGCCGCGTGGCCCTGGCCCGGCTGTTCAGCTTCCGGTCATGTCCGTTGTGGATACTCGACGAACCCTACGATGCGCTCGACGCTGAAGGTTGCCGGGTGCTCGACGAGGCGATCGCCGCCCACGCCGCCGCCGGCGGCAGCGTCGTCCTGACCAGCCACCTGCCGCTCACCCTCGGTGCCCCCACAATCACGACCTTGCAACTCGATGAACCGGCCCGCCCATGACGGGACCCTTTCGTGCCCTGGTCGCGCGCGACCTGCGCCTGGCAGCACGCCGCCGCGTCGAGGCGCTGCTGCCGCTGGCCTTCTTCACGGTGGTCGCGAGCCTGTTCCCGCTGGGCGTCGGGCCGGAGCCGCAGATGCTTCGGCAGATCGCGCCCGGCGTGGTCTGGGTGTGTGCGCTGCTGGCCACGATGCTGTCGGTGGCGCAGCTCTATGCCGGCGACCAGGCCGACGGCTCGCTCGACCAGTTGATGATCTGCGGCGCCTCGCCGCTGCTGCTGACCCTGGCCAAGGTGTCCGGCCACTGGCTGCTGACCGGATTGCCGCTGGTGCTGGCCGCGCCGCTGTTCGGCCTGCTGTTCGACATGGCCGGCGGCTCGATCGCGACCTTGACATTGACGCTGTTGCTGGGCACGCCGGTGCTCAGCCTGCTCGGCGGCCTGGGTGCGGCCTTGACGCTCGGGCTGCGTGGCGGCGGCGTGCTGCTGATCCTGATCGTGCTGCCGCTGTGCGTGCCGGTGCTGATCTTCGGGGCCGGGGCGGTGGTGGCGGTGGACGCCGGCCTGCCGGTCGACGGCCATTTCTCGTTGCTCGGCGCGCTGCTGATCTTCACGGCGCTGCTGGCGCCGCCGGCGACGGCCGCGGCGCTGCGCATCGCCACCCAGTGAGCCCGCGGCGATGATCCGGAACCTGCGCCTGTTCACCTTCGCCGCGCCCTCGCGCTTCTATGCGCTGGCCGGGGCGCTGACGCCCTGGCTGTGGGCCGCAGCGGCGCTGCTCGCCGGCGCCGGCCTGTACATGGGGTTCTTCGTCGCGCCGACCGATGCGACGCAGGGCGAGTCGTACCGCATCATCTTCATCCACGTGCCCGCGGCCTGGATGTCGATGCTGCTGTACCTCGTCATGGCCTTCTGGGCCGCCATCGGCTGGGCCTTCAATGCGCGGCTCGCGTCGATGGTCGCTCGCTCGATCGCGCCGACCGGTGCGATGTTCACCTTCCTCGCGCTGT
>ERZ795044.5480-NODE-5480-length-10272-cov-4.572967_pt1 | contig 10272 bp, 10 predicted proteins | sample MGYA00375128_ERZ795044 | MGnify/ENA primary metagenome ERZ795044 (study PRJEB30173, sample SAMN05720213) | anaerobic digester metagenome | isolation source: active sludge of municipal wastewater-treating anaerobic digesters | place: USA | collected 2014-12-22 ... | reverse complement strand
TATCAATTTTGCAAAGTGCTGGATAGCCATCTTACACCTCCTCAAAAAAATCAGGCTGAGCCCTTGTATTATTATATAATAAAATAATACATGAGTCAATAATTAGCAATAGATTAGGCCTATGTTATCAAAGATTTAAATAGTTGCCTTTATAGAGAGGAAAGTTAACGAGAAAGTTTTCTTTTGTTTGCCGCAATGTCGATTAGACTTCTGCTTAGAAACAATAAGATAAATAGAATGACAATCGATATAAACTTTATTTTCGATGATTGAAATAGCGAAATGGAACCAAATAGAGCAGTTATAAACCAAAAGATATATACAACCCATCTCTTTGATAATCCTAATTCTAAAAGTTTGTGATGAAAATGATTTCTGTCTGCCTCCCATGGTCTGTGTCCTTTGATTATTCTAGAGATTGCTACCCATAAACCGTCAAATATCGGAAGTCCAAGCACTAAAAGGGCGGTAGCTACTTTACCGCCAGAAATAATAGCGATGGTTGCTAACATGAAGCCCAAGAACATGCTACCAGTATCACCCATAAACATTCTGGCGGGATTTAAATTTAAAGGCAAAAATCCTATAATCGCACCCGCCATTACTAGTGCGATTATGGCGCTCAAAGGCTGTTCTATACCCGGGGTAATACTTAATAAAAATATGCAGATAAAAGAAAGTGCTGATACTCCTCCGGCTAATCCATCTAGCCCGTCCAAGAAATTAACTACATTAATCATGCCGACGATCCATAAAAGGGCAAAGATGTCGGCCAATAAAGTGATGTTATAGATTGAACCAAACAAATGTAGAGGAATTTTAATCTGGTCCAAAAAAATAAATCCACCAAACGGATTATTTATAAAAGTTATTCCGACCCCGCTGGCGATTATAATCAAAGCAGAAAATATTTGAGCAAGAAATTTTATTTTTGGTGAAAGTCTTTTTCGATCATCGATCAGTCCGATGACAAAAAGCAGACTACTTCCTATGAGCAGTCCAATAATATATTTAAAATAGGCGCCTTCGATTCTGTTTGCAAAGGTGAATATAACCATTACGATCCAGAAGGAAAAGAACATTGCGATACCACCCATGTTTGGAGTAGGTTCTTTGTGTATTTTTCTATTTTCGTTTGGGATATCGTTCAATTTGTATTTCAAACAAAGTTTATATACAATGAAAGAAATAACAAGCGAGACAAACACTGTGGAAAAGAAGTAGATAAAATTCATAAACAAAAATATTAATAAAAAAACAAAATGACAATCCAGGATATTTTACAAGACCGTAAGAAACTTTTAATTATAGGTGGTGCAGCCTTGGTGCTGGTGGTTATTATTATATTACTTTTTTCTTCTATATCAAATCCTCAGGTACAAAACAACGATGTAATCTCAAGCATTATTTTGGCAAAAGGAGAGACTAGCGACAAAAAAGCGGTTAACCCAACGGAGATTTTCTCGATTAACGACTCTGAGATCCATGCTATTGTATCATTTAACTCGGTTGCGGCTCAATCTACCGTTTTGTATCAATGGTATGACGTAAAGAACGAGAAGAGTATAAAAGATGATTCTAGGACTACTCAGAGTGTTTTCTCAGGCATTAGTAGCGCCAGTTTGGTTAGAGATACGGAAAGCGAAAAGAAAATTGATTGGGGAGTGGGAGATTATGAACTTCGTATTTCTTTAAATGGAAAACTTTTAATAAAAAAACCATACAAGGTACGCACAGATCAAGAAATAGAAAAAAATCAGGTTTTATCAAGCATCAAAAATATCCAGCTTACTACAGCAGTTGACCTGGAAGGAAAGCCGACCAGAAGTGTGAGCAGTGTTTTTAGTAAAGATGATGAAAACATCTATGCTTCAATTACCTTTGAAAACATGCCAAAGAAAGTAGAGTTTGAAGGGCGCTGGCTTTATCTAAACAGCGAGACATTGATTGAAAAATATCAAAAATCTATTCTAGGGTCTGGTACATTCTCTTTTGGGATGAACTCAAAGAGGAGTGCGCTGATTCCAACTCAAAAATGGCCTACAGGAAAATATAGGCTGGAAATATATTTAGATAACGAGAAAATCGATAGTATCGATTTTGATATAGAATAATTAATCTAGAATCTCATCTTTGCTAAACCAAAGATTTATTTCTGATTCAGCTTCTTCTTTTGTTCCTGAAGCATGTATTATATTTGCCACAGCTCTTTTTTCAATATTAGCAAGGTCTGGTGAATCACAAGAAAGGTCTCCTCTTATAGTGCCTGCATCGGCGAATATTGGTATAGTATTGCCGGCTATTTTACGTACGCTATCGACAGCATGATTACCCTCGAGAACCATTGGAATGATAGGCCCGGACATCATAAAATCAACTAGCCATTTTCGAATATATCTCCCTATTTCTAGGTCATCCCCTGTTCCAACTACTGATATAGGGTCTATACCGTATTCTTTATATGTTTTTAGACTCTTTTGACCGAGATTTCGTAGATATTCTTCAGAATCAATATAATGCTTTTCCAGTATTTCTTGCGGAGCATTTAATATCTTAATGGCTTTGATAATGAGCATTCCTTTCTCAAATCGTTGGATTACTTCTCCAATGAATTTCCTTTCTACCCCATCTGGTTTTATGATTACTAGTGTTCTTTCATTCTTGCTCATTTTTTCTTCTCCTTTCCTCTTAATAAAAATATTATTAATAACGATACTATTGCAAATATTGCACTGACTACTTGAGTTATGCCGAGCCCCCAAATCAGCTGCTCTTCAACTCCTAGGAACCCGAGGGAAAATCTGATTATAGCATAAAATAATATTGTAAAGGCAAAAAGCATTCCCTCGGACTGACTGATTTTTTTTCTTAATTTCAAAATAACAAAGAATGCTATTAGACATAAAACTGATTCGTAAAGAAATAGTGGGTGAAAGTAAGAATATAATTTCAGGTCCCACGTTCTGTTAGCAGGGGAGATATAGGTTTTTAAAAAATATTCTGTTGGCCTGCCATAGTATTCCTGATTAAAAAAACTTCCCCATCTACCGATAAATTGACCAATAAGCAGTGCAGGCGCAAAGAGATCTAAAACCTTACCAAGCTTAACATTTTTTATAGCAGAATAAGCGGCAATAGCTATAAAGCCAAAAGCTAATGATCCATAGAAAGACATTCCCCCGTTCCATAATCGAAAAACCTCGTGAATGTTTTGAGAATAATATTGCCAATCAAGCGCAATGAATACTATTCTTCCGCCGATGATGCCAACAAGGATAGCCCAGAATATCACAGCCGATAGATGTTCTTTGAGGATCCCTTCGTTTCTGTTTCTACCTACAACATATAGTATTCCTCCTAGTGTTCCTAGCACCAAACATATACCGTACCAGTAAACCTGAAAACCACCGATATTGAAAGCGATAAAACTGATCGATGAATCGCCTTTAAAAACACTGGTTGTCCAGAGGAGAATACTAACTAGGGTGCCTATCACTGTTACAACCAGAAAAAGATTAACTAGATCAAGGTAGGCTCTAATGGGATCGGACTTTGCTAAATGAAAGTACTTTTTTATCTTGCCTTTTGGCAAATCGGTTGTTTTTGTTTGCATATTTTTGTTTTGAAAATATATTAAAGTTTTACTAAATTAGAATATTTAATTTCTTTGTCGGATCCGTCTGGGCCTACTACTACCATATTGAAATTTTCTTTTTTGAAAAATTTCTTTGCAAAAATTTTTATGTCAGCATTGCTTACTTTTCTGATACCTTTGATCATATCTTCGGGAGTTTCTATGGGTAACTCATAGATCTCACTTTCTGCTATGCCAGCCGCCCAACCACCGGCCGCCTCGAGATTTAAAATGAGCTTTCCAATACTATTTTCTTTTGCCATTTTAATTTCTTCAGGCTTGAACCCGTTTTTCTTCACATCCTGCAAAATTTTAAAAATACTTTTCAATGCATCTTCGAGTTTTTTGGGACTAAAACCGCCGTATATTCCAAAACACCCAGTTTCTTTATATGAGTCCACAAAAGTGCCAACATAATAAGCTAGCCCTTTCTTTTCACGAACTTCGATAAATAGTTTTGAGCTCATATAGCCTCCCAATACGCAGGCTATAAGATCTTGGATATATCTGTCTTTGTGCCCTCTTTCGAAAGAATGGAATCCCATTATCACGCTAGCTTGTTGGATATCTTTTTTATGAAATTTTATATTTACTCCATTTTTTGCGGGTGCAGCTTTTTCAAATTCTTTATGGGTTTTACCTTTCAATTTTCCGAAATATTTTTCGAGAAGCTTTTTTGTTTCAGATTGGTTAATATTTCCTCCAATGGCAATTACAGTATTATCAGGATTGTACAGACTATTTTTAAAATCGATCATTTTTTTTCTATCTATACTGTGAACGGTTTTTTCTGTACCCAATATATTTCTCCCCAATGGGGAATCTCCATACAAGAGTTCTTGAAATTTTATACCAGCAAAAGATCGAGGATTGTCGTTGTGCATTTTTATCTCTTCTACGATAGTGCCTTTTTCTTTATCGATTTCTTTTTGTTCTAGCTTTGAATTGAGCAACATGTCAGATAAAATATCGATAGCCAGTTCTATCTTCTCTGCTTGTAATTTTATCCAATAGCCAGTGATATCTTCACCAGTATAGGCATTCCAAGATCCTCCTACTCCATCGATTTCCTTGCTAATATCAAGAGTAGTTGGACGTTTTTTTGTACCTTTGAACGCCATGTGTTCCAAAAAATGAGCGATCCCATTATTTTCTTCGTTTTCATATCGTGATCCGGCCCCAAACATAACATTAACAAAGACTGCCTTAGTTTCTTTGCGCGGTACCAAGACTACACGGATACCGTTGGATAATTTAAATTTGTTATATTTTAGTTCCATAGTTTAGTTAGTTAATAAATTTGGTTGCAAAAAATGTCCAATGACCAATATCCAATTCCCAATCAATTTCAAATGTTCAAATGACCAATTCAGATCTTAAAATTTGATATTTGTAATTTGAAATTTGTCATTTACACCTCTATCCTGTTGTTCCAAATCCACCGCGGTTTTGATCACCCATTTTTTCCACTTGATTGAAATCGGCTATCTCTACAGGAACAAACATTGCTTGAGTAACTCTTTCTCCCTTTTCGATTTTTACTTTTTCATCAGTAAAATTACGGCACAGGAATCTGATTTCGTCTTCGTCGCCATTATAATCTTGATCGATAACGCCGATTCCATTTATCATTTGAAGTCCTTTTTTCTTTCCAGTAGAGCTGCGATTTGCCAAAATCAGTGCATAACCCTTTGGAATCTTTATCACAACATTTAGTGGGATCATTGCTATTTCTTTTGGATTTATTTCCATATCAATCCTAGAATAAAGATCAAAAGCGACAGCGCCTTCTGTTTGGTAAGAGGGAAGCGGGAGAGTTGGGTCGATAAGTTTGATTTCGATTTTCATAAATCAAGTATATCGTTAAAATTTTCAATTTTCAATTCCCAATTTACAATTTACAATTTTAAAATATGCTATAATAAAATTGTACGACATACATTAGTTATAAAGTAAAAATGAATTTATCCGATCTTGTGCGACAATTTCTGGAGCATATCGAGATAGAAAAAGGGCGTAGTCAGAAAACTATCGAAAACTACGAGCACTATCTACGACGTTTTATTGAATTTGCCGAAAAACAAGGGGTAAAAAGTCCTTCCGATATCAATCTGGATCTGATTCATCAATACCGCCTTTACCTCAATCGAAAAACCGATGCGCAAGGGGAGCCGATAAAAAAAGTTACCCAAAATTATCATATTATTGCGGTGCGCTCTTTTCTGAAATATCTAGCAAAACGCGATATTGATACGCTCTCTGCGGAAAAGGTTGAACTCGCAAAACAAGAAGGGCGAGAAGTGAATTTTCTTACGATGGAAGAACTTGATCGGCTAATGATGGCGCCATCGATGTATGAGGAAAATCATCAAAAAAGAAGGAGAGACGAGGCGATACTTCACACTTTATTTTCTACTGGTCTTCGTGTTTCGGAGCTAACAAATCTTAATCGCGATCAAGTCGATCTGCAAAGAGGAGAATTTAGTGTTCGTGGAAAAGGATCAAAAGTTCGCCTGGTTTTTATTTCTCCGGAAGCAAAAGAAAAATTACAAAATTATATCGAAAAAAGAAAAGATAAAAATAAAGCGGTTTTTATTCCACTTTATAAAGGTTCTCGTCAAGAAACGGAGGACGAAAAAAGTGAAAAACCACTTGGGAAAAAGCCCGAAGTTCGTCTCACGCCGCGTTCTGTTCAGAGGATGATAAGTCGCTACGCAAAACTGGCAGGCATAGTAAAAGAAGTTACGCCACATACGATTCGTCACTCATTTGCCACAGATTTACTGATGAATGGTGCCGATATTCGCTCTGTACAAACTATGCTCGGGCATTCATCGATAACTACCACTCAAATCTATACTCACGTGACAAATACTCAGCTACGCGATATCCATAGAAGTTTTCACAGTAGAAGGAAGAAATAAAAAAGCGAGCGCTAGGGTGCACTCGCTTCGTTTCATTTTTGTTGCGGCGTTGTCAGTCATTGGGAGGCGCGTTGAAATACTTGACGTACTCGTCCCACTCTGTGCCGTTGAGGCCGAAAAGCTGGCGGATTGCCTGCTGTATTTCAGGCGTGAGCTTTTTGAAAGGTGTAGTATTGCCGCGCAGGCGATTTATGGTCGGCATAGATGATCGGTCGCCATTGAATATTTGGTTCCACCCCGAGCCTTTGATTCCGATAGCTTCTGCGCCTTGTTTCTGAGCGTCAGACAAGTTCTTCCAGCCAGTGTTCAGTACGGAATTGACTCTGTCGCTGATCTCCTCAATGGAAGAACAGGGCTCCGGATTGTTCTCCGCGATAGCGGTTGATTCAGCCTGCGGCTCGGAAGGCACTACCGTCTGGTCTGCTCCGCACAGGTTGCAGATCATCTGTAATGTGCCGAGCTCGTGGCCGCAATTGATGCAGGTTTTTGTCTCTTCGCTCGGCGGGTTTTCTTTGGGCGCAGGCGCAGGCATGTCTTCCGGAGTTTCAGGAGTGCTTTTGACAGAATCTTCTTTATCCTTCGGTTTTCTGCCGGAGATCAGCTCTGAAAGCTGATCATTGATTTCGACAGCAGTAGTCGAGAATTCGATCAGTCTTTCGAGTATCTTCTCTGACAGCCTTGTGTTGAAGTCCAATGATTCGAGCAGCTTGTTGAGAATTTTTTTGAGTTCTTCGGTGTTATCTTTCCGCGTCATCGTTTTGTACGCGATGACAATAACCGGGATGGCTATTGCGACGAGCAAGAATTGAGTCAACAACATGGCAACCACTTCCTTTCAGCTAGTTAGCTAGCAAGATTTTTTATTTGAACCCTGAGGATAACTACCTAGGGGTTTATAGGTTTTTAATGATGCTATTGAAGCTTTATATTTTTGGCTTCTTTTACGAGAATTCTAACATTATTTTATGGTTTAGTCAAATATTTTTGTTTGCATTTAATATTGGGGATAGGGAGTCTCCCCTTCTTTAAAAAATAATTTTATGATACAATAGGTTAATTAAACTAAAAAAATGGGAGAAAATAGATTTTTTATTATTGGAGCTTCTGGCAGTGGCAAAAGTACGGTTGCAACTTCAATAGCTGACCATTTCGGCATCCCTCATTATGATCTGGATGATATTTATTGGGAGAAGAAGTATACTGTCAAAAGATCTCAGAATGAACAGTTCCAATTAGCAAGTGAATTGGCTCAAAAAGATTCTTGGGTCATAGAAGGAATTTATACGGATTTTACTGATGAAATATTAAAGCGGGCTACATATGTCGTCTGGCTTGACCTAAAATTATCAGTCCTCTTTGTCCGGATTATTAGAAGGTATTTAAATAGAGAAAAAGTTTACGAAGAGAATATTAGGACAGTTTCCATTCTAATAAATGAAGCAATAATTAAATCAAAATTTCGCAATGGTATGTATTGTAAAATACGTTCATTTTTGACTCCGGTAAAGAATCGTGTAACTATTATAAAAAATCAAAAGCAGCTAGATGAATATTTAGAAAAAATACTAAATAGTTAAAAATATGTTACAAATCGGAATCATTGGTCTACCAAATGTAGGCAAATCGACAATTTTTAATGCCTTGAATGAATCAGCTTCCGCTGAGAGTTCAAATTACCCTTTCTGTACCATCGAACCAAACGTTGGAATTGTTGAAGTACCGGACGAAAGGCTAAGCAAACTTGCTGAAATCGAGAAGAGTAAAAAAGTCGTACCGGCAGCTATCAAATTTGTCGATATCGCAGGGCTCGTAAAAGGTGCAAGCAAAGGCGAAGGACTTGGTAATAAATTTCTTTCCCATATCAAAGAAGTAGATGCGGTAGCAATGGTGGTAAGATGTTTTGCTGATAGTAATATTATCCATGTAGCAGGGAAAATTGATCCAGCAGACGATATTGCGGTGATAAACCTTGAGTTGATTTTAGCAGATCTAGAACAGATTGATAAATCAATCGAGAGGGCTAGCAAAGAAGCAAAGAGTGGAGACAAAAATATCAAAAAGAAGCTAGAGATACTAGAAAATATTAAGAAAATATTGGAGGACGAGAAACCAATTCGCGAATTAGGGTTAAGCGATGAGGACAAATTGTTAATCAAAGATATTCAATTGATCACAACAAAACCGATTTTTTATATCGGTAATATTTCCGAGGATCAGATTGGTAAAAAATCCGAAGAATTGGGATTACCGGTTGGATCAGTTTTGATTTGCGCAAAAACCGAAGCAGAACTGAAAAGCCTTTCTGAAGAAGATAAAAAAGAATATCTAGAGTCAATCGGCTTAGATACGTCGGGGGATTTTAGCGCTCTGGGACAGGTAATAAGACGTGGTTATGGGATTTTGAATCTAATATCATACCTTACTGCAGGAGAAATGGAATCGCGCGCATGGACTATCAAAAAAGGAACTAAAGCTCCACAGGCAGCAGGGGTTATTCATGGAGATTTTGAAAAGAAATTTATTGCGATGGATGTGGTGCCATATGAAAAGTTTGTAGAAGCTGGTGGCTGGGTTGCATCTCGCGATAAAGGATTTGTACGTACTGAAGGAAAGGAATATGAGGTAAAAGATGGAGATATAGTTATTTTTAAACACGGACAATAAAAAACCCACATTGCTGTGGGTCTATCGCCTGTTCTGGTCGTCTCGTGTGGCTTCCAGCCTTGCTGTGACGAGATCGCTGATGAATGGAAAATTGATCTTTTGGCCTGGCCTGTACGTATTCCAGGCATCAATTATTTCCGTCAAGAAACGTATTTCTTGATCGAACTTTTCGGTTGGCAGGGGGTGTACTATCTTTTCGGACCCTTGCCTTAACTTCTCATTTTCTTCCTTGAGCTGCTTTACCTCATTCTCATGTGCTGTATTTGACTCTGCGCGTTCTTTTATGAGGAGGTAGATGACGAAGCAGGCAGCGATAAAGAACGGTATTAAAGCTATGCCGACATAGTCCATGGTGGTTCCTCCGTTGGGCTGAGAATTCAAGTGTGTTGATGATATATAAAAATACGCTTTATAAAGCCAATAATAACATGAATTAGTTTTTTTGTAAATAATCTTCAGATTAGACCAAAAGTATGGTTATGCGACATACTTTATATGTTATAATAGGAGCAAGATGCAATTTGTAATATTACCTGAGGTTAAAAGTCAAATTTGATTTCTAAATTAAATTACTAATATGCCGAAGAAAAAGAATGGTGAAATTTTGCCAGAAGAATTAGATTCCCAAGATGCATTTGTCGAGGATGCAGAAGCTGAGATTGATCGTTTTTTGTCTCCAGAAACAGAAGATGCGGAAGATAGTGTTGAAGTGTCATTGCGTCCGCAAAAAATAAAAGAGTATATAGGACAAGAAAAGATAAAAGAATCTCTGAAGATTTTTATTGATGCAGCAAAAAAAAGAGGAGAAGCTCTGGAGCATTGTTTGCTTTATGGCCCTCCTGGAATTGGTAAAACCACTTTAGCTTTGATAATAGGAAACGAGTTGGGCGTAAACACAAAAGTTACTTCTGGTCCAGCTATCGAGAGACCAGGAGACCTGGCTTCGATCTTAACAAATCTCGAAAAAGGAGACGTTCTTTTTATAGACGAAATTCATCGTCTCAATCGGATAGTCGAGGAAATATTGTATCCTGCGATGGAGGATCGAGC
>ERZ795044.5477-NODE-5477-length-10274-cov-3.822781_pt1 | contig 10274 bp, 14 predicted proteins | sample MGYA00375128_ERZ795044 | MGnify/ENA primary metagenome ERZ795044 (study PRJEB30173, sample SAMN05720213) | anaerobic digester metagenome | isolation source: active sludge of municipal wastewater-treating anaerobic digesters | place: USA | collected 2014-12-22 ... | reverse complement strand
AGATGGATTCTGCTTCGTGGCTTTCCTTCGGGAGACTTAGACCGGTGCACACCAATACTGTTTTTTGGGGATGGGCTTCAATGGCTATGATTGGGCTTGGTTATTTTGTTATTGCACGAACATCAAACACCACTATTCACAGCTACAAATGGGCTTGGAGAGCCTGGCTCTTAATTAATCTATCTGTTTTATTGGGCAACATTTTTTTAATGGCGGGCATCAACAATGGTGGTGGCGAATACCGGGAATACATTTGGCCGGTTGCCCTTCTTTTCGCTTTAGGCCTTATTTATACATTCCGCAATTTTTATAAAACCGTAGCAAATCGAAAAGTATCCGAAATCTATGTTTCTAATTGGTATCTGCTAGGCGGTTTGGTGTGGACTATTGTCTTGGCAACCATTGGCTACTTACCCAATTACCAGGATGGGTTGGGCGAAACGGTTATTCAGGGTTACTATATGCATCAAGGTGTAGGGATGTGGTTTATGACCTTTACACTTGGCTTGGTTTATTATTTTCTCCCTTCATCATTAAACAAACCCATCTATTCCTATTCATTGGGAGTGCTTGCATTTTGGACACAAATGCTTTTTTATACATTAATTGGTACACACCATTTTGTATTTAGTCCTTTGCCTTGGTGGCTTCAAACCGTTGCTATTGTATTTAGCGCTGGTATGTTTATTCCTGTGGTAGCCGGTTCTACTAATTTTTTGATGACCATGCGAGGAAGCTTGAACGAGATTTCAAAAAGTTATGTATTACCCTTCTTTTTGGTTGGTGTAATTTTCTACCTCGTTGGTTCTACCCAAGGCAGTTTGCAAGCTTTTAGATTTACCAATTACGTGTGGCACTTTACTGACTTTAATGTTGCCCACTCACATATGACCATGTACGGCATAATCACATTTGTATTATGGGCTTGCGTGTATGCCATACTTCCAAAAATTACAGGCAAAGAACCTCGCCAATTTTTTGTGGGCGTTCACTTTTGGATGGCCTTTATTGGTTTGTTCGCTTATATGATTTCAATGATGGCAGGAGGAACACTGAAAGGATTAAGTTGGATAGAAGGACAACCATTTATTGATTCGGTAGTGTTGATGCATCCTTATTGGGTATGGAGAGCCATAGGCGGTTCTTTGATGTTCATATCTCATCTTGTTTTTGCCTACAATTTTTATGTAATGGTGAAAAAAGTAAAACCCATTGAGCAATATGAGCTTCCTAAATTACAAACCACAACTGCATAATTGTTTGAGATATGTTTGACTTTCATAAGAATCATAAGAATTTAGTGAATACAGCCTTTGTTGTATTTGTGGGTTTAAGTATTCTCATTGCAATATTACCTGCCTACCAAATGCAGGAAACAAAGCCTCTGCCTTCAATGCATCCCCTAACACAGCAGGAGCTAACCGGGTTAAAAATCTATACCGCAGAAAACTGTATGGCCTGCCATACACAACAAGTTCGAAATATTGAAATGGACAATATTTGGGGGGACCGTCCATCTATGCCATCAGATTATTACTACAGTAAAATGCGATTGGATTTTTGGCGACAATCGCCCTCGCTATTGGGAAGTGAAAGAACCGGGCCCGATTTAACCAATGTGGGCAAACGACAGCCCGGTCAGGAATGGCATCTTTTGCATTTATACAATCCTCGCATTGTTGTTAAAGAATCAATAATGCCCGGTTATCCGTGGCTTTTCAATGAAAAAAATGAAAGCGAAATTGGAGACAATGATGTAGTCGTTCCGGTTCCAGCTAAATTCCTAAAAAATAAAAACAGGAAAATTGTAGCTACTCAAAAAGCCATGGACTTAGCGGTTTATCTTCAATCACTAAAACAAACAACTATTGCTGCTGAAAACCTCCAGACTGATTTTATTCCTTCTACAAAAAAGAAAGAAAACACGTTTAGTTCTGCCAACGCCAATTTACCGGACGGTTCTAAGTTATTTATGAACACTTGTGCTGCTTGTCATCAGGCAGACGGAAAGGGGTTGGCAGGTGCATTTCCACCCCTGTCGGGCAGCTCTATTGTAAATGATGAAAATCCTGAATTGCTGATTAAAATAATCTTGCAGGGTTATGACGCCCGAACAGAATACGGTATGATGCCTGGATTTGCTGATCAGCTTACCGATGAAGAAATAGCGGCCATAGCTAATCACGAGCGCAGCAATTGGGGAAACAAAGCCAAAGCAATCACCGCAGAAGAGGTAAAGAAAATAAGGGACTACATAACAACCCTAAATCAATAACACTATGGAAAATAAGGAAATATGGTTGGAATCGTTAATGACTGCCACACCTCAGGAGGGTAGAGAACTCGCTATAAAAATGGCAAGAAAATCTATTGCGGCCATTCAAACAGATGCTGAAACAAGAAAGAAGCTGCGAAACGATTACGCTAACGATACCGCCCAGCTTATTGCTTCGGCAAATGTGATCGCCCTGGAGTTTCAAACAGTGGCAACTGCAAACAATTATTGGAGGATCAATTCAAAAACTGAATAAAAATGAAAAAATCATTATTTCTAATGCTGTTGCTCTTATTGCAAATTCCAATCAGAACTTTTGCTTGTGAGGTTTGCCAAAACAAACAGCCTAAAGTATTGCAAGGCGTCACTCACGGTACAGGCCCCCAAGGTAATTTGGATTACATCATCATTTGGTCTGCGGTAATCGTAGTTGCAATAACTTTTTTTTTAAGTGTTAAATACCTTGTGAGTCCTAGGGAAGCTGAAAACAGTCACATCAAAAACATTGTTCTGAAATAATCACATATCAATGGAAAACACCAGAATCATAAAAATATTTTTGGACGAAGACCCTAAACCGTTTGCAGAGTTTTCTCCACCCGTAAAATTTGTTTTTGATACGACTAAAATTCATGATGGTCAACACAAATTAAAAATTGTAGCCAAATCCACAGACGGTGTAGAAGGTATCAAAACCATTCCATTTGAAGTAAGGAATGGGCCGGCCATAGCTGTGGTTGGCTTAAAAGAAAATGAAATAGTGAATGATCAAATACCTATTACCATTAACGCCTACGGTAGTGAGCGAAAGGATGTTTTTGTGGTAACAGGTTCAGAAACACCTAAGGCTATTCCTGCCTGGGTGTGGGCTTTGTTGATTTCGTTTGTTGGCTTTGCTTTATTCTATTTTATAATGTATTGGAATTCTGAATTATATAAATCGTCTTTCTAATGCGTGCCTTAAAAGACATCCAAAACCTTAACGACATCAAATTGATGGTCGATACATTCTACGGAAAAGTGCGAGAAGATGAACAATTAAAAGACATTTTTAATACTGTAATTCAAAGTCGGTGGCCCGAACATTTGGAAAAAATGTATCGCTTTTGGCAAACTGTTTTGTTGGAAGAGCATACCTATTACGGAAGTCCGTTTGTTCCACACGCCAAATTACCGGTTGATGCTACGCATTTTGAAAGATGGTTGCAACTCTTCTACGAGACAGTAGATGAAAAGTTTATAGGAGAGAGAGCCACAAGAGCCAAATGGCAGGGGCAACGAATGGCGGAAATGTTCCATTCAAAAATTGAATATTACAAAAACAATTCTGCGACACCGATTCTATGATAACTATTAAGTACCCCATAGTTCTAATTTGCACTTTCCTTTGGATAGGTTTTGTTTGTGCTATTAGTTTTATGGAAGCCTGGTTAAAATTTCGGGCTCCCGGAATTACCCTGTCGTTAGGGTTAGGTATTGGAAGATTAGTTTTTAATGTACTCAATAAAGTGGAATGGGTTTTTGCGGTGGTTATTCTAGTAAATATCATGCGGTCGAGAACTGACATATGGAAATGGAAGAATCTTCTATTTGTTGTTCCATTAATTCTTTTGCTCGTTCAAACTTTATGGCTTTTGCCAACTCTAGATGCGCGAGCTGAATTGCTTATACAAGGTGAACTGATACCGCCCTCGAGTCTTCATTTTTATTATGTTGGAATAGAAATTATGAAAATAATCTGTCTATCCATTTTTGGTATAACACTTTTTGGAAACAAAGCTATATGAACAAAGAAAAAACTGTAAATGATATTGAGAACAAGTATCGGCAATTAGGAGAAAATCCAGAAACGTACTTGAAAGGATTGCTTAATGCAAAACCAATAAACTATTGGGATTACACAGAAGTTGATACACTTCTTTCGCTTCAAAAGCCTCGAACCAATTTTAAAGATGAAGAAATATTTATTATGTACCATCAGGTAACCGAATTATTTCTAAAGATGATGATACACGAAATCAAGCAATTAGTGTATGAACCTTTTGACGAAAATATTTGGTTGGAAAAGTTCGACAGATTGAACAGGTACACGAATATGCTCATCGGTTCATTCGATGTGATGAAATACGGAATGAACTATGACGATTATAATACGTTTAGAAGCACGCTAACCCCTGCAAGCGGGTTTCAATCGGTACAATTCCGATTGATAGAAATCTATTGCACCCGGTTGGAAAATCTCATAAACAAAGAAGGTAAGGATCGAATCGGAGAAAACCCATCCACTATTGAGTACTTTGAACATATCTATTGGAAGGATGCCGGACTCAGCCGCAAAACCGGTAAGAAGTCACTGACCTTATTGCAGTTCGAAGAAAAATATTCAGAACATTTAATCTCTTTAGCGAATAAGACCAAAGGCTATACACTGGAAGATAAAGTTCTTAAAATAGCTAATTGTTCAGATACACTAAAATCTAAATTGAAAGAATTTGACCAGTTGTACAATGTTGCCTGGCCTATAGTGCATCTGGAAACCGCACAACACTATCTTGATTTGAAAGGTGAAAACAAAGCTGCCACTGGGGGTAGCGAGTGGAAAAAATATTTACACCCCAGGTTTCAACAGCGAAAATTTTTTCCATCGCTCTGGAACAAAGATGAAATAGCAAATTGGGGAAATAAAATTTAAAACTAAAACTAAAAGTATGAACATTCAAGAAAATCAAATCATCGGAGAATTGGTAGCACAAGATTACCGTGCAGCATCTGTTTTTAAGAAATACGGTATTGACTTTTGTTGTCAGGGAAACCGTACCATAGAAGACGCTTGTGTAGCAAAGAAGATCGAATCAAAATCGGTTGTCGCAGATTTAAACAATTTAACACAAGCACAAGCAGGAGATACAACTAACTATCAATCCTGGCCGATAGATCTATTGACTGATTATATAGAGAAGAGGCATCACAGGTATGTGGAGGAAAAAACACAAGAAATTAAACCTTATCTAAATAAAATCTGCCAGGTGCACGGTGACCGCCATCCTGAGCTTTATGAAATCAATCGACTTTTCAACGAAACTGCCGGTGAATTGGCAGCCCATATGAAGAAAGAAGAATTTATTTTATTTCCTTTTGTACGGAAAATGACAAAGGCTAAGATAGAGGGCGCTTCTTTGGATGCTCCGCATTTCGGAACCGTTCAAAATCCCATACAAATGATGATGCACGAACACACCAACGAAGGTGAGCGTTTCAGAAAAATTGAAACACTAAGTAATAATTACACACCACCACAAGATGCTTGTAATACATATCGTGTTACGTTTGCATTGCTCAGAGAATTTGAACAAGATCTTCACTTACATATTCATCTTGAAAATAACATTCTTTTTCCAAAAGCAATTGAGATTGAAAAGCAGTTTAGCAATGCTTAATACGATTTGGTGGTTTTTAACGGAACTAGTAATTCATAAGCGGCACACTTTATTTTTTCATTAATTCTCAAATCCATAAAACGCAATGCAATCAGTTAAGTTTACGGCTCAGATTAAGTTAGAAAAAGAGTTCGTATTTATTCTCCGGAAGAGAGTAAATAATTACTTTAAAGAAAGTAATCTATCTACTAAGGCCAACGTGGCAATGGTTTTAAAGACGGTAGTGTTAATGAATTTATACTTGATTCCGTTTCTACTTATTTTAGTAATGGATTTAAATGTTCTTACAGGACTTTTATTAAGTGCACTAATGGGCTTAGGTATTGCTGGTGTTGGCATGAGTGTAATGCATGACGCTTGCCACGGGGCCTATTCAAAAAAAGAATGGGTAAATAACTTACTATCAGGTACACTTTATTTATTGGGTAGTAACGTTTTAAATTGGAAAATACAACACAATGTATTACACCATTCTTATACTAACATTAGTGGCCTTGATGAGGATATTAATGATAAGGGACCTATCCGTTTATCTAAAAATACTCCTTTAAAAAAATACCATAAGTATCAATTCTTATATGCCTTTGTCTTTTATGGACTAATGACTTTGTTCAAGTTATTTAATGATTTCACAGGGCTTCATAGATACGATAGATCTGGCCTGATAAAAGGACAGAATAAAAATGTAAAAGTTGAGTTTTCTAAAATGTTACTTCGCAAAATAATATATACTGTGGTTATTTTCGGTTTACCATTTTGGTTAACTGATTTTACCTTCTTTCAGATTTTAATAGGTTTTATAACTATGCATTGGGTGGCCAGCATAGTTTTAAGTTTTATCTTTCAAATGGCGCATGTTGTTGAAGGAGCGAGTCAGTCTGAATTAACTGAAAGTATACCTACGGAATGGAGCGTACACCAATTAAATACTACTGCTGACTTCGCAAGAAGCAACAAATTATTGAGTTGGTATGTTGGTGGCTTAAATTTTCAAATCGAGCACCATTTGTTCCCACATATCTGTCATATCCATTATAAAAACATAGCTCCCATAGTTGAGCAAACAGCGGTTGAATTTGGAATTAAATACAACTTGCAACCAAGTTTTCAGAGTGCATTGTTGTCGCATATAAACCGTCTGCATGAATTTGGCCGTGCTTAATTACATTCAAGTTAACCGATGATGAGAATGAATCCATCACAAGGTGAGAAGCCAAGAAAACCTTATGGTGAAGGAGTTCAATTTTTTTACTAAAGTAACCAAGTGCTATAAAGTAAAAACGCAAACATCTTACTGTAAAAGGCGATTGAATTTGAAAAAAGAACATACAAATACCAACCAATGAATAAAATAAATAGCAAAAAATTAGATTGGATTGAGGGGAAAGTAAAAGGTTTTTTTGGTAAAACCCTTCTTTCGCTAACCAACGGAGGGCTTAAACTGATTAAGGTAGCGCCTGCGGCACATTACCCTGAGCACATACATCCGGAAAAGACTGAGTATGCCTTTGTATTAGAAGGAACGCCTGAGCTTATAATCAATGCCGAAACCTATTCAGGAAAAGTCGGTGATTTTTTTGTTTTTCCGATTAATACAAAACATTCCATTGTAAATAAAACAGATTCAAATTGTGTTTTACTAATTGGCTCAATCCACAAATAGGAATTTACTGTTCTACACAAAGCGTAATCCCCAAGAAACATGCTCAACTACTTAAAGTACTTTGTTTTTTCACTGCTTGCATTATGGCTTGCCTCCTATTTTATACCATTGCCAACCCCATCATTCGACAGTCTGTACACAAAAGTTGATACGGCTTCCAAAAGTTTAAAGGAATTCAGAGCACGACCCTTAAAAAAGATACTCTTAGACGACTTGACATGGGAATATTATGCAGGAGGAACTGGCGATAAATGTATTCTTCTTATTCACGGTATGGGGGGAACTTATGATATATGGGGGAATCAAATTCAATTTTTCGAAACCGAGTATAAAGTCATATCCTATACCCTTCCTGATGAAGTACATTCACTGGAGGAATGCAAAAACGGATTGATGACTATTTTAAATCAAGAGGGAATAGAAAAAGTTATGGTTATAGGAACTTCCATGGGTGGCTACATCGCACAGTATCTTATCGAAACAGACCCCGATCGAATAGAAAAAGCTATTCTTAGCAACACATTTCCACCCAATGATTTGATTGAGAAAACCAATGGCTTTACCAGGAAAACAATCCCCATCTTGCCGTCCATTTTAGTAGAAAAACTTGCTGAAAGAAATCTGAAAAAAGTCGTTATCCCCGCTTCCGAAAATAGTGAATTGCTTGAAGCGTTTCTATTGAGCGTTCCTTTTAGCAAAAAAAGCCTGGCTAACAGGTTTGATATACTTACTGATAGTTTTGTGCCTGATCGGTTAGACGAAAAGAAAATGAGAATTCCAAAGTTGATTGTAGAGTCGGATAATGATCCGTTGATTGACCCGGAATTGAGGTCTGCATTAAAAATATTATACCCTGAATCTCTAGTGTATACGTTTCGGAACAAGGGACATTTTCCTTATGTAAACACAGTAAAGGAATATAACGAAGTAGTTGAAGCCTTCCTAAAGACTAAACCTCAGGAATAACAAAAAGTCAATGATTACCAACCATCAGGCTTGGATCAAACTCAAAAGACGTTGCCGGCTGGTCTCCATTATTATCACATATCATTGTTATGAGTAAAAATGAGCCAATAAGGAGAATAGAGAGCTTAAAGCCATTAAGTCGTGACCATCATCACGGCTTATTACTTTGCTGGAAAATCCGGCAAGGCATTAAACTCAATATCCCATTGGAAAGAATCAAAAAATACCTGGATTGGTTTTGGGGCAATCATCTACAGTCACACTTTACCGTTGAAGAACAATATATATTCCCAATTTTGGGTAATCAAAACGAGTTGGTCAAGCAAGCTCTTGCCGAGCACAGAAGGTTAAGACGACTTTTCGGAAAAGATGACGGCACTTATAAATTTGTTAGTTTGATCGAAGAAGAATTGGAAAAACACATTCGATTTGAAGAAAGAGTACTGTTCAATGAAATTCAGGCTGTTGCCACTAACGAACGATTAAAACAAATAGAACTACATCATTCCGATACCAAATTTCTCGATAACTTATCAGATACATTTTGGGGATGAAAAAAACCAATATAAAACTAACTGTGACGGAAAACGATTCAGAACAAACTTTTGAAACTTACCCTGGTGAATATCGAAACCTGATGTTGTTACTCAATAACAAAATGTATTTAGATTGTTTTGGCGAATGTGGTGGAATGGGAAGATGCGGTACTTGCATTGTAAAAATCAGTGGCTTAAAAGGTATTTCTACAACCAAAGTACGGAATGAGCCTGTAACACTTTCAAGATACGGTTACAATGAAGAAAATGAAATACGACTTTCTTGTCAAATTATAATCTCAACAGATTTGGATGAAGCAATAATTACAATTCTGGAGAACAATTAAATCATTTTCTATCCAAAAATATTTATGACTTATTTTCAAGATTGGAAATATCTTAAAAGATACTTAATAAATTGCCCACCTCGATAACGATAAATCAAGAATTGATGAAGCTGCAAGAAATTAGTTCTTGCCCAGAACAGAAATATAAAATTATGAAGGATATACTACAAAACCTCGCGATCATAAATAAGCGTATTGCAAAAGCATGCGAACAAGCAGGACGAAGTCCTTCGGAAGTTAAATTATTGCTTGCTACAAAAACAATTCATCCCGATAAAATTCTAATAGCCTTAGAAGCAGGTGAGACATTGATTGGAGAAAACAAAGTGCAGGAACTCAAAGATAAATTTGAATCATTAAAAACATTTCCTCATCAAACCCATTTCATCGGCCATTTACAATCAAAGAAAATAAAAGAAGTAATAAATTATGCCGATTGTATTCAATCAATTGACAGGTATTCTTTGGCTGAGAAACTTCAAAAGCGTTTAGAATTTGAAGACAAAACGATTGCCGGTTTTATACAGGTGAATACGTCATACGAGCAAAGTAAATTTGGTATCGAACCCCAACAAGCGTTAGACTTCGCATTGCGGTTACTGGCATTGGACAGAATAAGAATCAAGGGTTTAATGACTATCGGTTTATTCTCGTCTGAAACAGAAAAAATCCGTAAGTGTTTTAGTTTGCTCAAAAATATTCAACAAAAAATGTTGGACAAGGGCATTCCTGTTCACCAGCTTTCTATGGGAATGAGTGGTGATCTCGAAACAGCTATTGAAGAAGGTGCAACTATGATTCGGGTTGGAACAGCAATTTTTGGTAAAAGACCTTATCCCGATAGCTATTATTGGAATGAGGAGAAATAATATATTCGTTACAAATTTTCAAGAACCCTTCACCATTTTCGCATAATACGCGAAAAAATTAACGAGGATTCAGCAAAACTTATTTTCACTGATCTGCCAGAAGGAAAGTATGCCGTAAATGTTCTCCATGATGAAAATAACAATGGGAAAATTGATAAAGGATTGATTCTACCGGAAGAAG
>ERZ795044.5475-NODE-5475-length-10277-cov-6.452064_pt1 | contig 10277 bp, 6 predicted proteins | sample MGYA00375128_ERZ795044 | MGnify/ENA primary metagenome ERZ795044 (study PRJEB30173, sample SAMN05720213) | anaerobic digester metagenome | isolation source: active sludge of municipal wastewater-treating anaerobic digesters | place: USA | collected 2014-12-22 ... | reverse complement strand
GAGTGCGACGAGAGGCGCGGGACCGTCAGGCGCACGAGGGCGGGGCCGTGGCCGGCGCGCACGTGATCGACGCATGCCTTGATCTTCGTGGCGGCGTCGGCGGGGTCGGTCCCGTCGCCATCCTGCACGAACAGGTTGGAGAACGACGCCAGGTTGCGGGCGATGTTCCCCCCTGGCGTCTGCATGTCGCCACTCACGGAGATCCCGAGGTGGTTGTCCTCGATGTAGAAGAGCATCGGGAGCTTGAGCGTCGTCGCCATCGTCAGGGACGACCAGAAGCCGTTGGTGGCGACGGAGCCGTCACCGCCTAACGTGACGGCGATCGCGCCCTGCCACGCGGCGTCGCCCAAAATGTCGCGATGGTAGGTAATGGCCTGCGCCCACCCGGCCGCCGGGGTGTACTGCGAGCCCACGTCGCCGGCCATGGGGAGGACCTTGGGGCCGTGGCGGTTCGGGAAGTTGCAGACGACGCCGATGTCGCGCCCGTCGCTGAACCCCCCAGCCCGTCCGAGCGGGGAGCCGAGGGCGTCCTCGATGGACAGCCCGATCGAGAGGAGGAGGGGGCGCGAGCGGTAGTAGGCGCCGACACCGTCGTTGGCACTGGTGAGAAAGCTCCCCAGGATCGACTGCGCCATGTCGTGCCCGCGCGCCGAGAACTGGTACAGCACCACGTGGTCCTTCGGGACCTGGGCGCGATTGCGGTTGGTCTGCTCTTCGAGGTCGTCGAGGGCGCGCGACACGAGGGTGTTGTACGCAATCCGGCGCCAGTCGAAGCTCGTCAGGCCGGAGCCGGATGCGTTGCCCTGATTGGGGGACGACATGGTCCCGTTCCCCTTGGAACGTCCGGCCGCGCGGGCGGTCGTCGGGGTGGGCGAATCCGGGAGGGGGGCGGTCTTGGATCGCGACATGATGGGCGACCGAATATCGAGAGGAGGGTGACGCGTCCTGCGGCGCCACCAGGCCTGAACGTGGGACGGATGGAAGCGACGGAAATCTATCGGGGAGGACTGCTCGAGGGAGCGTGACGAAACCGGGAGCGACGATGTAAACGGTGCCACCGCGGGCGGTGGCATCGACGGGTGGTGGGCACCCCCGGGCGGTGACCTCGACGGCGGTCGTTCGCACGCGGCCACGGCCACCGGTGCAAGTCCGCGCTCGCTGGTGCACATTTCGGCGCGCCGGCCCCGCATCGGGCGGGGAGGCCCGCGATCGACCCTCATCGCCCCGGTTCCGCATGACGCTGTTCGTTAGGCACGGTGCCCGCGCGACGACGCGCTGGCTCGCGGCCGTTTTCACGAGGTCCGTTCCACGCACGCTCGCCGCGTGGGGGGTGGTGGCGGCGCTGGCGTGTGCGACGCGCGCCATCGGCGCGCAGAAGGTCTCGCCGGTGCGCCCCGGGACTCGCCCGGCGGGGACGGGGGTGGGGGCCGCGGGAGCGAGCGGAGCCGCGCTCTCGGCGGCCGAGCGCAGCGCCCTCGCCCGGGTGATTGCGGCTGAGGATGCGCGCCCTCGCGATGACGCAGGGACCGCCCCGATCCTGACGGCGCTCGACGACAAGTCGCCGACCGTACGTCGTGTGGCGGTGCGGGCGCTGGGGCGGCTGCAGCGCCCGACGCTGCTCGATTCGATCACGCCGTCGCTCGCCGATGCCGACCCTCGCGTGCGTCTCGAGGCGGCCAACGCGATCGCCCAGGCGCTGCAAGGGCTGCGCAGCGCTGACGCGACCGCCGATCAACGGCGCGCTGCCATCGACAACGCCGTCGACGCCTTGGTGCGCACGGCGGAGCGCTTTCCCGATCCGGCCTTCCTGGGCGCGGCGGCCCGCACGCTCGGGCGACTGCCGTATGCCGATTCGGTCGTCCCGCGCGAGGTGGAGCGCGTGATCGTGGAGATGGGGGAGCGTCCCGGGGTGGGGGGGCGCCCGCTGGTGCGCGGCGACGCGCGGGTAGCGCAGGGGATCATGCATGGGCTCTACTCGCTGGCGCGCGCTCGGCGGCAGACCGGGGGGACGTCGCCGCGGGCGCTGGCGGCGATGCGCTGGGCGACGACGTTCGGGCTGGACTCGTCGGCCCCGCGGGCAGGGGGCGCTGTCGCCGCCGCCGGTGACCTGGCTCCCTCGGTCCGCCGGCTCGCGTACCTGGGACTCATTGCGGCTGGCGATACCTCGTCCGAACTCGTCAGGCGCGCACGCCAGGATGGCGACGAACAGGTGCGGCGACTGGCGGTCGTGGCGTCGCAGGCGTTGCGTGACACGGCGGTACGTCGCGCGGTGGTCACGGCGTCGCTGCGCGATCCGTCGTTCGTGGTGCGCTTCGAGGCGGTGCGGGCCTATCGCACCCTGCCGGCACCGCGCCCGTGCGCGCCGCTCATTGCCATGACGTACGATCCCAACCCGCACGTGCTGCTGGCCGCGATCGACGCGTTAGGCACGGGATGCGACGAGCGACAGGTGGCGGCCGACACGCTGCTCGGCGTCATCGACATGCGCAACACGCAGCGCGCGATCCGCCCCAAGGGGGGGACCAGCTGGCATCCGCACGCCCACGCGCTGGTGGCGCTGGCACGCGTGGCGCCGGCCACGGCGATCCCGCTGCTGCGCCGGGACGCTCGGCACCCGCTGTGGCAGGTGCGGCTCTATGTGGCGCGCGCCGCGGCGGCGGTGAAGGACACGCTCACGCTCAGTGCGCTCGCGTACGACACCAACGGCAACGTGCGCGAGGCGGCGCTCGCCGGGATTTCGTCCACGGTGGGGCACGTGGCCGATCGTGTCTTCACCGCGGCGCTCGCGTCGACCGACTACCAGGTGGTGCTGCAGGCGGCGACGGCGCTCAAGGGGGCGCCGTTTCCCGACTCGGTGGTCCCGGCGCTCCTGGCGGCGTTCGACCGGCTGAGCGCGGAGCAGCGCGAAAACGCGCTCGATCCGCGCCTGGCGATCCTGGATCGGTTGGGCGAACTGGGGGGGCCGCGTCATGCACCGCGGCTCGCCGCCTACGCCGCCGACTTCGACTCCACGGTCGCGCGACGAGCGGCGACGATCCTCGAGCGCTGGACGTTGCGGCGGGTGGCGGCGACACCACGGCCGCTCCCGCGCCCCGGGGAGCAGGTTGCCTCGCTCGTGGGCGGAGAGCTTCGACTCCTGGTGAAGATGTCCCCGGCGAGCGGGGGCGGCTCGTTCGTCGTGCGGCTCCTGACCGACGAGGCGCCGGTGACGGTCGCACGCCTCGTGCGCCTGGCGCGTGCGGGCTACTACGCGGGGCTGACCTTCCATCGCGTGGAACCGACCTTCGTCATCCAGGGGGGGAGTCCGGCGGCGACCGAGTACGTGGGGGATGGCCCCTTCATGCGCGACGAGGTGGGGCTCCCGAGCCACGTGCGCGGGACGCTGGGGATCTCGACGCGGGGGCGCGACACCGGCGACGCGCAGCTCTTCGTCAACCTCACCGACAACTTCCGTCTCGATCATGACTACACGGTGTTCGGCGAGATCATCCAGGGGCGCGAGGTGGCGGAGGGGATCATCGAGGGCGATGTGATCGAGCGGGTGGACGTGGTGCGGGCGCGGTGAGCGCGGCTAGGTTCCACCCATCGTCCCGCGCGGTTGGTCAGTGCAGGCCACTGGAGACCGGGCGGGGCGCCGACGCTGGACCACACACGCGACCTTCGGCCACGACAGGCACGGCATGACTGAGACGGCAATCCTGCACGAGGTGTCGGGAGGGGTGATGCGCATCACCCTGAACCGCCCGGACGTGCTCAACTCGTTCCACATGGCGATGGGCCGTCAGTTGCAAGACGTGCTCGACCGTGCGGCGGACGACGGCGCGGTGCGCGCGGTGCTGCTCACCGGCGCGGGGCGTGCGTTCTGCGCCGGCCAGGACCTGGGGGCGGTATCGCTCGACGACCCGGCGGGGCTCCCCGACCTGGGCGACGTGGTGCGCGAGCTCTGGAACCCCATCGTGCGCCGGTTGCGGCAGCTGGAGAAGCCGGTGGTGGCGGCGGTCAACGGCGTCGCGGCGGGGGCGGGGGCCAACCTGGCGCTGGCGTGCGACATCGTCCTCGCGTCGCGATCGGCGTCGTTCATCCAGGCGTTCAGCAAGCTGGGGATCATTCCGGACAGCGGAGGGACCTTTTTCCTTCCGCGCCTCGTGGGGATGGCGCGGGCGACGGCCCTGACCTTCCTGGCCGAAAAGGTGTCGGCGCAACAGGCGGCGGAGTGGGGGATGATCTGGCGGGTCTGCGAACCGGAGGCGCTGATGGCGGAAGCGGAGGCGCTGGCGCTGCAGCTGGCGACGCAGCCCACGCGTGGCTTCGCCCTCACGAAGCAGGCGCTCAACGCGTCCGTGACCCACGATGTGGTCGCCCAGCTCGAGGTCGAGGAACAGCTGCAACGTGCTGCCGGGCGCACGCGCGACTTCGTGGAAGGGGTGCGCGCCTTCCGCGAGAAGCGGGCACCGGAGTTTCGCGGTGAGTAACGCCACGGGTGGTGCCGCCGAGACGGCGGACGGAATGGTGGTCGGCGTGGTCGGTGCCGGCGCCATGGGCTCGGGGATCGCGCAGGTCGCGCTGGCGAACGGGCATCGCGTGCTCCTGACCGATGCCGTGTATGCGACCGTACGCCGGGCGCAGGAGGCGATCGCCGCCGGCCTTGCGCGGGAGGTGGAGAAGGGGCGCATGACGGCCGAGGCGCGCGACGCGGCACTGGCGCGCTTGCAGCTGGTGGAGCCCGACCATGGCGTCGGCCCGTTCCGCGAGTGCGGGATCGTGATCGAGGCGATCGTCGAGAAGCTCGAAGTGAAGCAGGCGACGTTCCGGGCCATCGAACTCGTCGTCGCGCACGACTGCATTCTCGCGACCAATACGTCGTCGCTGTCGGTGGCGTCGATCGGCGGCGGGTGCGCGTCGCCCGAACGGGTCGTGGGCGTGCACTTCTTCAATCCGGCGACGGTGATGCCGCTCGTGGAGATCGTTCCCGGTGTGCGCACCGATCCTGCGGTGGTCGAGCGGGCGACGCGACTGGTGACGTCGTGGGGGAAGGTGACGGTGCGCGCGGCTGACACGCCGGGCTTCATCGTCAATCGCATCGCGCGCCCGTTCTACGGCGAGGCGCTGCGCATGCTCGAGGAGGGGGTCGCCGACGTCGCGACGATCGACTGGGCGATGAAGACGATTGGCGGCTTCCGTATGGGACCGTTCGAGCTGATGGACTTCATCGGCCACGACGTGAACTATGTGGTGACGGAGAGCGTGTGGACGTCGATGTACTATGACGCGCGCTATCGCCCGTCCCTCACGCAGAAGCGCCTGCTCGAGGCGGGGCTGCTCGGGCGCAAGCGGGGGCGCGGCTTCTACGACTACACCGACGGGGCCACGTCGCCGGCGCCGGTCAAGGACGAGACGCTGGGGACGATCATCTTCCGGCGCACGCTGGCGATGCTGGTCAACGAGGCGGCCGACGCACTCTACCTGCGGATTGCCACCGCGGCCGACATCGAGCTGGCGATGACCAAGGGGGTCAATTACCCCAAGGGATTGCTGGCCTGGGGGAACGAGATCGGGCTCGAGAAGCTGCTGGAGCACCTCGAGGCGCTGCAGGCCGAGACGGGAGAGGATCGCTATCGCCCGTCGCCACTGCTGCGCCGCATGGTGCGCAACGCCGACCGCTTTGCCCTGTGAACAGTCCGTCCAACGATCCGCAGCGCCTCGCCGAGCGCGTCGTCGAAGGGATGATGGCCACCGACGCGCTCAGTCGCTGGTTGGGACTCGAGGTGGTCGCGGTGGCGCCGCGGCACGCGACCTGTCGCATGACCGTACGCCCCGAGATGGTGAACGGCTTTGGCGTGGCGCACGGCGGGATCGTCTTCTCGCTCGCCGACTCGGCCTTCGCGTGTGCCTGCAACACGCATGGCAACGTCACGGTGGCGGTGGACAACACGATCACCTATCCCGCGGCGATCCACCCCGGCGACGTGCTGACGGCGGTCGCCGACGAAGAAGCGGGCTCCAATCGACTGGGCTACTATCGCGTGGTGGTGACCAACCAGCACGACCGCGTGGTGGCGCTCTTCAAGGGGACCGCGTACAAGACGTCGCGCCCTCACTTTCCCGACGAGACCAGCCATGCGTGATGCCTTCATCGTCGACGGCGTACGGACGCCGATCGGCTCCTTTGCCGGCGCCCTGAGCGGCGTGCGTCCCGACGACCTGGCGGCGCTCACGATCCGCGAGCTGCTGCGCCGACAGTCGCGCGTGGAGGGCGAGAAGATCGTCGACGTGATCCTCGGCTGCGCGAACCAGGCGGGCGAGGACAACCGCAACGTGGCGCGCATGGCCTCGCTGCTGGCGGGACTCCCGACCAGCGTTCCCGGGGAGACGGTGAACCGGCTGTGCGCCTCGGGGTTGAGTGCGGTGGCCAACGCGGCCCGTGCGGTCAAGCTCGCCGAGGGCGGGCTCTACATCGCCGGTGGCGTGGAGAGCATGTCGCGCGCGCCGTACGTGATGTCGAAGGCGACGACCCCCTTCGCCCGCGACGCGCAGCTCTTCGATACGTCGCTGGGTTGGCGCTTCGTGAATCCGGCGATGAAGGAGCAGTACGGGATCGACGCGATGGGGCAAACGGCCGAGAACGTGGCCGACCAGTGGAAGATCTCTCGCGAGGACCAGGACGCGTTCGCGTTGCGCTCGCAGCAGAAGGCGGCGGCCGCGCGCGAGGGCGGGCGATTCGTGGAGGAGATCGTCCCGGTGCAGGTGCCCGGGGCCAAGCGCGGGACGACGGCGGAGGTGGCGGCCGACGAGTTCATCCGCCCCGACACGACGCTCGAAGGGCTGGCCCGGCTCAAGCCGGCCTTCCGCACCGACGGCAAGGGGTCGGTCACCGCCGGGAACTCGTCGGGGATCAACGACGGGGCGTGCGCGCTGCTGCTCGCGTCGGAGCCGGCGTGCAAGGAGGAGGGGCTGTCACCCATCGCGCGGGTCGTGGCGGCCGGCGCGGCCGGTGTGGAGCCGCGCATCATGGGCATCGGACCGGTCCCGGCCACGCGACTCGTGATGCAGCGCTCCGGCCTCACGGTGGACGAAATGGACGTGATCGAGCTGAACGAGGCCTTTGCGGCGCAGGGGTTGGCGGTGCTGCGTGAACTCGGCGTGGCCGACGACGATCCGCGGGTGAGCCCGAACGGCGGCGCGATCGCGCTCGGTCACCCGTTAGGCATGTCGGGGGCGCGGCTGGCGCTCACCGCGGCGCGCGAGCTGCAGCGGACGGGGAAGCGGTATGCGCTGTGCACGATGTGCATCGGGGTCGGGCAGGGGTTCGCGATGATCCTCGAGCGCGCGTGATCTACGCCTTCGACGGCATCATCCCGGTCGTCGACCCGACCGCCTTCGTCCATCCGCAGGCGGTCGTCACCGGGCACGTGACCATCGGGCGCGACGTGTATGTCGGTCCCGGGGCGGCGCTGCGCGGCGACTGGGGGGCCATCGAGGTCGCCGACGGCTGCAACATCCAGGAGAACTGCACCGTGCACATGTTCCCCGGTGTGACGGTCGTCCTGGAGGAAGGGGCGCACATCGGGCACGGCGCGATCATCCACGGCGCCCGCATCGGCCGCAACGCCCTGGTGGGGATGAATGCGGTGGTGATGGACAACGCCGTGATCGGCGCCGGTTGCATCGTCGGCGCCCTCTGCTTCGTCCCCGCCGAGATGCAGGTCCCCGATCGCAAGGTGGTGGTGGGGAACCCGGCGAAGATCGTGAAGGACGTCTCCGACGAGATGCTCGCCTGGAAGACCGAGGGGACCGCGCTCTACCAGGCGCTCCCGGCGCAGCTGCACGCCACGCTGCAGGGCGTGGATCCCCTGCGTGAGAAGCCCGCCGGCTGGGGGACGCGCCCGTTCCCCGCGCTCAAGCCCTGGAGCCGCACGAAGGAGTAGGCCGGGGCCGCGCCGTGGCCTACTCCTTCGTGCGGCTACCGCTTCGCGCGGCTACCCTTGGCTCGGGGGGCGCTCGCCTTCGAATCCGGTGTGCGCGTGTCGTTGGCTCCGTACGCGGTCCGGGTCGTCGCGTCGTACCAGATGCTGTGGGCATCACCCTGCGAGCGGACGGGGCCCTGTCGGATGACGTGCCCCATCGCCTCGAGTTCCTGCTTCGTGGAGTCGGGGATCGCGCCGGCCTCGTAGCGGGTCTCGTCGGGGAGCCACTGGTGATGCAAGCGCGGCGCGTCGACGGCGGCGCGCACGGAGAGCTTGAACGCCGTCACCCCCAGCACGACGTCGAGGACGGTGTTGGGGATCGTGCGACCGCCGGGTGAACCGGTCACCAGGACGAGGGCGCCATCCCGGGCGACGATCGTCGGAGTCATCGAACTGAGCATGCGCTTGCCTGGCGCCACCACGTTGGGGGGGGTGCCGATGTCGCCGCGCGTGGACGTGTAGCCGGGCTTCTTGTTGAAGTCCCCCATCTCGTTGTTGAGGAGGAAGCCGGCCCCGCGCACCACGACCCCCGAGCCGTACCCGCCTTCGAGCGTGTAGGTGACCGAGACGGCGTTGCCCTCGGCGTCGACCACCGAGTAGTGGGTGGTCTGCATCGTCTCGCTCGTGCTGACCAGCGACCCGCCTAACGCCACCGAGTTGGAGGCCCGGTTGGGATCGATGCTGCGGGCGAGCGAGTCGGCGTAGCTCTTGGCGGTGAGGCGGTCGACCGGGATGGGGCCGAAGTCGGGGTCGCCCAGGAAGCGCGCGCGGTCGAGGTAGGCGCGGCGCGCCGCCTCGATGCGCAGGTGCAGGAAGTCGCTCGACGTGCGCGTGAAGCGCTCGGCGTTGAGCGCCTCGAGCTGGTTGAGCACTTCGAGCAGCACCGTGCCGCCGGAGCTGGGCGGCCCCATGGCGATGATCTCGTACCCCAGGTAGGAGCCGTGCAGCGGCGGTCGTTCCACGGCGCGGTAGTCGGCCAGGTCCTGCCTCGTGATGGCCCCGCCGTGCGCGCGCATCTGGGCGTCGAGGGAGTCGGCGATCCACCCGGTGTAGAAGGCGTCGGCCCCGCTGTCGGCGATGGTGCGCAGCGTGCGCGCCAGGTCCGGGAGCCGCAGCAGGTCACCGGCACGCCACGGTTTGCCGCCGCGCTTGCCGTACGCCGCGACCGAGGCGGGGAAGGGGGCGAAGGTGGTGCGCAGCTGTTCGTTGAGGTCCGCGGCCAGCGCACGGGAGAGCGGAAAGCCGCGCGCCGCGAGCTGTGCGGCCGGGAGGACGACGTCGCGCCACCGCAGCCTGCCTAACGCCTTGTGTGCCATCTCCATCCCCCGCACGGTCCCCGGAACGCCGGGGGCGAGCCAGCCGGAGTCGGTGCGGGCATAGGCGATGGAGCCGTCGGTGTTGAGGAACATCGTCGCGGAGGCACTGCGCGGGGCCTTCTCGCGAAAGTCGAACGTCGTCGCCTCGCCGGTCGCCTTGCGCACGACCATGAAGCCGCCGCCGCCGATGTTCCCGGCCGACGGGTGCGTCACGGCGAGGGCGAAGGCGGTGGCGACGGCGGCGTCGACCGCATTGCCGCCGCGCGCGAGGACGTCGGCGCCAATGTCGGAGGCGACGTTGGAGACCGAGACGACGATCCCGCGAGTCGAGGCGACGGCGCCGGTGCCGCCGGGGGGGACGCGCGTTGCGGCCGGCACGGCGCGTGTTGTCGAGCGGGTGCCCTGCGCCGCCAGCGGGAGGGCGAGCGTCGTCGCGGCGACGAGGAGGGTGACGGCGAGGCGGGGAGGAGCGGCGCGGCGAGCAAGGGCGCCCGACGGGGATCGATGCGGAATCGGCATGGGGAGACGATACCGCGAACGCCGTGGGGCGGCTACCAGACGGTGCACGGGCGCCCCGTGCTGGGTGCCGCCAAGCGCCAGACGACGAACCGGTGGCCCCCCGAGGGGTGCCACCGGTCGACCTGCGTGTCGTGCTGCGGGGTTACACCTTCTTCATCCCCGTGTGGAAGTGTTCGTCGTTCGCGTGCTCCCAGTCCCACGCGCCATCGGGGTGATGCGTTCTCCAGAGGAAGCGCCCCATGACGAAGGCGCCGATGATGTTGCCGATCAGCCCGTACAGCCATGCGCCGCCACCGAAGAGCGGGTTCTGCGAGGCCAGGCCGGTGAGGTTGAGCAGGATCAGTTCAAGGACGACGACCAGCATGATCAGGCCGAAGGCCAGCGATGGCTTCCTTTCAGCACCGTTGTACAGCCAACTCGCGACCATGCCGATGCCGATGACACCGATGTAGAGCGCCACCAACCAGGTGACGATGTG
>ERZ795044.5471-NODE-5471-length-10283-cov-4.173543_pt1 | contig 10283 bp, 8 predicted proteins | sample MGYA00375128_ERZ795044 | MGnify/ENA primary metagenome ERZ795044 (study PRJEB30173, sample SAMN05720213) | anaerobic digester metagenome | isolation source: active sludge of municipal wastewater-treating anaerobic digesters | place: USA | collected 2014-12-22 ... | reverse complement strand
CAGTATCAATGGCGGTGATTTCTGCGCGCCGGGGACAAAGTTGCAGAAGGAAAAGCTGTTCTTTTTTCATGCCTTCTTGGAGACATGAAGATGGACGATGCATCTGAAATGGCTAAAGAAATCGAGTCAGAAATTGCCGAGTTGAACTCGGATGTTGCGGAGAGGCATGCGATCGAATTTGCATTGTTCGAGTACAACATGGGCAATTATGGCAAGACCATTGAAATGTTGAATGATATAGATAAAAACTCACTCACATTTCGGGGCAAAACCAAATCTGCCATGCTTAAATCAAAATCATTTTACGCCCTTGGTAAATTCGAAGAGGCGATTGAAGGCATTAATAAATTAAGTATTCAAGATGGTGCTGAAATGGGTCGGGTTGAATTGGAGAAGCTTGCATACAAATCTCTTTTTATCACATTGACAAATGGCTGGGAAAAATCTGGTCCCAGAACAGAGCGTTTGATCGGACTTGCTGAGTTCCAGGAATGTGAGGCATGCAAAATATTGCCATACGAGGTTTATTGTTACTGGCTCTCAAAACAGAAGAGATTTGATGATGCAATGGAGTATTTTGCGAGGGCCTGGACTATTTCATGTAATATGGGCATTGAAGAATATATACTTGGTTGCGCATATTGGGGTGTTTCAATTCTTTCCTACAAAAAAGTTATTGCGAAATATCCTTCCATAGCCAGTTTGATCATTGATGAAAATGATCTTTTTGGTAGTTACGCCCAAAAATATGAGCATGCGGTTGTTGCCGGATTTGTTCATCTCTACAGAGCAGAAAAAGATTTCAGGGAGTTTGATCATGCAATCAGATGGTTTGTTCATGCCAGAGAACTCGCGCTTCAAAAGGGAAACAAAATTTATATGGCTTTGTCAGCGTTCAATCTTGGGAAAGCCTATTGCGAAAGGAACAACTCAAAGCATAAAAGACCATCTGACGCGGAGGATGCAGAGAAGTTCTTTTTTGAGTCCGAATTTGTCTTTTCAGCCATAAATGCCCCTGCCACAGTAGATGTTGTTAGGGAATACCAGGAAAAGCACCTGAGACGCACCGCCCAGTAAAAACTATTCTATGGGCCAGCCGCCTTCCTCTTCAATAAGCTTGTCTATTTCGCCCATCAACCCGATTGTTCTTGAAAGTGCAGTAACTATTTTCGCGTATATGACGCGGTCGCCGTGGTCAAGCGACCTTCCTTTCCTGTCCTTGAGCCATTTTTGGGCAACCTGGTAGCCACCAACCATAAAGTTCCAGACCTCTGGTGAAACGCCGTCAAAGTATTGGCTTTTATTGATATAAACTCTGTTGCCGTTTTCATCAAATGAAACTTTTTCAATAATGTCGTTGCCAGAAACGGGGTATGACGCAATGGTGTCGTCAAGTTCTTCCGATTCAAGCAGATGGAGACTGGCCAGTTCTTGGCCCTTTTTTGCCAGCCTGGAAAACAGGCCAATTTTTGAGGTCAGCGGGGCCCTTGGGAAATCGTACTTTAAAAAGTCTGCATACCGCGTGCGGTAAGTCGGGCTGTGCAAAACGGCGTAGATGTAGTGAAAGATGTCTTCGGGGCCGAAAGTCAAAACCCCCTCATCCGCCCTCCGGGCACCTTCCCCCACAGGGGGAAGGTTTTTTGCTGTCCCATCTGTGTTATGACTATTTGGTCCATCTTCTGCGTAACAACCACCTAGTCCGTCTCCTGGATGACCACCTGGTCCGTCTCCGGTGAGACTGGTTCCATGATAACCCTCTCCTTCCAGGAGAGGGTCAGGGTGAGGTGGTTTTTCCGTTATGTTGCCTTTTCCATCTGGAACAAACGCAATCCCCAGCCTTGATTCAAATGCTGAAACGATCTTTTTCGAGAGGTTCGGTATCCTGCCGCCCTTTCCTGCCGGCCAGTCGCGCTTTTCGATTTTCAGTGTGCTGGTTTCTGTGTCGGGATAGAGGTAGAGTGGGAAAAAATAATTAATTTCTTTTAGTGATACAGAATGGCTTTCTGTTATCGTTTTTAGCGCAAAGATATGTGCGAAATCACCTACTTCAACTTTTCGTGTTGCCATTAACCCCAAATTCGGGCCTGCCAGCATGTGGCGCATGACTTGCTTTACTGTTCTCCAGACAAGTGAATCATGATAAAAAATCAATTTTACATCGAATGGTCTATATAAAACTGGTTTTATAAATTGACTCAAATCAGATATACCTTGTAGCATTTTTCGGGAGTTTGTAATATTCCACCCTTTTTTCTCTGGTATACCTAATTTACTACATAGCTCTGAGTTGGATTCGGTCGAATCTCTAAAAATTGCCGCTCTTCTAATGAGTGGTTCGTTTGAATAGTCTATGACCATTTCATCTCTTGCAGTTGTCATTCCAACGCCATTCACAATAAATAAATCATTTATTTTGACATATTTATCGTATTCATCCTGAAAATCGGTGTTCTGTGGCACAAACATGTAGAATGGCCCGGAGGACAAAAGCTGTTTCCAGCCGGTAGATTTTATGTTGTTCTCGAGGAGCCAGTAATATTTTCCGCCAGCAAGTGCCCCGTCTTCAAAAATCTCCCTCTGGCCATATAGGTCTGCGTGAAAGACCCTGGCATACGGGGTTTGGGGGTAGCTTGAAGATGGAATCTGGGAGGAACTTGAAGATGGAATCTGGGAGGAACTTGAAGATGGAATCCCCTCATTCCCTTTCCCTCCTGGAGAAGGGTTGTTGCTTTTGCCCTCTCCTGGAAGGAGAGGGTCAGGGTGAGGTGGTTCCTTCTTGCCGGTTTTTACAAAGAGCCCTATCGCGACCCCCTGCTGGATGTCAAAGACGTTTTCGTCCTTGCTTCCGTCCGGACAAGCTTCTTTTTTCTTTGTATTCCCGTGGAGGTCCAGGACATATATTTCATCGAATGTTTCAAGGAGGCTCTGTCTCATTCCCCTGAAGGTCGGGTTGTCCAGATACCCATGATTGGTTATGAATGCGAGAATGCCCGAGCCGGTTTTTTCGATCTTCCACTGTGCCCAGCGGATGAAACGGACATAGTCGTCATTGAGCCATTTTGGGTTTCTCTCCCCAAGGTCCTTGCCATCCACCTGGAAATAATTGGCCGTTTTCTTGACGCCGTCGCTTGTGTCCTCGCCTTTTAAGAGCCTGTTTATCCATTCAATGTCGCTATTGGCGGAGTGGCCCGAATATGGCGGGTTTCCAAGCACGACCATTATTGGCTTTACTTTTTTGACCTCGGAGGCGCTGTTGACCTCGTCAGAAACGGCCTTTCCAAAAAGGCTCCCCGGCGGGTCCTGCTTGAAGGCTGGTGGCTCGAGGGTGTTCGTGAGAAATATGTTCAGCCTTCGGTCATTGCTGAACGTGTAGCCATGCTCCTTGAGGAGGAGGCCAAGTTTCAGGTGTGCAATGGAATAGGGGGCCATCATCAGCTCAAACCCGTATATCCTCTCCAGAATGTCCCTCTGGACTTCGTCATCTTTCAGTTTTCCAAACTTGTCTGTCCTGAGTCTTTTGTAAATGGTGTTCAAGACTTCATATAAAAATGTTCCGGTGCCTGTTGCAGGGTCAAGGATGAGCAATTGAGGAATATCCTCTGTAACCCTTTCCTTTGTGGCGAGGCCGTTTTTGAGCCCGAATTTTTCCTCAAGCAGGATGTCAACCGATTTGACAATCTAGGAAACTACTGGCTCAGGCGTGTAATATACACCGCGCTTTTCACGGAGACCCGGATTGTATGCAGAAAGAAACGGCTCGTAAAAATAAAATATTGGATCTTTGGCAAAACCGGTCTTTTTTTCAGGCTTGAGAATTGCCTCTATGTCAGATTTGTTGAGAAGATTGATGAGGGTGCCGGTTGCCCATGTGACGTTTTCCTTCAGTATCTCTCGGAATTCCTTGAATACCCTTCTGAGAAATGGATTTGTGAGTGGGATGTGGTCGGAGGCACTTGCCCAGTCTATTTCCCTGCCTGCCTCAATGCGCGCCGCGAACAGCCCGTAGCAGATGGTTTGGGCATACATGTCGGCAAACTGGTCCTCGGTTATTGTGTGAAGAAGGTCTGTTCTTATGGCCTTCAATTCGTTGTGAAGATCACCTTCCAGATGTTCATCTTTCATTGCTTTCAGGAGAGAGTCCCGGATGTCACATGCAATTGAGGCCATCCGTTCTGCCAATTCGGTCGGGTTTGAAACGGTTTTGACTTTAGCATTTATAAAGTGGTCGACCAGCTTTGCAAAATTATCTTCTGCTTGTGGGTCGGGCTTGAGTTTTCCCTGCCCGAGATCAGTTGCCAGATGGAATATTGTTCTGGGTTCAATTATCTCGTCTTTTTCACTTGGTTTGTCTTCAAGTCTTGCATACCACCTGAATTCCAGATAATCAGTCAGAATAACATTCGACATGCTGTTGTAGTAGCGCTTCAGCTGGCCAAGGTCTGATTTTGAAGAGGCCAGTTTTTTGCCAACATCCTTTGTCTCTATGATTCCGAAGGGAACATTGTCTTTCATGACAATAAAATCCGGTTTGCCTTCTTCTCTTCCTGCCGGTTCCTGTTTTATTGTGAAACCTTTTGGCAAAATTGCCTTGAAGAGATTTTCGAAATGGGTCCTGTAGGACAATTCCGAGCTATTGCCCTCTTTCAGGTTTTTACTGACCTCATGCAGATATTGTTTTAATTGCTCCACAAAAAATGATTATATGAAAATGAAAATAGTTTTCCAGAATGGTGTAAACATATAAATATTAAAAACCCCTGGATGAACCAGGGGTTTTTAAGTTGTTTGAGAAGATGCTAATTTATTAGTCTGCCAGCTCCAGAAGTGCTTTTTCGGCCTCTACCTGATTTGGGGCTTTGCCGTGCCACTCGGCGTTGTTTTCCATGAAGGAAACACCCTTGCCTTTTACCGTGTGGGCGATGATTGCCTGCGGTTTCCCCTTTGTTTGTTTTGCCTGGTCAAAGGCATAGAGTATCTGGCCATAGTCGTGGCCATCGCACTCGATGACGTGCCACCCGAACGCTTCCAGCTTTTTTTCAAGCGGGTCAATGTCCATGACATCTTTGGTGGTACCGTCAATCTCCAGGCCATTCTTGTCGATGATCGCAGTCAGGTTGTCTGCCTTGTAGTGAGCCGCGGCCATGAATGCTTCCCAAACCTGGCCTTCCTGCAGTTCGCCATCACCCATCAGGCAGTAGACCCTCCATGGCGCCCTGTCCATTTTTCCGGCGATTGCGGTGCCCAGGGCTATGGATATGCCCTGGCCGAGTGATCCGCCTGACATTTCTATTCCGGGCACGCAGTGGATGTGCGGGTGGCCCTGAAGGGGTGAACCGAGTTTTCTGAAAGTTTTGAGAAGTTCTGGATCGAAAAATCCCCTTCTTGCAAGTACCGAGTAAATTAGCGGGGTCACATGGGCCTTGGAATAGATAACTCTGTCCCTGTCTTCTTTCATGGGGTCGGATGGGTCCACGTTTGCTATTTCGAAGTAAAGTGCTGCCATCAAGTCAGTGGCGGAGAGGGATCCGCCTGGATGGCCGGACCCTGCCAGTGTGGTCATCTGGATGATGTCCCTTCTTATCTGTCTTCCAACCTTCTCAAGCTGGGCGATGTCGCGCATCACTTTCCTCCGTTTGTTTTATTTTGTATTGCTTTTGGGTTTTTTATTCCCTCTTTTTGCCAGAAGTTCCCTTGTAGAATGGTTTTTTGATGATTTCGGCTGCCAGTTTTCTTCCCCTTATTTCAACGCTTACCTTTGTCCCAACCTTGTATGTTGTTGGAACATAGGCCATTGCGCCCACATAGCCTGCAGTCGGAAGCATTCCGCCTGATGTCACAAAACCGATCTCTGTGCTTCCATCAAACACCTTGAAGTGGCTCCTTGGAATTCCGCCTTCTTCGAGCATTTTCAGGCAAACGAGTTTTCTCTTGATTCCATCAGCTTCAGCCTTGAGAAGCGCTGCTTTCCCGATGAAATCTTTTTCGAATTTTACAACAAATTTCTGGCCAGCTTCGAGAGGATTGATTGTCTCGTCAAGCTCGTTGCCATAGAGCCAGTAGCAAACCTCGAACCTCAGGGTATCTCTTGCACCAAGACCTATCGGTTTGATTCCAAATTCTTTGCCAACCCTCAGGAGTTCGTCCCAGATATATGGGGCGTCCTGGTTGCTTGTATAGATTTCAAAGCCGTCTTCACCGGTATAGCCAGTCCTTGCCACCATGACTTCCCTGCCTGCCACTTTCCCATAACCAAAATGGAAGTATGGGAGATCCCACACTGGGAATTCAGCAACTTTTCTGATGATGTCTTCTGCTTTTGGACCCTGGAGGGCGATTTCAGCATACTGGTCGGAAAGGTTTGTCACCTGTGCTCCCGGGCGTTCGTGGGACTTTATCCAGGCAAAATCCTTGTCGACATTGGATGCGTTGACTACCAGGAAGATATGATCTTTGCTGACATAATGAATAAACAGGTCATCAATGATTCCGCCATCTTCCTTGCACATTACAGTGTATTCCGCTGTGCCAGGTTTCATGTCGGCGACATTGTTTGACATGATCTGGTCAGTCAGGGCAACAGCTTCCGGGCCCTTTATCTCAATCTCACCCATGTGCGATACATCAAACAGGCCTGCATTTTCCCTTACAGTTTTGTGTTCGTCAAGAATTGACGTGTACTGGATTGGCATCTCATAACCTGCGAACGGGACAATCTGTGCCCCTAGTGCTACATGTTTTTCATAAAGCGGTGTTCTTTTCATTTTTCCTCCGAAGCGAGTCTAGTTGTGGGCTGGAAAATTTCAACTTACTTGACGAGTTTTTTGCGCAAAGCTTTGGAGAGCAGTTTTCCTGCAGCCTGTGCATCAGAAACTGAAGAAACCGAGCCAAACATGCCAAACCTTCTGGTTGGTATGCCGATTGTTACAATCGACACTGAAGAAACAAGTCGTGCGATACGCATATCATGCATATCGTAGACATCTTTCACGGTCCGTTGGGTCTGGATTCCAGAGGCCTCTGCCACTTCCTCGAAAATAGAGATGGCGTGCATGTCTCTTGGAACAATATTGCCTTTTACAACAAGGACGGGACCGGCGTCCAGATCAATTTTTGCCTTGTCCGGACAGTTTGGCGTGTCTGTGGCTGGTGTTGAATCTATTGTGACAATGATGTCCGGATTTTCTCTTGTTATGATGGCTGCAGCGCCCCTGCCACCAAGTCTTCCCTGTGCAGTGAAGGCGTATACAAGATTGGCATCGCCATCATATTCGTTTGCAAGCCATGTCAATACCGCAACTGGAACCTTACAGTTTGAAGCTCCGATGACTCTTCCGCCTTCAAGTCTGGATTCCGTGTGGAAGGATGCGTGGTCCCCAATCTGGACCATCTTCATTGCGGTTTTTTTGTCGTGCGCCCCAATATCTACGAACATTTTGTCAAAACCAAGCACGGTCCCTTCTGCTACTTCTTCAGCTCCGATGTAGCCACAGGCCCCGCTTGGGAAAATGACCTGGCGGTTCAGGATGTCTGCTTCTTTCATTGCAGTTGACGGATAGAACCTGACAAAACCATTTTTATCGACGTGGTTTACTATTATGGAGTCTTCATCCATCTGGGCCTCAACGAGGATTTTGGGACCCTTCCCAGGGTGCTTGACCACGAGGTTGCCCATGAAATCAACTTCCCCTATTTTACCCTCTAGGAGTTTTGTGACCTGTTCCCTGAGTTTTTCCTCGAAACCCGATGGAGATGGGATTGAAATCAGCTTCTGGATTATATCTTTCATTGCGGAAGTCCTTCCTTGTCAATTCTTTGTATGAATGCCTTTGAAAGTTCGACCATTGCTTCAAGGTCTGATTTTGCGGCCAGTGAAACTGGAGAATGGATGTACCTGCAAGGTGCTGCGATGACCACACATGGGGTGCCACCGTTTTCGAATTGCATCCTTCCCGCATTTGTTCCACCAGTTACTGTTCCCTTATATTGGTACTGGATGCTGTTTTTCTGGGCAGTGTCTTCCAGCAGGAGGCGGTAATTCCTTGGGATGATCACGCTGCGGTCTTCAAATGTTATTACCGGGCCGCACCTGAACCTTGCACAGTTCTGGTGTTCTGGGACCTCTGGCATGTCACCAGCAGATGTTCCCTCGAGCGAAACAACCAGGTCGGGCATGAATCTTCTAACTGCAAAGACGGCGCCTTTCATGCCTATCTCCTCGCCAAAGGTGAATGATCCGACAAGCGTGCATTCCGTTTCCATTTCCATTGTCTTGCATACGGCCCAGCACCCGGCTCTGTCATCAAAAGACTTTGCTTTTACAACCTCACCCCAGTCTTCGAACTCGGTATCAAAAACTATTGTGGTTCCAAGTGGGGCCATTCTTTCAGCTTCTGCCTTATCCTTGCAACCTATATCAACAACGAGAGCGTTTGTTGGTGTTACAACGTCCCATTCCTCATGTTTCTGGTTGTGGATTGGTTTTAGACCTATAACACCTCTTGTTTTTTCTTTTCCAACAAGGACGTGCTTGGATGCCAGCACCCTGTCGTCAATCCCGCCAAGCTGGGCAACTTTCAACTCACCTTCGGAAGTATGTCCTGTGACCTGGAGGGCAACCTCATCCATGTGCGCGTCAAGCATGATTATTGGCTTGCCTGGTTTCCCTTCTTTTACAAAGAAAATATTGCCAACGTGATCTGTTGTTGGTGCGATGCCCATTTGGGAATAGAAATCGGTCAATATCTGTCTTATCTCGCTCTCGTCGCCAGGCGCACCGGAAGCATTGCAAAGTTTTTTCAGGAGCTCCATCAGATCACCCCTTCCAGGCTTGCCGGCAGCCCCATTAGAAATTCGCATATCAGGTCGACGCCACTTTCTGCGACCGAGAGATCAACTGTCTCTACCGGCTGGTGGAGGTACCTGACTGGTATCGAGACAACAGATATTGGTCTTCCTAGCTCTGCTTCCCATGCCGAATCGGCCTCCGTCATGCTGGTTGATGAAAAAATGTATTCTGAAGTTTTTATGTTTAGCTTCTCGGCAGCATTCATAAATGCTGACCTGATTTTTGGGTTGATTATCGGCCCGTTATCAAGGCAAACCTTGTCAAATGGCAAGTATGATTTGCCGGACTCCCCATGCTGTTCTGCGGTTGTTGTGTCAACAGCTATGGCAAGGTCAGGTTTTACATCCATTGCAGCGGAAAATCCTCCGTATCCGCCGATTTCTTCCTGCGTGGTGCACACCAGGACAACATCGACATCAAGTTTTACCCTTTTCAGCTTTTTCGCCAGTTCAATCAACATTGTTACACTTAACCTGTTGTCCAGTGCACAACCTGCAACACGGCCATTCTTCAGCTCGGAAAAGCGTTTTTTGAATGTAACCTGGTCGCCTATTTTTACCTTGCCGGTCACCCAGTCTGCCGGCATGCCGGTGTCGGCGTAGAGTTTTGTTATTGGAACAGCTTTTTTGTCGCCCGGTTTTGTCAGGTGCGGGGGCAGAATTCCTATTATGGCAGGAATCTCGCAAGTGCCGTGTATTACGACTTCCTGACCTGGGAGCACTTTGTGGTCGACTCCCGACCAGTCCCATATTCTTACAAAACCATCTTCCGTAAACCCCTGGACTGCCAGTGCAGGCTCGTCGCTGTGGGCGGTGATCATGATTTTTTTTGCCCCATCAGCACCGCAGGAGATTTCTGCATAAACATTTCCCATTCTGTCGATTCTTGTCTCGTAGCCTGCTTCAGATATCATCTGCCGGAAAAGCTCTGCCACTTTCTCCTCGTGGCATGATGAAGAGCTTATCCGAACGAATTTTTCAAGCGTTTCCTTCATTTAGGTAGCCTTTCGATTTTATTAGCTCCTTGGCTTGCGCTTTTGTAGTTATCTGTCCGAGTGCCTGTGCTTCGGCAAGATAACTGACAGCAAGACCTACTTCTGGCCCGGGGTCAATTCCAAGGAGCTTCATGATTTCGTCTCCGGTGAGCAGTGGTTTTGGTTTGCCCATTTGCTGGTTCTCGGCAACCATCGATTTGACAAATTCGTGGTATGCGTCCAAAGACCCGTATGGCATCATCTGGGTTGCGTAAGCATCTGCAACAGCAACCAGAAGGGTTGGTATGGCTATCTGCTCGAGATCCCTGAAATATTTGAAAACAGCTTTGGGGCTCACACTGTCCAGTTTTTGGAGATTGTGTGGCCTCATGTGGTTTAAAACTATTCCGGAAACTGTTTTGGTTTCTGCGGATTTGGAATTAATAACTTTCTTCAGTTCTTCTT
>ERZ795044.5470-NODE-5470-length-10283-cov-6.048885_pt1 | contig 10283 bp, 13 predicted proteins | sample MGYA00375128_ERZ795044 | MGnify/ENA primary metagenome ERZ795044 (study PRJEB30173, sample SAMN05720213) | anaerobic digester metagenome | isolation source: active sludge of municipal wastewater-treating anaerobic digesters | place: USA | collected 2014-12-22 ... | reverse complement strand
TAATTGGCTCTTTATCTGCGAATATACCCTCTTTTTTAAGGGCTCTAATTCTCGCTTCTGCGCTGAATATTTGGGCTGTTAATGCTAATATTTTCTCTTCGGCTTTTATTTGACCCGGCATCGGAGCTAGTGATGTCCAGTTGGTCATCTTCTTTTGGTTTTCTAAGCCTTTTTGAATATAATTTCTTTCGGCTTTTAGTATTTCGACTTGCTTTTCCAAAAGTTCTATCGAAGAATCTTTTTGGGCATCACTCATCGCGTCCATCTGCGCAAGACTTAATGCCATAACTTTGTTAAATTCGTGTTGCTCTTTACGAGCACTTATTATTTTTGAAATATAATTTCCGAGAGCAGAGACCGCCGCGACAAGTCCTGCAATAACCGCACCAATAACAGAAGCCTTTAACGCCATATTGAATTTCTGAGTTGCCGAAGCCGCGAGGAAAGCCGACACTTTAACAGCCGCGTACGCTTTAGCTTGTGCGAATAATCCGGTTGTCATAGCGTATATTGATTGCATCAATCCGCCTGCCGCAAACAATGATCTTAAAGCCTGATAAGCAGAGATAAAAGACATTAGTGCCTTTACTCCTACAAGCAGTCCGACAAACGCACCGGCAAACAAAACCGAAAGACCAGAAAAAACAGATAGCAGCCCTTTGACAGTTTTGCTTAATCCGTTAAACCATTTTGTTAAACTAACCGCACCTTCCGCAAGTGTTTGAAGTAAAGGGATTAACGGAGTTATTACTGAGTTCATAAATGCAAAGAATGATTGCTTTAAATCGTCTATTGTATCTCCGAAAACAACGCCTGCGTCAACGTTCTCGTCACTCATTACAAGTCCGAGTTCATGCGATCTATCTATAAGCTCTTGAATAGTTCCGACTTGTCCGTTAAGTATCGGCATTAGTTCAGTCCCCGCGCGCCCGAAAAGCTGTTCAGCAAGCAAAACCTTTTGAGTCCCGTTTTCCATAGCTTCAAGTGAAACAAGAGCTTCCTTCATGACATCATCTTGATTTCTGAGTTTGCCAGTTGCGTCTGTTGCTGATATACCTAATTTAGTAAATACGCTACTACCACCTTTTGCCGCGCTTTCCATTTCTGCGCGGAAAGCTTTCATCCCCATTTGAAGAACGCCGATTTCTATTCCCGACTGCTTGAAAGCATAGTTGAGTTCTTGAAACGTTTGACGGCTCATGCCTATTTTCTGAGATAGTTTGTCAATATTGTCGGTATGCTGAGTAAACTTAAATAGCGCAACACCAGCCGCGCCGATAGCCGCCGCCGCAACTGTAAAAGCTTTGTTCATCTGTTGCTCTGCTGCTTCAAGCGAACCTTTCAAACTATCAAGCTGTTTGTCTAAGCCGGATTGATCTATCTTTGTATTAATTACTATACTGCCGTCTGCCATCTTACCACCTATCAAGCGCGCCCGAGATGTTGTCGCCAGTGTCGAGCCTATAAATATTTTTAAGTTTCATTATCTGCTTTTTATATTCTGCTGAATCTTCTTTCTTGAGTTTCTTCCCGCGAATGTCGATTACTTGCATTAACTTTGTCTTTTCAGGTATAGCGTCAAATAGCTCGCGGAATACGAACCAGTGCATATTAGTATTTCTTAAATCTATTCCGTATGTTTCCCAAAAAGCCGCGAAAATGCGCCCGTGATCTGCGTTATAATCAAAGACTTTTGCGCCTTCGGATTTCTCACCTTTTTGCGAATCATAAATTAAAAAGTTTTCTATTTCTTCCCAAAGATTTTTTACTAACGGGATTTTACCGTTAAAAAATATCTGCATTGTCAGACGTGTTTTTTCTTCTTCGTTTAAATCTTCAGCCTCAATCATACGAAAGAATTTAAGCACGGATTTAAAATCAGTATTGACGATAATGCCGGAATATTCTTCCGGCTTATCTATTATGACGTTGAACTTAGGCATAAGCCTTGAGCCTCTCGTCCCATTTGTTTCTGATTTCTTCAGTAATGCACTTCGTTAGCTCAATCATGCAGAAAATATTCTGCTCGAACGCTACATAAAGAAAGTCAAACGCGCCATCACCTAGCGTAAAGTCAACATACTGTTTGATGTTTGCTTTTGCTTCGTCAAGGTCTGAACCTGAGAAGTTCTCAAGGTTCTTGACAACGGCGTTTCCCTTATCCATAATTTCGCGGAAAAACTTTTCAGAACCAACGTCTATTTTGTATGACTTGATTTCAGAACCGTCCTCTTTAGAAATTACAAACGGAAAACTTGTTGACTTAAATACAAAACCTGCCATAAACTACTCCTTTTTAATTTATGATTAAGAGTCGATGTCGCCTGCTACTAATTTTACCTCGTCGTACTTGACAACGCGCTTGTATGGGCTCAATTCATACATACAAAGATACTGACCTGCTGTCGCCGCGATGTCTTCGCCTGAAGTATAAGCGATATAGTTCTCTGCGTAAGACCCGCCGTAAACTGTGCCCTGTGTTGCGGATTTAAGCTTGTAAGCAAGAGAGTTCCCAACTCCGGCTGAAGCTGCAAATGAAGTTGTTCCCGATACTTTTCCCGGAGCTACTGTAGCCGTAAGGTCTGTTGCTGCTGTTGCCGGTGTTACTGTAGGCTTACCGTTTACGTCAATTCCGAAAGATATTTCTTTCTTGCTTGCAGCGTCGCCGCCGCCAAAGTCAATGTCAACTACGGTACAGTTCCCGGTTTTCTGATTACCCTTCATGTCGGTGTATCTGAACTGTGTCTTTCTGTTGTCTCCAAGTTCGTGCTCAATCGAAGCTATCCAGTCCTGAGCCGCGTCACCGTGGACTCTATGACCAGAGAATGCAAGAGTAAACTGTGCGCCGATGATTTCAGACTCTGCGTATCCATCGCCGTCGAGATAATTTGTCTGGTCTTTAGACTCGTTATTTGACGGATCTGCGCTTGTGATACCCGCCCCTATTCTTGACCAAGTTGTTGTTCCTGATTCAGGGGTTGTATTGATTTCATACAAACTCTGATAATTCAGTTCAAAAATTTTTGGCATTCTTATGCCTCCTTGTTAATGTATTCTAGTTTAAAACTCGCCGTCCATACGTGCTCGGATGCTGTAGTTTTTTCTACATACACCGGCACGGTTAACGCTTCGCAACTCGCTATCATTAAAGCGTCTGTTATATCAATGTTCTGTAAGTCCAGAACGTTAATAATCGTATCTAATTGATTCCTTGCTGTTTGCTGATTTTTGCTTTTCGCGAAATACGAAAAATTCAGAGTTCCGACGCGCGTCCCGTCGAAATATCTTGTCTCAATTGATGAAGGTTCAGTCCTGACCATGATTTCTTCACTCACACCGCTCCAAGCGTTTTGAACTATCGGCGCGTACGGTGTGGTCTTAGTTTTAAGCCATGTATTGACTTCACTTATTATATTCAGCATTTGCCAGTTCTACCCATTCCTTTTTTTTAAGTGCCTTTGCTACTTCAAACCATTTTTGTCTTGCATTCGGATTGTAAGTTAAGGTTTTCATCGGCGCGTCATAATACTGCTTTCTTGCATATTTGATTTTCCACTCAATCACGCCCGTTCCGATCTTTGTGGCATCTGAAGAGTCGCGCAAGTCCCCAGTGATAAACGGCACATAATAGTTTGAGTCTTTCAGCACTTGCGCATCAAGAGCCCGTTGCGCTTTCTCAAAGTTTCCGGACAATCTTGCTTTACATTTTCCTGTGTCAAATATCACGCTCATTTTAATGCGACCTCATAATGATGAGGCGAAAAGTCTTTGACTTCTCTTATTTCGTATGATTGCCCTTTGTGGGTTATCTTATCGTATTTGCTGAACGTCTGTCCTTTCGGCGATGAATTAACACAATCAAAGTATAAAGTTAAAACATCATCTTTCATCTCGCCGAGAGACTTTAACGCTGAAGCCTTAACCGGTTCGCATCTTATCGCGCTTAACGGCGCGGACGCTGTTATAGTATCGTTTCCGTACTCGTCTTTAGTGACGCTGTAATGTGTGCCGGAATGGATTAGTATTATCTTTGGGATTTGCCGCATATGATGATAGCTCCCGTATAGAATGATGTCATGTATAGATATTTGAGTGCATTATCGCAAACGTATGAATTTTGATTTTTCTTTCCGCCGCCCGAAATAGAGAAAGCACCAAGAGAAATATTCTGAAAGTCTTGGTCGTCTTCACCGTGTACAGCATAAGACTCCGCCTGTGCGCAGTTTGCCATCTTGACAAAGTTTTGATCTGTCGCGTCGAGTTCTGAAAAAGTAAAATTATAATTGCATATTAAATCAATATCGTTTGACGCTTTAGTCAATAGTCGTGTCAATTCGGTGTCGTCACTTACGGCTGCACCTGCGTATGTATTCCGGTAAAAAGTATTGTCTGCGTATGGCATTATGTAGTCCTCGCTGACTCATAGTAATAATTTAAAGCCGCCCGTATCGTCATTATCAAGTTTGAGCACGCCCGCGTCATTAGCGGACATACTCATTCTCGGTTCTAATTCAAATAGTCGATTAAACGAAGCCGATTCTATCAGTCCATAAGTACGGACATAATCCGCAGTGAGAAAATCACATTCTTTAAGTCTGTCAAGAATCGGCTTTGCCATTATGCTGAAGCCTTAATAGATTCGAATCTAACAGCTCTGCCGTTTTCGTCTAGCTCAACGAGCGCGCCATAGTATCCGGATGAGACAACGTCGGCAACCGCAGTAGCCGAAACAATTTCGGTATATCCGGTAGTGTCAAATACTGCATAAGCCGCTGGAGCAGTAAAGTCTGTTGCCTTTCCGCCGTCGTAGTAATAGAACTTATGTCCAGTGTCTCTGCTTGCGTAAGTCGCGATGGTGTAAGTCACGTTAGTTGCGCTCGCTGTCAATAGTTCAGCTGCTGAGAAACCTGCTATTGTAGCGGTTTTCAATGAGATAAAAATCCCGTTGTGCTTGTTCTCATACACCCAAAGATCATGATACATTCTTGCCTGTATGAGTTCGCCGTCGGCAGCCTGATTAACGTCTGCGCCGAATACTTTAAGCTTGTTATGCTTAGTGAATGCAACGCCCGCAGATTTAGCCATTACAATCCAGTTCATACCCATAGCCCACGGTTTCGCGCTGTAGCCGTTAGTCGCGCTGAATGCGTATTCTGTTTTCATTCGTGCTGAAGGTACAGGAACGAGCTGGACACCGTCAACGTCATAAATCTTAGTAGTTATTCCATTCGCGCCGGTTACATTCTGTACTCCAAGCTGTTTGGAAAGCTGAGACGACTGTGTGAGGTACTTAAACGCTTCACCGGAGATAAAACAGATTAGCGGCTCCTGTTCGCCTATGACATCCTGAATGTCAGCGATATTTCCCTGAAGTTTTCCAAGTACTGTTGACGCATCAAGTGTGTAATACTCAAAACGCGCTGTTGAATCGTTGACGATAGCCTGAAAGATTTTAGAGTAGCGGTATGAGTCTACTTCGGGAATTGACTGAGTTCTGGTAAATTCAGATATGAGATTTGTCGCAGAAAGTGTCTGCATAGTCTCGTCCTGATCCATAACGTCAACGGTGAATTTAACACCCCTGTCCATGCTGATAGTATGAGCTTCCCATGCAAGAGTAGCCGATCCGTCAGGATAACCTGAAGACCTTGAATAATCCCCGAATCCTGAAGTCGAGAGTTTTGCGATCTCAACAGTTCCACCGCCTGAATATCTGACGCGATTTTCGTCCGCTGTCAATGGCGCGGAAGTGAGACCTGCCGCGAGTACACCGTCAAGAATCTCGGTATACAAAACGGCTTTAGTTACTGTGTTCGCCATTTGTTTTTGTCCTTCGACAGGCATAAAAAAAGAGCCTGTCCTTAATCTTAGTTTTTGGTTATTACCTTGATTTAAAGGTCAAGCCCTTTTTACTTCGGATTAGCTCCCGAACGAGCGGAAATGATAGCGAGTTTTAGTCAATATACTATAATACTAAACATTTGTCAAGTATTTTATTTTAATCCGGCTACAGCTCGCATTTTCTTTCTTAGTTCGTCTTCCTGATTCGGCGTTGTGTTAGAAGTCTGTCCGCCAAAGTCCGCGCCGCCTTGTTTCGCTATAAACTCAGGGAATTCCGCAAGAACCTTTCCGATCTTATCGGCTATGCTGTCACCTTCATAGTCTCCGGACATCGCAAGTTTTACGACTTTAGCCGCTTTATCTGCCGGAACGCCTTTAGCAATAGCCTCAACTTTTGCCTCTGCGGCATCGGCTTTATCTGTAGCGGCCTTATGCAATGCTTCAAGCTCTGCAATCCTTGCGGCTGTCTTTTCTGCGTCTGACATTTGCGACTGCTTAAGCTTAACGAGTTCAGCGATTTCTTCCGGAGATTTAAGCCCGTATGCCTCAAGCGTCTTTTTGAGTTCTTTTCCGCTGTTTTTAGCTATAAGGTCGTTAAGCTGTTTATCGGTGTATTTCGGCTGTTCTGGCTGGACCTGTTCTACTGGTGCCTGTACTGTCTGTTCTGTCTGCATCTGTTCTTCGCTCATATTTTACCCCTTATGATTTTAATTGCAAACTTTAACCGCTTTGCAAACGGCATTCTAATTGTCTCAGCCAAAAAGCCGAAAACAACCTCTTTGATTACTGCTGTCGGGATTTCTCTTTTGCGTGCTCCTTTTCTTTTCATTGATACTCCTTAAAATATTTGTTCGCGTGCGTATTCTCTTGTCAGATTATTGTCATTAACAAGTGTACGCATTTGGGATTGATACTCTTTAACCTTTTCGGGATTTTCTTCCCTTTTCGCCTGTCGTATATTTCTTTCAAGTTTGCGCTGTTGCTGTGATAATTCATATGCCTTATCATTTTCTCTTTTAGGGTAAGGATTATATGTCTTTTCTGTACCCGGCTGATACGGATAAAATGTATGTCTGCAATTACATCCGAAAAGCCCCGCCGGGTCTCCGTATGAAGTGTCTTGATACAATAGCGGATAGCCTTTTGTCTTGCCGTGCAGGCTGTAAACTTTCCCCTGATACGGTTCGCATAAAGGACGCGCACCTAAATGACTCGATACTTCCACAAGGTCTATATCTAATTCATCACATCTTTCCGCTGCCGTTTCTGTCGATACTTGACGGACATTAGACCTGACAACAACTTGCGCGTATGCTTCAGACGACCAGTGACGACCGGCTTTGTCTACCAATGCGGGTAGTCCTTTTGCTCGCCATTCCGCGCTTGCTTTTGCAATTGCTTCCCGTGATGTCGTAACGCCCGACAATCTTTCCGCAGTAGCCTTGTATATTGTATCAATATATAATCTTTCAGACTGCTTGATCAATGTCATCCCGAGATTGTTCATTTGGTTCATGGTCTGATTTTCCCACGTTCCGATCACTTCTCTTAATCTCGGACTTGCGCTTACAGGCAAAGCGTCCCTGAGTTTATCTTCTGATGCTAACCAGTCAATTTTATTTGCGGCTGAATAACCAGCCGCTTTTATTTCGGTCTTTGCCTGTTCAATAATCTTAGGTAGTTCGCGCTCTGTGATCTTGCGATTCCGTGCTTTAAGCAGACCTAGCTCTGTCAGTCGTTCCGCTTGCCATATCGCAGAGTCAACCGAGCCACGCTCCAAGAGACGTATCATATTATGTATGATTTCCGTCTCCATTTCAAACAGCATCGCGGCGGCTGTCATATACCGACAAAACCTGTATCAATAGTTTGATTTTGTTCTTTTATCTTTAGAGCTTCTTCTTCAGCTTCTTCTTCTGTCATCCCGTCAAGCTCTTCAAGTACTGTCTTTAGTGTTGCTGTACCTTGGGAGTATCTCAGCAACCAGTAATTAGTCTTGCTGTTTCTATCCTCAATCACGGCGTCGTTAAAGACCATAGTATATTCTTCAGTACTTGTATTTATTCCGTAAAGACCTCCGATCTCCCTGATGGTCTCTAGCAAGTCAAGAACACCGCATTTTATCTGATTCTCATAAGACTGCTTGAGTTTGAATGTCTTTGAGTTTTCGCTTATAACTTCAGTCGCGGTTTTCATGGAAACACCGTCAAACGAAAAAGTTCCTGCGCTGAATCCTGTCTGTGTTGCAAGCACGTCAAGTAATGTCTGGACTGCAAGCCTTAGTTCGTTTATTCTTAATTCTACTGTGTTGTCTGTGATCTTGATATTCTGCGCATCTTCAGAATTGAACGCCTGAAATATTTCATCTGATGGGTCAAAGTACCGCACGCGCTTTCCGGTCTCAGTGTCTACAAATAGACGTGTTGCGCTTGCCGGAACTATAATGCGCTTACGACCTAGAACGATCTCTTGACTTAAAGCATCAAAGGCTATGTCAAGCGCTTCAAGCGTATCAATTGCATTAGCGTATAGAGATATTCCAAGCGGTGAATACATCGAGAAATTGTTTGCTTCAGGGTTTGAGATATAAGCGAATAATGGTCTTGATACTGCGATGTCAACCGATTCAGTTTCAAGAGCCTTGTCACGTTTCAGTGTTCCGTCTGCATTGTCTTGCCATATCTCAGTAGCGATATTATACCCAGTTTCGGTCTTGCGGTGCTTTTCGATCTTTAGGTATGACTTACCGTCTACAATTTCACGGCTGATAAAGTCAGCTTCTAATATGCGCTTATTATCCCAGCTTACCGGGATAAACATATTAGCCGGTACATAGTCTAGTTTGAGCTTTGAGTCTTTGCTGTAAAGCTTTAAAGCAAAACCGCCGCCAGCCGCGCCGTACTCAGTAAACTGAGGCATTTTATTTTCAAAGTTATTGTCTTTTAAAAACTGCTTTATATCGTTGTCTGTGTTTATTTCCGGCATTTCAGACCATACAAGACGCGACAACTCAGAGCTTATCAGCTTTGCAGCATTAAGGCTCTTGCGCTTGCGTTCTACTTTGCGCCCTGTAAGGGTAGGATATGAGTACTTAATCCAGTCCGCTTTGCCGTGGTAAATGTCAAGCCACTTATTTATAAGCTCATCCGACATTACTATCTCTTGCGGTAGTTTCCGACCTGTAATAAAATTCCAGATTGATTGAAGTATCATACAAAATCCCCCATGTATTTCTCAAATGCGTATTCCATAGCGTCAAGTGAGTCTATGTTAGTAGTTCCGTCATCAAGGCGTTTCTCTTCTTTGCTATTGCTGTCATAAACTGCGGAACGTACTGCGTCTATAGTCTTAACACAGTTTTTCATAATGTAAAAGCGTTTATTCGCAAATGCCATATCTAAAAAGCGTATGCGGTCAATAACCGGATTTTTGATTGAGTTATGGACATTCATTATTCCAGAGTCACGCATTGACTTTAGTATCAACTGCTCCGCGTTGTCAGTATAACAGTCGAAACAATTATATTTAGTCTTGACATTAGACGCGAACGTCCGCCATTTACTTAATATTGTTTCTGTGTTCTTATTCTCAATGTCGTATATTTCGTCAATTAGAACAGCGTGCATCTTCTTATCTTTGATATAAAAACCTACAAGCGCAAAGGCTGTTGCTGATTTATTCCCGCCGATGTCAGAACCAAGAACCGAGAAAAGGATTCTTTCTTCCGGGAGCTTGTCTATAATATTAGCTTCTGCAAATGACGGATAACAAGCACCTTCAGCGGCAACACGTAGACCAAGGACATAACGCTGATAAAAAACGCCTGTGTATTGAGCACGTATTTCGTTTAGTCTTTCGGGTGTGATAGCTGGGTTATCTTCCATCGTAAAGTGGAAGTAATTATATCCCGGTATCTGTGCGTCTCGGTATTTATCAATATAATCAGTGTAAATATAATGTCCGGGGCGGTCAGGATTCAGCGTCCATATATTCTGTCTATCTGTAGACGCAAAAGAACGAGCTAATGCCGTCTCAATAAAGTCTTTGTCATGCAGATTGATCTCGTCTGCATACCAACCGCCGATTGTAAGACCGCGGATTTTTTTGAATGACGCTTTATTGTCAGCTCCGCAGTAGTATATCCGCTTATCTTTTATTTGTAAGTACTTCGAGCCGTCGGTGTCGGTTCTTGGTTTTGCCTTGTTGCCTGAAATAGCGATAAACCCAAAGTCGCCATATAGACAGTTGCGGCTTATAGAACCGAGGGTGTTTCCGGACATGAGGAAAGTCTTTTCCGGTGACATCAAGACGTATTTGTACCACTGCAATAATGACGTGAATGTCTTAGCAGAACGTACCGCGCCTTCATACACTGTCAAGAATCCGCTTGATTGAAAAGCTTTCTTGCAGATCGGAAGAGCGTCGTGTAGGGAAAGAGTGTG
>ERZ795044.5467-NODE-5467-length-10285-cov-4.080450_pt1 | contig 10285 bp, 8 predicted proteins | sample MGYA00375128_ERZ795044 | MGnify/ENA primary metagenome ERZ795044 (study PRJEB30173, sample SAMN05720213) | anaerobic digester metagenome | isolation source: active sludge of municipal wastewater-treating anaerobic digesters | place: USA | collected 2014-12-22 ... | reverse complement strand
TCAAATATTTGTACTAAAAGCGGCAAAGCCACAGGAGCTGAAAACACTCCGGCGCAACCGCAATTGCATTCCTTCTTTTCCCTTAAGTGGGGAGCTGAATCAGATCCAAAGAAAATTTGTGGATCGCCGCTCGTGGCAGCTTTTAATAAAGCCTCTTTGTCTTCAGGCATTTTTGCAATGGGTTTGCAAAAATTATGCGGCATAAGCAGACCGCCAACAACATCATCAATAGTTAACATTAAGTGATGCACAGTTATTGTGGCTGCAACATTGGGAAGTTGCTTTACCATTTCAACTGCATCTTTTGTGGTGATGTGCTCTAAAACAATTTTGAGTTTTGGAAAATCGGTTGCTATGCCGTAAAGCGTTGAAAGAAAGATTCTTTCGCGATCTAAGCAAGTAATTTTTTTGTCTGGATCCTCGCCATGGAAAAGCACTAGCATACCCAATTTTTGCATTGCTTCAAAAACTGGATAAAGCGCTTTAAAATTTGTAACTCCGTTTTCAGAGTTTGTTGTAACTCCTTGAGGATACACTTTTCCAGCAACAGCCCCAAGTTGTCTTGCCAATTTAACATTTTCTGGCGTTGTTGACGAATCTAGTTGGATGGTCATTAGAGGCTCAAACCACGAGGGTGCACTTTCCATGATTTCGGTTCTGTATTGTTTTACTCGTGTTGCTCCATCGATTGGTGGAGCAGTGTTGGGCATTATTACAGCCCTTCCAAAAGACCAGGCCGTAAAATTGGCAACAGATTGTAATAGTTTGCCGGTTCTCAAGTGGCAGTGCATATCATCGCCAAGAGGGATTACGATCTTAGTGGTCATTGGCAGTCTCCTTATGCTGGGCTAAAAAGTTTGTTAGCTCGTTTAATGGTTCTTTGCACGCGCCATGGGCGCAAGCTTGCCATTGAGCCAATAAACACAGACGAGGCTCCGGCCTCGCACAAAACATCAACATCTTTTGGCCGCAGAATTCCGCCACCCGCATTAATGGGCTTTGTAATTCCTGCAACTCTTGCTGATATAACCCATTCTTTTACAAGCTCAAGCAATGGCCAGCCGGAAAGACCTCCATTGCCAAACTCCATAAGCGGAGAAAATCCCGTGCCAAAAAGTTTATCCCAATCAATGCGTTCTTCAAATTGCCACCACGGTATTGTGTTTGAGACACAAATCGCATCGCAATCTTTTTCATCGGTGATTTGTTTTACAGCATCAACCGGAGCCAAAACATTGAATTTTGGCATAATTGGTATACCAAGTTCTGCGGCAATCTTCAATCCTGTTTTTGCTTCGTCAATGAGTTTTGCGATATTTAGTCCAACGTTGGGGCAGGAGTAGTTTATCTGTAGTCCAACTTTAGCGCGAAACTGCGGGAGGTGCTGTTTGAACAATTTCACAAATGCCCGCAACTCTGAAAGCCGTTCTGATTTTTCTTTTTCAACAGACATAAATGAAAGGAAAAATGGCTGCTTTCGCTGCTGCCACAATCCCTTTTCAAACAAAGCTTTTGCTCCGGGGCCTGACAGTCCAACTGCATTGAGAATAACACCCTTTAAGGGGTAAACTTTTATGCAGCTAGGCACAAACTCTTTTGGAGTTATGCCATCTGCCCCCAAAGGCATGTTGCCTGGCCTGGCGTTTAATGTAGTGGTTTTAGCCACAAAAGTGCAGCCATTAAAATTTAGTCCAAATGGCTTTAAAAATTTGTGAAACCAATATCCCTCGCCAAAAAATCCTTGCGCCCCAGAAGCGCACAATATTGAGCCAAAATCAATGCCGCGCAAAATCATGTTGTTGCTCCTTATAGCTAAGGTAAATTGCAAGTCAAGGTGCTACATAAATTATTAACACAAAATTAAGCTGCAGTCAAAACATCCCTTTCACTTTATCGCTGGTTGTAATATAATATAATAACGAATTAAAAATAAGTTACAGTCTATGTCGTATTTCTATATAGGAATTAGCATCCTTTTTATTGCGACTATAATTTACTATATAGTTTATTTTGCTTTGGTTTATTACTGGCACGAAAAGAAAACCAGTTATGTTGTTTTACCCTTAATTAGCACGTTTTATTTCTTTTTTGTAGGATTTTTAATCGTGGCTATAGTTTCCATTTTTCTGGAATATTTGCCTTTATTAAGTAAACTTTAAAAAATGGCAACAAACTTATCTCCACTTTTCTTTTGGGTAGAATGGGTTAGAAAAATTGTTTGGGACTCCTTTGGCTGGGTTGTTTTGATATTGATAATTTTCTTCGTTCCGTTTCTAAGAGTGTGGTGGTGGGCATTAACTACGCTAATTCTTTCAGTTAAGCTTAGCGAGCTATATTTGTGGTGGATTGGCTGGGATTTTGCTTATGCAAAAGTAAAATGGCTTGTGCTTGAAATTGTTCCCCCAAAAGAAGTGTTAATTCCACTGAAAGCCATGGAAGATGTTTTTGGAGTTATTTGGACAATTGGAGATTCGGCCAATTGGAGAGATAGGTGGATTGACGGAGAATTGGGCGATGCGCCATTTTGGGCTTCTTGGGAAATTGTAAGCATAGAAGGGGTTGTGCATTTCTTTTTAAGGCTGCAGGCTGCACATAGAACTACAATTGAAACAGCGCTGTATGGGTATTTTCCTGAAATAGAAATTAAAGAAGTTCAGGATTACACAAAGCTTGTTCCGCAAAATATTCCAAACGAAGAATGGGATATGTATGGAGAAGATTGGTCTTTAGCAAAGCCAGCAGCATATCCTATTAGAACATACGAAAAGTTTTTTGAACCCCAAGGAGAAAGAATTGCGGCTGAAGAAAAAAGAATAGACCCTATGGCATCTTTGCTTGAAATGCTTTCAAAGCTTGGGCCGGGCGAACACTACTGGGTTCAAATTATTATGATGCCGGTTGGAGATAAAGATGAGCCAACGTGGAAAAAAGATGGAGAAAAGATAGTGGCCAAAATATCAAAGAGGCCAGAAAAGAAAGAGCCAACATTATGGGAAGACCTGGTTTATATGCTTTCTCAAGTAATCTTGGGTCCTCAAAAAGAAGGGTCGGGTGATAGCGCAAAGTATAGCTGGGCGGAACAAACAAAGACAGAGTCAAATGAAAGAGAGTTGCTTTTAACTCCAGGTGAAAGAGAAATTCTTACTGAAGTTGAAAACAAATTAAGAAAACCTGTTTTTAGAACAGCAATAAGAGGAGTCTATGTTGCAAAAAGAGAAAACTGGAAGGCAGCCCATAGAATTTTGTCTCGAGCTTATTTTGGGCCACATTTTGCCGCAAACAATATGAACAGGATGTCGCTGGTGTTAGAAACAAGGCCAAAGATTAACTATATTATGCGAAAGAGAAGAGCATTTTTAAGAGCCAGAAGAATGTTTAGAAACTCAATATTAAGGTTTCCTCCAGGATTTCCAGATAGAAAAAAATATTGCGCAATTTTAGACACCGAGGAAATGGCAACTCTTTTTCATTTTCCATTCAAAGTTACCGGCTTGGTTGCTCCTAGCATGTCGCGCGTTGAATCAAAAAAAGGAGGACCACCTCCAAATTTACCAGTGGGTTAATTTATATTTTAAAAAATGGCAGAACTAAGCGAAATCAATTTTTTTGGACTTACCAGCTTTAGAAGTGAACAAAAGAAATTTGGAATAAAAACTGATGACAGACGCAGGCATTTTTATTGCATAGGAAAAACTGGAATGGGTAAGTCAAACTTAATGGAAAACATGGCAATTCAAGACATTCAGGCAGGCCGAGGAATTGCCTATGTTGATCCGCACGGCGAGGGAGCAGAAAAGCTGCTTGATTTTGTGCCGTCCAGAAGAATCAACGATGTTATATTTTTTAATCCTTCTGACTTGGATTTTCCTATCGCCTTTAATGTAATGGAAAAAGTTGATTTTAAATTTAGGCACTTGGTTGCAGGGGGGTTGATGGGAGTTTTCAAGAAAGTTTGGCCGGATGTTTGGTCTGCCCGTATGGAATACATTTTAAACAATACAATTTTGGCTCTTTTAGAATATCCCGATTCAACTCTTTTGGGAGTAAACCGAATGTTGGCCGACCCAGATTATAGAGAAAAAGTTGTTGCAAAAGTTACTGACCCAATTGTAAAATCTTTTTGGACAGTTGAGTTTGCAAAATATAGCCAAAGGTATGAACAAGAAGCAACAGCTGCTATTCAAAACAAAGTTGGACAATTTGTTTCTAATGCTTTGATAAGAAACATTATTGGACAAACAAGATCAACAATTAATATGCGCGACATAATGGATAACAAAAAAATATTCATTATGGACTTGTCTAAAGGAAGAATTGGAGAAGACAATTCAAGGCTTTTGGGAGCTTTGCTTATTACAAAATTGCAGCTGGCGGCAATGTCCCGCGTTGACATACCCGAGCCAGACAGAAAAGACTTTTATTTGTATGTTGATGAGTTTCAAAACTTTGCCACAGAATCTTTTGCAAACATTTTGTCTGAGGCAAGAAAATACAGGCTTAATTTAATACTTGGCCACCAATATATTGCTCAAATGACAGAAGAGGTAAGGGATGCGGTTTTTGGCAACGTGGGAACATTAACGGTTTTCCGCGTTGGCGCTGAAGACGCGGAGTTTTTGGAAAAAGAGTTTTCGCCAGAATTTACTGCCGAAGATTTGGTAAATTTGCCAAAGTATAATATTTACTTAAAGCTTATGATTGACGGAGTATCCGGCCACCCATTTTCGGCGCAAACTCTTCCCCCGCCGCCAGCTCTTGAAGAATCAAATCGAGATAAAATTATAAACGCCAGCAGAGAAAGATACAGCGTAAAGAAGGACTTGGTAGAAGAAAAAATTGCCCGTTGGACAGGCATAGATGAAGAATCTTTAAAAGCCCAAGAGACAGCAAAGCCTATGGCCAAAAAGCCAGGTCAACCAATGCAATTTGGTGATCAGCAGCCTGCGCTTTATGATGCAATTTGTTCTTCGTGCGGGAAGGCTACAAAGGTTATTTTCCAACCCGAGCCCGGCAGAAAGGTCTATTGCAAGGCTTGCTTAAAAAAAATGAAGGCAGCTGAGGAACAGCACCAAGAGCAACACATTGAGCAAAAAGAAAAAGTTGCAGAAGTAAAACCGCAAGAGTTAAAAGAGGTAAAACAAGAAATTAGCCAGGAAGTAAAACAAGAGACAAGAGAACCCGAAAGACATAATTTTAAAATAGAAAGTGTGCCATTCCACACTCCAAAGAAAAGAAGCGAGCCAGAAAAAGCAAAACCAAAAAGAAAAGAAATAAATTTAAGCGAATTAAGAAAAGCCTTGGAAGAATCATTGCAGTTAAAAGAAAAAGATAATGAACCAGAAGAAGAGCCAGAAGAAAAAGAAGATCTTCCAATGAAAGTTGAAAAACAAGAAACGCATATAATACCAGCAGAAAAAAGAGAAGAAGATAAAAAAGATAACACAAGCAAAAAAGGTGTTATAAAACCGGGTGAAACAGTAAAATTTTAATTATGAAAAAAAATCTAGAAAGTATTGAAGTACATGGCAAAAGAGTTTTGGTAAGATGTGATTTTAATGTGCCTCTAGATGAACCAGGAAATATTTTAAACGATTTTAGAATAAAGCAGACTTTGCCAACAATTAAGTATTTGATAGACAAAGGAGCCAAAGTTATTTTGATGAGCCATTTGGACCCAGAAAGCACGGGCCTCGCAGACAAGAAATATAATTTAAACAATATTGCCCAAAGACTGTCGGAATTGTTAGAAATAAACATAAAAAAATCAGATGATTGCATTGGCAGCAATACAGAAAAAGAAACTCTTGAATTAAAACCAAGAGAAGTTTTACTTTTAGAAAATTTGAGGTTCTACAAAGAAGAATCAGACAATAACGAAGAATTTGCTCAAAATCTTGCAAAAAATGGCGACGTTTATGTAAACGAAGCTTTTTCTGTTTGCCATAGGAAGCACGCTTCTGTGGCTGCAATAACCAAGTTTTTGCCGGCAGTCGCCGGATTTTTGTTGGAAAAAGAAATTGATACTTTAAATAAAGTTATTGAAAATCCAGACAAGCCAATGGTTGCCATTATTGGCGGTAAAAAGGTTGAAACAAAAACAAAAGTTATTGATAAAATTTCTGAGCAGGCTGATGTCGTAATAGTTAGCGGTCTTATTAAGAAGGAAGCAGTTGAAAAAAATATAAACTTCAGGTATCCTGACAAGATTGTGGGGCCTGAAGACAAACTTGAAGCTTTGGATATTAGCCAACAAACAATTGATTTGTTTACAGTAAAAATCAAATCAGCAAAAACAGTTTTGTGGAACGGGCCTTTTGGCAAGTATGAAGATGCAGAATATGCAAAAGGAACATTGGCAATTGCCAAGGCCATAATAGACAGTAATGCATTTTCTGTGGTGGGCGGAGGAGAAACAGTTGAATTTTTGGACCGAGAAAATCTTAGCTCCAAGTTTTCACACGTATCAACTGGCGGTGGGGCAATGCTTGCATATTTGTCGGGCGACAAATTGCCAGGATTAGAGAATTTAGAATAATAAAGTGGCAAAACAAAAAATAAAAAATTTAGAACGTGCAGCCGAAAGGATAAAAAAAGCGGTCTTAAATAAAGAACGCATAATTTTGTATGGCGATTCTGATTTGGATGGAATCTCTTCTGTTGTAATTTTGGAAGAAGCCATAAAAAGCCTCGGCGGCACAGTTGAATGCGCATATTTTCCAGACAGAGAAAACAACGGATATGGCATGAACTTGGGAGCTTTGGAATTGTTAAAACCAAAAGCTCCGGCTTTGTTTATTACTTTGGATCTTGGCATTGGAAACATCAAAGAAGTTGATGTGGCAAACAAAATGGGCTTTGATGTTATAATCATAGACCACCACGAAACCTTGTTTGGCACACCAAACGCCTTGGTGATTGTTGATCCAAAACAAAAAGATGATCCTTATCCATTCAAAGGTTTGGCAAACGTTGGCATTACATTTAGGCTTTGCGAAGAATTGTTGGGCAAAGATATTTCAAAAAAATTGCGAGACAGTTTTTTGGAGCTGGCAGCTTTGGGCACAATAGCAGATATGGTGCCACAGGTTGATGAAAACCAAGAAATTATTGAAGAGGGCCTGAGGTCTTTGAAAAATACTTTTAGGCCAGCTCTGCGAGCCTTTTTAGACATATTTGGGCAGGGAAATGTTTTTAGCGGTATGCTGCAAAAAATTATTTCTGCGTTAAACGCAGCAGAAAGCAATGATTATCAAAACAGTTCTTATTTTCTTTTAAAAGAGTCTTCACCAAAAAAATGCAAAGAAATGGCAGAAGTCTTGATTGATAAATATATGTATAAGCAGCAAAGAATAAAAGACATTGCCATGGAGGTTGAAAGAAGAGTGGGTCAAAAAGATGAAGAATATTTAATATTTGAAGGCGATCCTGCTTGGAGGCTTACTTTGGCAGGATCTGTTGCATCAATAATTTCTCAACAATATGGAAAGCCAGCATTTATTTTCAAAAGAGGCGACCAAGAATCTTGCGGCTCTGTTAGAAATCCAAAAGGCACAAACTCTGTAGAGGCAATGAAATCGTGCGCAGAACTTTTAATAACATATGGCGGCCATGCGCAGGCATCGGGCTTTAGATTAAAAAATGATAATTTAGAAAAGTTTAAGCAATGCCTTTCCGATTATTTTAAACAAGAATCTTAGTGAAAAAAATAATAATATATACAGACGGCGGATCAAGAGGAAACCCCGGCAAAGCTGCCATAGGGGTTGTTTTTTGCAATGAAAGAAATCAAGAAATAAAAAAATACGGGGAATTTTTGGGCGACACCTTAACAAACAATGAAGCAGAATACTTGGCTGTTGTGTCGGCACTAAAAAAATTTAAAACATTTTTTGGTAAGATAATAACAGAGAATTCTGAAGTAGAAATAAGAAGCGATTCGGAATTGCTGGTAAAACAAATAAATGGAGAATATAAAATTTTAGACGATAAAATACAAAAGTTATTTATTGAAGTTTGGAATTTAAAAATAGATTTTGAAAAAATAAAGTTTAAACACATCCCTCGCGAGAAAAACAAAGAAGCTGATAAACTGGTAAACCAGGCCTTAGACAACATCCTTGACAAATAGGCTTTTGAAATGGTATTATAAATGTGTCTCGGTAAGACGAGCGATTGCTTCCGCCTCATCGGCGGAGGAGGAAAGTCCGAACACCTTCCCGCCCTTCATATAAAATTATATGTGTGGCGGGATAAAAGGGTAGCGGGTAACGCCCGCCTGTAGTAATGCACGAGGTGCGAACAGAAACGCTTATGTTCCGAAAGGAACTAAGCGCCCGGTTGAATAACTGGGCGACCCCCGCTAAGCGGGGCTGAAACGGCTAAATCCTTACTTGGGTGCAAGAACAAAGCTATCTAACAATTTCGGGGTAAACAAGATAACCAATTGGTTGCTTGCCCAGAAAGCTTGTTGGGAAGTAAAAAGTAGTTCGCTTGATGCCGATAGCAATATCGAGCACAGACAGATAATCGCATAAAACAAAATTCGGCTTATGGTTTTGCCGAGACACTAAAACACAGGGATTTTTCCCTGTTTTTTAGTTTGTAAAATCACAAAAAAAGTATTATCATAAAACAATATTTAATCAGATTTTATGGAGCTTCTTCCAAACAACAACAAAAATTTAACCATACAAGTTGGAAACAAACTTTACGCAAGATATCCTGTAAAAACAAAACTAATCACTCCAGATGACAAAGACATTTCGCTAATTGCACAAGAATATGCAAAAAAATATCTTAAACCAGGAGATATTGTTTTTATAAGTGAAAAGTCTGTGGCGGTCACTCAAGGCAGATCTTATTATATAAAAGACATAAAGGCTTCATGGCTTGCCAAGCTTTTGTCAAAATATGTCACCAAAACTCCTGTGGGCATTGGTTTGGGGAGCCCTGAAACAATGCATTTGGCCATTGAGGAAGTTGGAGTTATCAGGATTTTGGCTGCGTCGGTAATTGGATTTTTGGGAAAGCTTTTTGGCATTAAAGGTTTGTTTTATATAATTGCAGGCAACAAAGCGCGGTCAATTGACGGGGCAGTGCCTTATGCAATTCCGCCATACAATAATTACATTTCAAAAGGCCCAATTAACCCCAATCAGGTTGCAGAAAAAGTGGCAAGTGCGCTTGGAGCAAAAGTTGCAATTGTTGATGCAAATGACATTGGGGTAAATATTTTGGGAGCGAGTTATGGTGTAGATAAAAAGTTTGTGGCAAAGGCAATAAAAGACAATCCTTTGGGCCAGACCGACGAATGCACGCCCATTGGCATAATAAGGGAAATCTCTGAAAAATAATTTATGGTAAGTGACATATTCAAAAAAATGTCTGAGCACCGCGCAGAAAAAGTTAGTGCGGCAGCTTTAATCATTTCTATATCGTCTTTTTTAAGCTTTGCTTTGGGCTTGGTAAGAGACAGGCTTTTGACTGGTTATTTTGGAGCGGGCAACGAGCTTGATGTTTATTATGCTGCTTTTAGAATTCCAGATTTTGTTGCTTTGGTGTTGATGATGGGAGCAATATCTGTTGCCATAATCCCAATATTTACCCAAAAGCTGCTAGAAGACAAACAAAAGTCTTTTAACTACTTGGCAAACCTTATAAACGTTTTCTTAACAGTGCTTGTTGCAATTTGTGCAGTATTGTTTATTTTTGCTCCGTCATTAATTTCATTAATTGCTCCAGGATTTTCAGCTGACAAAAGGGAAGTCACAGTAATGCTTACCCGCATAATGTTTTTGAGCCCAATTTTGCTTGGCGTAAGCAATATTATTTCAGCTGTGCTGATGGTGTTTAAAAGATTTTTAATAACTTCATTGGCTCCTGTTTTTTATAACTTAGGCAGCATTATTGGCATAGTTTTCCTTGTGCCATTTATGGGAGTGCAGGGTTTGGCCTGGGGCATTGTTTTGGGAGCATTTATGCATTTGGCAATTCAAATTCCTTCTTTGTATGGAGTTGGATTTCGCTTTAAAAAAACATTCAAACTTTTTGATAAAGACTTATTGCAAACAATAAAGCTTACAATCCCCAGAGCAATTGGTTTAACGGCCTCGCAAATAAATTTGATTATTATAACTGCCATTGGATCCACGCTTGTTGCTGGTTCTGTTACAGTTTTTAGCTTGGCCAACGATTTAACTTCACCAATTTTGGGGCTGGTGGCAATTCCTTTTGCCACAGCTGTTTTTCCGGCTTTGGCCTTGGCAATTTCCAAAAACAACAAAAC
>ERZ795044.5465-NODE-5465-length-10288-cov-5.287990_pt1 | contig 10288 bp, 6 predicted proteins | sample MGYA00375128_ERZ795044 | MGnify/ENA primary metagenome ERZ795044 (study PRJEB30173, sample SAMN05720213) | anaerobic digester metagenome | isolation source: active sludge of municipal wastewater-treating anaerobic digesters | place: USA | collected 2014-12-22 ... | reverse complement strand
TGTCGAGTCGAGACCCATGTTGTCACTGATAAGCAACGACAATGAAAGTGCATCATTTGCGATCAATTGAGAGGTTGCAGATTTCAGAACATCTAACTGCGCCTGTGCCCAAAGAAAATCGCCGCGGAAATAATCAAGACGTGCACCACGGAATTTTGCTTCCTGACCTAGTGCATCATGTTTAAAGTCTTTGTCAACCTGAGCATATAACAGATCAGAATCCCAGACATTTCCACTGAACAAATAAATGTCGCCTAATTCCAGTTTGCAATCTGCTTTTGTTTGAGCCTGGATATTCGGATAGTCAATTGCCTCTTCCAGATCAGACATTGCTGTATCGATCTTGTCAAGATAAAAAGCACGTAAGTGAGCAAGACCTTTTACCAATCCTGCCGTTCTTCCTGATCTTCCCAATTCCGCTAAAGTTGATTCGTAATCACCTTCAAGCTTTAAGAGATCTGCTTTAGTGTAATTATTTTCCAGCGTAATTTTCTTATTGTAAGTATTGAGCAATTCCATTCTCGCCGGAATGTAGTTGTTATTGTCTTTCCCTTTTTCTACTACATACTGATAGCATTTTATTGCAGCATCGTAATTCATATTCGATGCAGCCATTGATCCGATAGAGAGCACTCTGCTTCCATCTTCTTTCATCCGTTTATCGACAGCTTTCGCCTGAATAAAAGCGGAATCAAAATCTTTTTGCTGAATAAAATACCAAATGAGCATTTCAGGGAATTCTGTTTTCTCAGGTGACCGTTGAATTCTACGGAGAAGAGCCGTACGTAACATATCACCTCTGTTATTCTCCGGATCAAAACCAACTCTTGATTGCAATACATTCAAAACATTTTGTTGCATCATTGGATTGTCGGCAACTGCATCAAGGTATTCTTCGATCATGGCAGCATAGTTTCCCTTCTGATAATACACTTCTGCCGTTTCAAAATAGAAACCATAGATCTCACGCATCATCTTTCTTCCTTCCAGATAAGTCTGCAATGCATAATCTGTTTCTTGCTTATTTAAAAATGAACTCGCAAGAATAATGACCTGGTTTTGGTCGGGCGTCAACGACTTTATTGCTTTTTCATATTGCACCTTTGCCTTTTCGGGCTGATTCATTTGCGCATACACATATCCAAGATCGACCAGGTACGACAAATTCGTTTCCTGCTTCTTCACCATTTTCTTCGTCAGTTTTTCAACTGTGCTATAGTCCTTCATAGCGAGCAGACAACGATAGTACTGCGGATAAGTGCCATAAGGATCTTTGTCCATTAGCTTATCATACAATTGCGCAGCCTTTTCGTATTCTGCATTATTCAAGTACTGATCTGCCAACTGACGATCCTGACCAATTTGTCCGAATGAGTTGAAAGCAAAGAAAAGCAGTAAGGTCAACAATGAACCTACTGCTTTTCCTGTTTTGAAAATGTTGTTTTCTTTTTTCAATTGATCTTATCGAAGCCCGTATATGAACGGATGGCATCGGGCATAATAACGCCATCAGGCGTCTGATTATTTTCTAATAATGCAGCAACAATCCTTGGCAATGCAAGAGCGCTGCCATTCAAAGTATGCGCAATTTGTGGCTTTTCGGCACCTTGACGGTAACGCAATTTCATTCTGTTCGCCTGGAATGTCTCGAAATTCGAAACTGAACTTACTTCCAGCCATTTTTTCTGTGCTGCAGAATAGACTTCAAAATCGTATGTCAATGCACTTGCGAAACTCATATCGCCACCACATAAACGAAGGATTCTGAATGGGAGTTGCAATGCACGCAATAAACCTGAAACGTGCTCAACCATTTTTTCAAGCGTTTCATATGACTTGTCAGGATGTTCAACTTGCACGATCTCCACTTTGTCGAATTGATGCAAACGATTTAATCCGCGAACATCTTTTCCATAGCTACCCGCTTCACGACGGAAGCAAGGAGTATATGCACACATCATGATCGGAAGCTCTTCGCTTTTCACTATCACATCACGATAGATATTTGTAACAGGAACTTCAGCAGTCGGGATCAGATAATAATCGTCGATCTGCATATGATACATTTGTCCTTCTTTATCGGGAAGTTGTCCGGTACCATAGCCGGAATCTTTGTTCACTAAAATTGGAGGTTGAATTTCTTTGAAGCCTGCTTCTGTTGCTTTATCTAAAAAATAATTGATAAGCGCTCTTTGCAAACGTGCACCTTTCCCTTTGTAGACAGGAAATCCTGCACCGGTAAGTTTTACACCTAATTCAAAATCGATGATGTCATATTTAGTAGTCAGTTCCCAATGCGGAACAGCGCCTGCATGAAGTTCCGGAATTGTTCCTTCCTGATGAACCACTTCATTATCTTCCGGAGTTTTTCCTTTTGGTACTTTCGAAGAAGGAATATTGGGAAGCTTCACCATTTCAAGGTTCAATCTTTCTTCCAGCTCATTCAGCTGAATTTGCAAAGCAGCAGATGATTCTTTCAATGCACCACTTTTATTTTTCAGATCATCGCCTTCTGCTTTCTTTCCGCTTTTGTAAAGATCGCCGACTTGTTTAGCAAGTGTGTTTTGTTGGAATAAAAGTTCATCCAGTTCACTCTGCATTTTCCGACGATTTTCATCGAGCGTTAAAATATCGGCAACAATTGCTTTGGCGTCAAAGTTCTTAACAGCTAAGCGTTCGATGACAAAATCGCTTTTTTCGCGAATCGTGGTAATCTGGATCATATGGTTCTCTTAAAGTCGTGCAAATTTAGAAGATTTCTGCGGTTTTTCTGCGTATTCTGCGGAACTCTGCGGGAAATAAATCCCTATGGTTTTTCTCCCGCAGAATTACGCAGAATACGCAGAAAAACCGCAGAAAAGCGTCAAACATGAATGGCAGTATTTAGGAAATCCAAAAACGGCTTCATGATCTTCGCTCCCTTTGCAAGTTGTTTTGGGAAATCTTTTTTCATGACTTGTGCGTCAGTGAATTTATGGACAACGATAAAGCTATTCAGTTTTAAGAGATCAATATCGGCATGATCTTTTGCATATCCTTTTGGTGAGGTCTTTAATGCATAAGACTGATCAAGTTCACCATAATATGATTTGAAATCTTTCTTCTTCAGAATAGCACGGAGGTCTTTTCCATTGTAGTCGATCTCTTGTCGGATCATCTTTATTTGATCAGCAGGAGGCATCCACATACCGCCGGCAATGAACGATCTGCCCGGTTCAACGTGTATATAGTATCCGGCATTCATGGCCTTCTTGCCGCCTACATTGACGCTGGCGCCCAGGTTGTTCTTGTATGGTTTTTTGTCCTTTGAAAAACGGACATCACGATAGATGCGATACACGCATTCTTTCGAAGTGAGATTTGCAAAACCTTTCTCAAACTTCACTGCTTCTGCTAAAAATGCATCGATCATTTCACCAACGTTATCCTTTGCATTCAGAAAACGATCTTTGTTTTTTTCGAACCATTCACGGTTGTTGTTTTTCTTGATGGCAGTTAAGAAATCAAGTGTCGATTTTTTGATCATGATACTATCAATTTGGAGAATTTCAAGATAGGTATATTAGAAATGATTATAAAAAATAAGGCAAAAAAAAAGCTGCCCCTAGAGACAGCTTTTATTTTTTTCGGAAACGAATTATGCTTCTGCTACTGCTAAAGGAGCTACAGAGATATAACTTTTCTGATCTGCTTTTTTACGGAAAACAACTTTTCCTTCGATCAAAGAATAGATCGTATGATCTTTTCCAATTCCAACATTGTCACCCGGCATGTGTTTAGTACCACGTTGACGAACGATGATGTTACCGGCGATCACATGTTGACCTCCGAAGATTTTTATACCAAGGCGTTTACTGTGCGATTCGCGACCGTTTCTAGAACTACCTACCCCTTTTTTATGTGCCATGATCTTTCGATTTTATCAGGTTAATGAATAGTGAATTATGCTGTAATAGCGTCAATTTGAATGCGTGTCAAATCCTGACGGTGACCGCTTTGCTTTTGATAGCCCTTACGACGTTTCTTTTTGAAAATGATAACCTTGTCACCACGTAAATGGGTAACAATGCTAGCCGTAACGGAAGCACCTTTCACTGATGGTGTTCCAACTTTTACTTTTCCGCCGTTTTCAACTAAAACTACGTCGCTGAATTCCAGCTTTTTACCTTCTTCGCCTTCCAAACGGTGTACAATAACCTGCTGGTCTTTTATCACCTTAAATTGTTGTCCGGCTATGTTTACAATTGCGTACATATTGTTTCTACTTAATCCTCTTTTTGAGGGATGCAAATGTAATTAAAAAAAACAATTATCAAAATCGAAATATGAATAACTTTTGTACACATATGTAAATATGTTTGCTTAACATTAAATATTGGAATTTTGAAGGAATTTCAGGGTTTCCTCCAAGTCCAAAACTGCGAAAAACCAAAGAAAAACATATCGACTTAATATCTACTTAACATTGTCATTATTCCGATTTCAAGTATTTCTTCATTTGACCTTATTACTGGTAACTTGCAGAAATATGAAACAACCTTCTATGCACACGAGCAACTCGAACCACCTTTTGGGTGAAAAGAGCCTGTATTTGCAGCAGCATGCCAAAAATCCGGTCGACTGGCACCCTTGGTCGACAGAGATCTTTGAACAAGCCAAACGCGAAAACAAGCTGGTATTGATTTCCATTGGCTATTCTTCCTGCCATTGGTGTCATGTTATGGAAAATGAATCGTTCGTTGATTCGGCAACGGCGAAAATAATGAACGACAATTTTATCTGCATAAAAGTCGACAGAGAGGAACGGCCTGACATTGATCAGATCTACATGAAAGCAGTTCAGATTATGACAGGCAGCGGCGGATGGCCATTGAATTGCTTCACACTTCCCGACGGAAAACCAATTTATGGCGGGACTTATTTCCCGAATGCGACATGGAAAGATCTACTGACGCGACTTTCAAAATTTTATCGAGAAACTCCTGCACAAGCATATAAATATGCAGAAGAGTTGACTCAAGGAATTCATCAACCGGAATTTGCTGCAACGATTGAATCGCAAACTACTTTCAGTAAAGAAATTCTCGAAGCGACAGTAAATGAATGGAAAAAAAATCTGGACAATCATGATGGTGGTCCAAATCGTTCACCGAAATTCCCATTACCAAATAATTACGAATTCCTTTTAAGATATGCATTAGAGGAGAAAGACGATGTACTTTTAAAACATGTGAATCTCACTCTAAAAAAAATGGCGTATGGCGGAATCTATGATCAGATTGGTGGCGGATTTGCTCGATACTCAACTGACAGCGCCTGGAAAATTCCACATTTTGAAAAAATGCTTTACGACAATGCGCAATTGATCAGTTTGTATTCTAAAGCATATCAAGTGAACAAAGATCCATTATACAAACAGATCATACTTGAAACTACTGCTTTCTTGAAAAAAGAAATGTCTGATGGTAACGGCAAATACTATTCTGCCATTGATGCAGACTCAGAAGGTGAAGAAGGGAAATTTTATGTGTGGACAAAAAACGAATTGAACACAATTTCTTTTCCTCCTATTAAAAATAATAAGCAACATGAACTAGTATTCGACTATTTTAATATAAACGAAAGAGGATTTTGGGAACATAACAACTATATTCCGGTTAGGCATTCAGACAACCAAACGCTGGCAACTAAATACGACTTATCGCTTGAAGAATTTGAATTATACATTACTGAAGTAAAATCTAAATTACATACAGTAAGAGATAGTAGAATTCGACCGGGACTGGATACCAAAATGATTACTTCATGGAATGCACTAATGGTCACCGCACTTTGCAATGCTTATCAAGCTTTGGGCGACAAGACATATTTAGAAGAAGCCATCAAGTGCATGAATACTATCAACGCTAACTCATTTAGCACTGCCGGAAATTTACTGCACGTAGAAAGTCAAAAAGGAAAATTGAAAACCGGGTATCTGGAAGATTATTCTTTTACGGCTTCTGCATTGATTTCACTCTACAAAGTAACTTTTGACGAGAAGTGGCTTAATTCTGCCAGACATTTATCCGAAGCAGCAATTACTCAATTCCAGGATAAAGAAAATGGAATGTTCTGGTTCACTTCCAATCTTGATCATTCGTTGATCAGCAGGACGAAAGAAATTACGGACAATGTGATTCCGTCCTCTAATTCAGAAATGGCGAATGTGTTATTTCTTTTAGGTGAATACTTTGATGAGACAAAGTATACTAACACAGCTTCATCGATGTTATCCATGATAACTTTAGATATGCCTAGATGGGGATCTGCCTATAGCAATTGGGCAAACTTGATGATGAATTTTACTAATCCATTCAAACAGACAGTTATTTCAGGTAAGGATGCAGAAGCAAAGCGAAAGAATATTGCTTCGCATTATTTACCCAATATGCTTCTTGCAGGAAGTGTAAATAATAATAGCGAATTACCTATTTTATCGAATCGTTTTGTTGCTGACAAGACTTTCATTTATGTCTGCGAAAACAAAACCTGCAAATTACCTGTTGAATCAACAGCAGATGCATTGAAATTGCTGTCATATTAAACTTGAACTTCTATTATTATTTTGTTTACACAATTCACACTTTTCATCTGACAATTTGATATTTATATAGCTAAATAATCCATTATCAAATGTAACACAAAATAACCAAAATCGTATTGAAGCCTAAGGAATAAAAAGACCTACCTTGCAACTATGGAAAAAATCCGAAAAATTCTTGTCGCCAATCGTGGTGAAATTGCTATTCGTGTACTTCGCGCGGCAGCCGAATTAGGAATTCGCACAGTTGCAGTTTTTACGTATGAAGACCGTTATTCTTTACACCGTTTCAAAGCAGACGAAGCATATCAGATCGGAAATGACAATGATCCATTAAAACCTTATCTGGATATTGAAGAGATCATTCGTATTGCTAAAATAAATAAAGTACAGGCTATCCATCCGGGCTATGGATTCTTATCAGAGAATGTGCGCTTTGCCACACGATGTCGCGAGGAAGGAATAATTTTCGTTGGACCAACACCTGAAGTCATGGAACAACTCGGCGACAAAGTAAAATCAAAACTGGTTGCACGGTCATGTAACGTTCCGGTAATTGAAGACAATAAGATCAAACTTACATCGCCGGAGATCGCTTTGCAAGAAGCACAGCGCATTGGACTACCTGTCATTCTAAAAGCAAGTGCAGGTGGTGGCGGAAGAGGAATGCGCGTTATTCATGATGAAGATGAACTAAAAAAATCGTTTGCCGAAGCACAACGTGAAGCAGGAAACGCTTTTGGCGACGATACCATTTTCATCGAAAAATATGTTGACGATCCCAAACATATTGAAGTTCAAATATTGGGCGATAATTTTGGAAACATCGTTCATCTTTTCGAACGTGATTGCAGTGTACAGCGACGATTCCAAAAAGTTGTGGAGATTGCCCCTGCTCCATCGCTGTCGCAGGAAGCAAAAGACAAACTTTACACTTACGCACTTAACATTGCAAGGACTGTTCATTATAACAATGCAGGAACGGTTGAATTTCTTGTTGACAAAGACGAAAACATTTTCTTCATTGAAGTAAATCCCAGAATTCAGGTTGAGCATACAGTAACAGAAGAGATCACAGGAATTGATATCGTAAGAAGTCAGATCCTGATTGCAGAAGGAAATAAACTTCATGAAAAACCAATTGAAATACCACTCCAGGAAAATCTAACATTTACAGGAGTTGCAATTCAATGTCGGATCACAACTGAGGATCCGCAGAATGATTTCAAACCGGATTATGGAACCATTATAGCATATCGACATGCAGGAGGATATGGAATTCGTTTGGATGAAGGAAGCTCCTATCAAGGGGTAAAGGTTTCACCATTCTTCGATTCAATGCTGGTGAAGATCACTGCAAAAGGAAGAACGTTGAAAGGTGCGCGCCGAAGAATGCTTCGTGCATTGAGAGAATTCAGAATCCGTGGTGTGAAGACAAATATTCTTTTTCTTGAAAATGTTTTGAATCACCCGGAATTTGAAATGGGACAAATTACCGTTCGTTTCATAGAAAAATATCCTACGCTATTTCAATTTGAAGTACGCCAGGATCGTGGAACAAAAATTCTGCGATACATGGCCGATGTACTTGTCAATGGAAATCCTGACGTGGTAAAAATTGATCATTCAAAAGTTTTTCATACTCCAAAAGTTCCGGAATTCAATCGTAATGAAAAAATAATTCCAGGCACGAAGCAAATGCTCGATGATCTCGGTCCGGAGAAATTTGCAAAATGGTTGAAAGATCAAAAGCAGGTGATGTTCACAGATACAACATTACGTGATGCTCATCAATCGCTTTTGGCAACAAGGGTACGAACGCAAGACATGCTAAAAGTTGCTGAAAGTTTTGCTCATCGTCATCCGGAACTATTTTCGATGGAAGTCTGGGGCGGAGCAACCTTTGATGTTGCTTTACGCTTCTTGCATGAATGTCCTTGGAAGAGATTGGAAGCGATACGTTCTGCCATTCCAAACATCATGCTTCAAATGCTGATCCGTGGATCGAATGCAGTAGGTTACACTTCTTATCCTGATAATCTCGTAGCGAAATTCATAGAGAAAAGTTGGGACAGTGGAGTCGATGTCTTTAGGATCTTCGATTCATTGAATTGGATCGACAGCATGACGAATTCTATTAATGCCGTACGCGAACGCACTTCAGGAATAGCAGAAGCGTGCATTTGTTATACAGGCGATATTATGGATCCGAAGCGACAGAAATATTCTTTGCAATATTATGTCGACATGGCAAAACGTCTGGAGGATAGCGGCGCGCATATTCTTGCAATAAAAGACATGGCGGGATTGCTTAAACCATATGCCGCAGAAATTCTTGTGAAAGAGCTGAAGAAGTCAATTGATATTCCTATTCACCTTCATACTCATGATACTTCTTCAATACAAAATGCATCGTATTTAAAAGCAATTGAAGCAGGAGTTGATGTTGTTGATGTGGCTTTAAGTTCATTGTCAGGATTGACGAGTCAGCCGAACTTCAACGTTTTGGTTGAATCGCTTCGCAATACTCCATACGAAACAAAGACTGATGTAAACTCACTGAATGAATTTTCGAATTACTGGGAAACTGTACGAGACTATTACTATCCGTTTGAGTCAGGATTAATGGCAGGAACGGCTGAAGTTTACAAGCACGAAATTCCGGGTGGACAATATTCAAATTTGAAACCGCAAGCAATCTCCTTAGGACTTGCTGAGCGAATGGATGAGATCAAGAAAGCCTATGAAGACGTGAATGAAATGTTTGGTGACATTGTAAAAGTGACTCCGTCATCGAAAGTTGTGGGCGATATGGCCATGTTCATGGTCAACAATAAGTTTACGAAAGAAGATATTTTCAAGAAAGAAAATTTGTCTTTCCCGGAATCAGTAAAGAGTATGTTCAAAGGAGATCTTGGTCAACCATTTGGTGGCTGGCCGAAAGAGCTTCAGAAAATTATTTTACGAGACCAGGTTCCATATACTGATTTGCCTAATGCGCATTTAAAACCGATCGATTTCGAAATCGAATTTGAAGAGTTCCAGAAAATATTTGACAACTATCAGAGCTTTCTTGATTTCTTATCGTGGAAATTCTATCCGAAAGTTTTTGAAGAGTACTACAATTTCAATAAGCAATTTGGTGATGTAACTGCCCTTCCAACTACGGCTTTCTTTTATGGAATGAAGAGCAATGAAGAGATCCTGGTAAATATTGGTACAGGAAAAACGCTGCTGATTCGATTGCTTTACATTTCAGACCACGCCGATGAGAATGGAAACAGGACTGTTTTCTTCCGATTGAATGGACAAACGCGCTCGATAGAAGTAAAAGATCTGAAGGCCAAAGTAGAAAAGATCTCACACACAAAAGCAAAAGGTGACAATCAGATTGGTTCGCCATTACAGGGAAGACTGACAAAGATCTTTGTGAAAGAAGGCGACATGGTAAAAAAGAATGCGCCACTATTTACTATTGAAGCGATGAAAATGGAGACTACGATAACTGCTTCGGCCGATATCAAGGTTAAGAAACTACATTTGAATGAGGCGACGATGGTGGAGAATGAGGACTTGGTTTTGGAGAAGGAATGAAGGGGAGTGAAGTGAATTGGAATGAAGTGAAGTGAAGTGAAGTGAGGTGAGGTGAGGTGAGGTGAAGTGAAGTGAAGTGAAGTGAAGTGAAGTGAAGTGAAGTGAAGTGAA
>ERZ795044.5464-NODE-5464-length-10288-cov-6.452262_pt1 | contig 10288 bp, 10 predicted proteins | sample MGYA00375128_ERZ795044 | MGnify/ENA primary metagenome ERZ795044 (study PRJEB30173, sample SAMN05720213) | anaerobic digester metagenome | isolation source: active sludge of municipal wastewater-treating anaerobic digesters | place: USA | collected 2014-12-22 ... | reverse complement strand
CCACGGAGACCCACGACCCCAGGACCGAGACCCAGGTGATGGTGGTCAGCACGAGTCCCAGCCCGTACGCGTAGCCGAGACCGAACGCCGGGCGTCCGCGGACGCGCGTGACGACGATCGTGAGGAGTGCGACCCCCGCGAGGGCGGCCAGCCAGGAACTCACCGGGGCGAAACCCAGCCCGAGGAGACAGCCGCCCATCAGCGCCAGCACGTAGCGCAATGCCATCGACACAGGCTACTCGGGCTCGATCAGGGGACGGTCCTGGAAGATCGTGGTGAGCACCACGGTGGTGACGGTCGTGACATTGGCCGACTGCCGGATCTTCGTGAGGAGCGCGTCCAGTTCGGCGGTGGTCGCGACCTGGACCTTGAGGAGGTACGACGCGTCCCCGGCCACCGAGTAGCACGACGTGATCTCGGGCAGTTTCACGAGCAGGCTCGGTGTTGCCTCGTCCGTCGACGGGTCGAGCGGCCGGATGGAGATGAACGCCATCAGCGTGCGCCCGAGGGCCTCAGGGTCGATCGATGCGTGGTAACCACTGATGACCCCGCGCTGTTCCAGACGGCGGACGCGTTGCTGGGCTGCCGAGGTGGAGAGCTTTGTCTCGCGTCCGATCTCGGTGTACGACATGCGGCCGTCGCGGGCCAGCAACGCCAAGATGTGTTGATCCGTGCTCTCCATGGGCACATCGTGACACGATCCTTGCGTGATCAGCCCTCAGCTCATGATTTTTGACACGGCATCGCTGTACTTCCGCGCGTTCTTCGGTGTGCCCATGATGCGGGCGCCGGACGGGACGCCGACGAATGCCGTCCGGGGTCTGCTCGATTCACTCGCGCGACTCGTCGACCAGTACCATCCCAGCCATCTTGCCTGCGCCTGGGACAACGACTGGCGTCCGGCGTGGCGCGTCGATCTCGTCGAGTCGTACAAGGCCCATCGGGTCGCCCCCGGGGGCGCGGCGTTCGTGGGGGCCGGTGGCGTGGGAGCCGCGTCGGGCGTGGCCGAGGAGGCCCCTGACGATTTGCAGGTGCAGGTTCCCGTCATCGAGGAGGTCCTGGCGGCCCTGGGGCTGTGGGTTGTCGGGATCGACGGGTACGAGGCCGATGACGTGGCCGCAGCACTGGCCGCCCAGAGCGGCATGGCGAACCTCGTCGTGACGGGCGACCGCGACCTGTTCCAGCTGGCCCACGGCGGCACCCGGGTGATCTACGTCGGACGCGGGGTCGCGAGGCACGACCTTGTGGACGCGGAATGGGTCGCCGGGAAGTACGGCGTCCTGCCCGAGCAGTACGTCGACTTCGCGACGCTGCGGGGTGACCCGTCCGACGGGCTGCCGGGGGTCAAGGGCATCGGGGAGAAGTCGGCCGCGTCCCTCGTCGCGACCTACGGTGACCTCGAGGACATCCTGGCGGCGGCGGGTGATCCGGCGTCCGGCATGAGCGCGTCCCTTCGCGCGAAGATCGCGGGCTCCATCGACTATCTCGGACGCGCACGCGAGGTCGTGCGGTGCGTCGACGACCTCGACCTGCCGCCCTTCAGCCTCGCGCGTGGCGCGGTTGACCTGGACGCGTGCGACGAGCTGAAGGCCCGGTACGACCTCGGCGGGTCGATGGACCGGATTCTCGCGGCGCTCGCGGCGATCGACTGGCCTCAGGCTCGCCCGAGCACGTAGATCGCCGATCCGGCGAGCAGGTTCGCCCCTCGACCCGGACGCGGACGCCCTTCCTCGTCGAGCACGATGCGTCGCTCGACCTGGAGCCGCTGGCTCGCGAAGAACGCCTCCAGATCGATCAGTGTTGCGTGGTGGAGGTTCGGGGTGTCGTGCCAGTCGAACGGCAGGTCCTTCGACCGGGGCATGTGGCCGCCGACGAGCCTCAAGCGGTGCCGCCAGAATCCGAAGTTGGGCATCGACACGACGAGCCTGGGCGCGATGCGGGTCATCTCATTGAGCACCACCCCGGGGCGGTGAACGGCCTGCAGCGTCCGGGAGAGGACGACGACGTCGTAGGAGCTGTCGCGGAACTGCCCCAGCTGGGTGTCGAGGTTGAGCTCGATCGTCGGGACGCCCTGGCGGATCGCGGCGAGCACGCCCCCCGGATCGATCTCGACACCGGTGCCGCGGCAGTGTTTGGTCGTCATGAGGTGGGCGAGCAGGTCGCCCGACCCGCACCCCAGGTCGAGGACGCGCGACCCGGCCGGGATGAGGTCGGCGACCAGTGCGAGGTCGGCGCGCAATTCAGTCATGCGTCCGCCGTCGGTCATGCGTCCACCACCCCCCGTGGACACTCGAGGAAGGCGCGGATCGTGTCGTGGTAGGCGGGGATCTCCAACAGGAAGGAGTCATGGCCCCACGGTGACTCGATCTCGCGGAAGGTGACGGGCGTCTCGGACGACTCCAAGGCACGGACGATGCGACGCGAGTGTTCGGTCGAGAAGCGCCAGTCGGTGTCGAAGCTCATCACGAGGTAGTTCACGGGGTGTCGACGCACAGCATCGAGGGCGTCGACATCGGCGAAGGGGTCGAAGTAATCCATGACGCGGGTGAGGTAGAGGTAGCTGAGGGGGTCGAAGCGCGACAGGAAGGTCTCGCCCTGGTGGTTGAGGTAGCTCTCGACGGCGAAGTCGATACCGAAGCCGCGGGCGATCTGGCCGTGCTGGGACTTGCGTCCGAACTTCTCGTTGAACGCTTCCTCGGACAGATAGGTGATGTGGGCCATCATGCGGGCGATGGCGAGACCGGTGTCGGGTGAGGTTCCCTCATCGGCGAACCGTCCTGAGTGGAACGACGTGTCACGCATGATTGCCTGGCGTCCGACCGCCGAGAAGGCGATGTTCTGAGCCGTGAGGCGACTCGAGGACGCCACCAGCACGGCGAGCTCGATCTCCTCGGGGAACCGGAGGCTCCAGTCGAGCACCTGCATGCCGCCGAGCGATCCCCCGATGGCCGCGTGCCAGCGCTGCACCCCGAGGTGCTCCCCCAGCGCACGGTGCACGGTCACGAAGTCAGCCATGTCGAGCAGGGGGAAGTCGAGCCCGTAGGCACGCCCGGTCGCAGGATTGGTCGAGCTGGGGCCGGTCGTGCCCTGGCATCCACCCAGCAGGTTCGAACACACGACGAACCACGTATCGGTGTCAACCGGACGTCCGGGGCCGATGAGGTTGTCCCACCACCCCGGACTCGTGGCGCCCTCGTGGTACCCCGCGACATGGGCGTCACCGGTCAGCGCGTGACAGATGTACACGGCGTTGTCGCGGGCGGCGTTCAGCGTCCCGTAGGTCTCGAACGCAACGTCAACCTCGGTGAGCACCTCACCGTTGGCGAGCACCAAGGGACGGGCCGGCGTGAAGAGCCGCTCGACCGAGGTCGAGACGACTCCCACGCCTTCACTGCCCGACAAGCTGCGGCTCACCCGGACAGTCTCCCACGTCGTGCCGGGACGCTCAGTCCGTGGCGAGGGCGGCAGCCGCGACAACTCGCGCCGTGGCCGAGTCGGGTGCCGCAAGGGCAGCTCGCGCGGCGACCTCGCACTGCTCGAGCGTGACCTGTGCGAGCTGGGCGCCGACGGCCGGGATCGCGGCGACGGCCATCGACAGGCTCGTCACGCCAAGGCCGACGAGCACGCAGGCGAGCAGCGGATCCGCTGCTGCCTCACCACACACGCCCACGGGCTTGCCGGCTTCCTTGCCCGCCCACGCGGTCATGCCGACGAGGGCGATCACGGCGGGCTGCCACGGGTCGGTCAGCTTGGCGAGCTTCGGCGACATGCGGTCGGCTGCCATCGTGTATTGCGTGAGGTCGTTGGTGCCGATCGACATGAATTCGACGTGCTCCAGGAAGTGGGACGCACGAACGGCGACGGCGGGAACCTCCACCATGATGCCGGGCTTGAGTCCACGTTCACGGCACAGCGCCGCGAACTCCTTCGCCTCGGTGACCGTGGCGACCATGGGGGCCATGACCCACGTGGCCGCGCCATCGGAAGCAGCCTTGATGGCGTCGAGTTGGCGGGTCATGAGGCCGGGGTTGTCGGCGGCGATGCGCAGGCCGCGCACGCCCATGGCGGGGTTCTCCTCCTCCTCCATGTTGGCGAACTTGAGCGGCTTGTCGGAGCCGGCGTCCAGGGTACGAATGACGACCTTCTTGCCGGGGAACGCCGCGAGCACCTCGCGGTAGATGCGGGCCTGCTCCTCGACGGATGGCTCGGTCTCGGCCGAGAGGAAGCACAGTTCCGTGCGGAACAGGCCGATGCCCTGGGCGGGCGACTTCGCGGCACGTCCCGCGCCGGCACCGTCCTGGACGTTGGCGAGCACGTCGACGGGGACGCCGTCCTTGGTCTGTGCCGGGCCGGTCCACGACCTGATCGCCTCGCGGCGGGCGGCGTCGGTGGCGACGAGCGCGCGCGCTTCATCGGGGTCGACATCGAGCTCGATGGTTCCGGCGGCGCCGTCGATGAGCACGAGGGTTCCGGTCTGGATGGCGCGCAGTCCGGCTGCGGCCACGATGCAGGGGATGCCGAGCTGGCGGGCGATGATCGCCGTGTGGCTGGTCGGGCCGCCGAGTTCGGTGACGAGGCCCACGATCAGCTCGGGCTTGAGCCCGGCAGTGTCTGCAGGCGCCAGATCGTCGGCCATCAGCACGGACGGCTGGTCGGGCATCGGGACGCCAGGCTCGGGCTCACCCAGGATCTCGGCGATCACGCGGTCGCGGATGTCCTTGAGGTCGGTGGCGCGCTCGGCCATGAGCCCGCCGATCTTCTCGAACTGGGCCACGAAGGTTGCCGTCGCCTGGGCGGTGGCCAGGGAGGCGGGGACGCCGGTCTTGATCAACTTGCCGACGGCGCGCAGCCAGCCCTTGTCCTTCGCCAGGGCAGCGTTGGCCCCGAGGACCTCAGCAGCCACGCCGGTCGCTTGCGAGGCGCGCTCCCCCAGCCTCGACGACACCGTCGCAGCTGCGGTGGTGAATCGCGCGCCCTCATCCTCACGCGCACCCTCCGCCAGCGTCGGCAGGTGCGCCGGGAGTTGGGGTCTGGGTGAAGTCCAGACGACGGGGGCGTACGCGACGCCAGGCACTACGCCAGTGCCGCGGACGCTCGTGATGGCTTGCTCGGACTCGGTCATGTCTTCCCTCCGGTTGGTCTCCCCATTCTCGCCGATGCCCGCTGCCATCGGGGTGAAAACACGAGTTCGGCACCACTTGCGCAAACCAACATAACCAAATATGATCAGACACAGACGGGACCCGATCGTGTGGGTCCACCCCCAGGCTTCCACTCCTGGATTCACTCACATCGTTGTGAAAGGTCATGGATGTACGCAGAGGAGCGGCGCCAGGCACTGGTTGCCCAAGCCCACTCGGACGGACGGGTCTCGGTCGCCGAGGCGGCCCTGCAGTTCGACGTGACACCGGAGACGATTCGGCGCGATCTCGAGACACTCGACCGTGAAGGCGCCCTGCGGCGCGTCCACGGTGGGGCGATCCCCTCGGAGTTCAGCCTGCTCGGCGACCTCAACCTGCTCGATCGCGAAGGCGCCGCTTCCAGCCAGAAGGACCGGATCGCTGCGGCGGCCACCCGTTGGTTGCCCACCCAGCCCGGTGCAACCGTCCTGATGGACGCGGGGACCTCCACCGCACGCCTCGCGGCACTGGTTCCTCCGGCGTCCCGCTTCACCTGCTTCACCCACTCACTCCCGGTCGCGGCCAGCCTGTCGACGCGCACCCGGGTCGACGTGCAATTCCTGGGCGGACGCGTCCGGGGCGTGACGCAGGCCTGCGTCGGTCCGATGGCCCTGTCGATGCTGCGAAGGCTGCGCGTCGATGTCGCGTTCATGGGAACGAACGGGGTGTCTCTGATGCACGGGCTCTCCACGCCTGATCCCGACGAAGCCGCCATCAAGGAAGCCATGGTCAAGGCCGCGCACACCGTCGTGGTCCTCGCCGATTCGCGCAAGATCGGGGCCGAGACGACAACGAGTTTCGCGTCGCTCGACGCGGTGTCGGTGCTTGTCACCGATCATGGAATCACGCCCACGCAGCACCGCCGTCTCACCGAACGAGGAATCGAGGTCGTCATCGCATGATCGTCACCTTCACCGCCAATCCCAGCCTCGATCGCACCGCCACCATCGAGGTCCCGCTGACTCGTGGAGGGGTGCACCGAATCTCCACCATCACGACTGAGCCCGGGGGCAAGGGTGTCAACGTCGCCCGGGCGATCCACCTCGCCGGACAGGATGCGTTGGCGATCGTCCCCTCCGACCCGCACGATCCCCTGCTCAGCGGTTTGGAGGCCTTGGGCGTGCCCTTCCGCAACGTGCCCACCGGTTCCCCGGTGCGTTCCAACCTGACGGTGACCGAACCCGATGGCACGACGAGCAAACTGAACGAGCCCGGTGCTGCACTCGATGCGGGCGTGGTCGATCTGCTCACCGACCTGGTGGTTGACTCGGCGCGGACGTCGAGCTGGGTGGCGCTCTCGGGTTCGCTCCCGCCCGGCGCCCCCGTCGACTGGTACGCACGCATGGTGAAGGCCCTGCGTCCGCTCGGGGTGAAGGTCGCGATCGACACCTCGGACGCGCCCCTGCAGGCCCTGGCCGCCAACTTCCCGGAAGCGGCCCCCGACCTGATCAAGCCCAATTCCGAGGAACTGGGCCAGCTCAGCGGACAGGACGGTCTCGCGCTCGAGGCCGCTGCAGCTGCGGGTGACTGGCACCCCGTCCTCAGCGCTGCGCACGAGTTGACCGCTCGCGGCGTCGGGGCAGTCCTCGTCACCCTCGGGGGTTCGGGCGCCCTGCTGGTCACCTCCGAAGGCGCCTGGCTCGCCACTCCCCCACCGATCACGTTGGCGTCCACCGTGGGTGCCGGCGACTCAGCCCTGGCGGGCTACCTGCTCGCCGACATCGAGAACCTCGGTTCTCCCGACAAGTTGCGACGTGCCGTGGCGTACGGCTCGGGCGCAGCGGCGCTGGCAGGTTCCGCTCTTCCTGCCCCTGATCAGACGAATCCGGACGCAGTCGTCGTCACGGCCGTCGCAACCACCCCATCGGAAGGAAACTGATGAGCACTTCATCGCTGATCGAGCCGGGGCTTGTTGCCCTCGATGTCGATCTCGGGTCAACCAAGGACGAGGTGATCCGTGGACTGGCAGGCATCGTCGCTGCAACCGGTCGAGCGGACGCTGAAGGCCTCGCTGCGGACGCCCTCGCCCGTGAAGGGAAGTCGGCCACCGGCATGCCCGGCGGATTCGCGATCCCTCACTGCCGCTCTGCGGCCGTCAACACCGGATCGCTCGGCTTCGCCCGCCTGACGAACCCTGTCGATTTCGGCGCCAAGGACGGTGCGTCCGACCTCGTCTTCCTGATCGCCGCGGCCGAGTCCGGTGGCGCCGACCACATGAAGCTCCTGACCAAGCTCGCCCGCGCGCTGGTCAAGCCCGACTTCCTCGCCGCCCTGCGTGCGGCCGGTTCGGCCGACGAGATCGTCAGCCTGGTCCGCGACGTCGTGGAGCCCGCAGCTGACGCGGCCGCCCCCGTCGTCGCCGCCGCCGCCGCAGCAGCTGCCTCCGGGCCCAAGAAGTCGATCATCGCCATCACCGCCTGCCCCACGGGTATCGCGCACACCTACATGGCTGCCGACTACCTCGTGAACGCCGGCAAGGAGATGGGTGTCGACGTCGTCACCGAGCCCCAGGGCTCGACGGCGACCGAATGGGTCACCGCAGCCCAGATCAAGGCCGCGTCCGCTGTCATCTTCGCCACTGACGTGGGCGTGAAGGGACGCGAACGCTTCGCCGGCCTTCCGGTCATCGAGTCGGGCGTCAAGCGCGCGATCAACGAGCCCAAGAAGATGATCGAGGACGCCCTGGCGGCCATCGACAACCCCAGCGCTCCGCGGGTTGCTGCGGGCACGGGTGCGGCTGCCGACTCCGGCGCAGGTGCGGCGAAGTCGCAGCTGAGCTGGGGCAAGCGCCTCCAGCAGGCGCTGATGACCGGTGTCTCCTACATGATCCCGTTCGTCGCCGCCGGCGGCCTGCTGATCGCCCTCGGCTTCCTCTTCGGCAGCTACCAGATCCCCTACGTCGCCGACCACATCCTCGGCACGAACTCGATCCTGAACCTGCCGTCGCTGAGCGAGATCGTCAGCGCCAAGACGGCAGCTGGTGACCTGATGTTCACGGCCGCCCAGACGGACGCCCTCCCGAACAGCGGTTTCCTGCTCTTCCTGGGCGCTGCCCTGTTCAAGATCGGCGGGTTGGCCTTCGGCTTCCTCGTCCCGGCGCTTGCCGGCTACATCGCCTTCGCCCTGGCTGATCGCCCCGGCATTGCACCCGGCTTCGTCGCCGGTGCGGTGGCCGGCTACGTCGGCGCCGGCTTCCTCGGTGGCCTCGTCGGTGGCCTCGTGGCCGGCCTCGTCGCCGCCTGGATCGGGCATTTCAAGGTCCCGCGCTGGCTGCGTGGCCTGATGCCGGTCGTGATCATCCCGCTCGGTGCGTCCCTCATCACCGGCCTGCTGATGTTCTTCGTCCTCGGACGCCCGCTTGCCTGGGTCCTCACCTCACTCACCGACATGCTCAACGGAATGTCCGGCAGCCAGGCAGTCGTCCTCGGCATCGTGCTCGGCCTGATGATGTGCTTCGACCTCGGTGGCCCGGTCAACAAGGCGGCCTACCTGTTCGCCACCACCGGTCTGGTGATCGGTGACGGCGGCTCGGTGACCGCGTCGATGAAGATCATGGCGACCGTCATGGCAGCCGGCATGGTTCCCCCGATCGCGATGGCGCTCTCCACGACCCTTCGTCCCAAGCTCTACTCCGAGCAGGAGCGCGAGAACGGTGTGGCGGCGTGGCTGCTGGGTGCGTCCTTCATCTCCGAAGGCGCCATCCCCTTCGCGGCGGCCGACCCCATCCGGGTCATCCCGTCGATGATGGCTGGTGGCGCGGTCACCGGTGCACTGACGATGGCGCTCGGCGTGGCGTCCAAGGCTCCCCACGGTGGCGTGTTCGTCTTCTTCGCCATCACGAAGTTCTGGGGCTTCCTGCTCGCCATCATTCTCGGAGCGATCGTCGCCGGTCTGCTGGTCACCGTCTTGAAGGGCATGCATGCGCGTAAGCTGCTCGCTGAGGACCCGACGGCCGCTGCGGCTGTCCAGGCCTGACCCACGAAAGGAATCACATGGCAAGCAAGACCGTTGCAGTTGGCTCTTCGGTCGGCCTCCACGCCCGCCCCGCGGCCATCATCGCCGAGGCTGCTGGAGAGTTCGATGACGAGATCCTGCTGTCCGTCGAGGGTGAGGAGGGCGTCGACGCCTCGTCGCCGCTGCTCATCATGACGCTCGGTGCTGAGAAGGGCGTGCTCGTCACGGTCGAGTCAGACAGCGAGGAGGCCGTCGCGGCCATCGCAGCACTCGTCGAGACCGATCTCGACGCGTAGTAGCTGATCACGCACGATCGAAGGGGTGGTACCGGGTAACCGGTGCCACCCCTTCTTGTGCGCCGTGTCAGATGTGCAGGGTCAGGCGTTCGTGAGCCTGGAGAGGATCCTGAACCCGTGCCGGTCGAACTCGGCCTCCATGTCGGCGGTGTTCAGGCTGTTCACCCCGACCACGACGATCGAGTTCTCGCCTGCACCACGGTAGACCGCGAGGTGGCTGATGTTCGCCCCGTACTCGGCGGTGATGCCGGTGAGCTTCGACAGCACGCCCGGTGCGTCCGGGGCCTCGATGGTGAGCCGCGTACCGGGGTCGCGGAAGCCGAGGATCTCGATGAACGAATCGAGGATGTCGCTCTCGGTGATCACGCCGACGAGCCGGGCGTCCTCCATCACCGGGAGCATTTCGATCTTGTTGTCACGCAGCAGGGTCGCAGCCTGTTCGAGGAGGGCGTCCGGCGAGATGGTGATGGGGTGCTTGCTCATCACGCGTCCGACCTTGAGCTTGCCCATGAGGTAGGTGATCTCGTTCGCGCTGAGCGACGTGGCCGGCGACGGGGAGGCTGCTGCGATGTCTCCGTGGGAGATGACGCCCACGAGGTGGCCGTCCTCCAGCACCGGCAGCTGGCGGACGTTGCGGGTCTCCATGATCGTCATCGCCTCCGGGACGCTGTGCTCCGGCGTCACGGTGAACGGGTGCGTCGTCATGCGGGTCTTGACGAACATCGGGGTCAGCCTCCAAGGTAAGCGCGCTTGATGTCCTCAGTATCCAGCAGCTCGGACGCCGGGCCCTCCAGAACGATCGAGCCCGTCTCCATCACATAGGCCCGGTCGGCGATGCGCAGCGCCATGTTCGCGTTC
>ERZ795044.5463-NODE-5463-length-10291-cov-3.427413_pt1 | contig 10291 bp, 9 predicted proteins | sample MGYA00375128_ERZ795044 | MGnify/ENA primary metagenome ERZ795044 (study PRJEB30173, sample SAMN05720213) | anaerobic digester metagenome | isolation source: active sludge of municipal wastewater-treating anaerobic digesters | place: USA | collected 2014-12-22 ... | reverse complement strand
ATTCGGGGCTGGCGTCTCGATGGGTCTGGTCTCGGTTGCCACGATCGGACCTTTGCCGTCGATCGGTTCGCCAAGAGCGTTGACGACACGCCCGAGTAACGCGTCACCGACAGGTACAGAAACGACTTTGCCGGTGCCGCGTACGAGATCGCCTTCCTTGATACCGATATCGGGCCCGAGCAGAATGCAACCGACATTGTCTTCTTCAAGGTTGAGGACATAGCCCTTGACGCCGTTCGGGAACTCGACAAGTTCTCCGGCCATGACCTTAGGTAGCCCGTAGACGCGCGCGATGCCGTCGCCGACTTGTACAACCGTCCCGGCGTCATCGACCTTCATCTCGGTCGAAAACGATTTGATCTCGTTTTTCAGAACACTCAGAATTTCTTCAGGTTTGATGGGCATAACGACTCCTCAATGCGAAGGACTCGAAGGCGTGGGTGCCGAACCGGGGCTGGCGACCAACGCCGGCACCCCCTGAACGCTCGACAACAGTTCACTCTTCAGGTGTGCCAGCCGCTCGCGCAGCAGTTTCAGTCTCGTCTTCACGGACGTATCCAGGACTTTCTCGGAGAAACACAGTATCATGCCGCCCTTGAGCTGAGGTTCGACCTGCTCCTTCAGTTCGATGGTTCCTTGAACCTGCTTTTTGAGTCGCTCGATGAGATCCTGGCGCTCGGGTTCGAGCAATGGTACGGCCGTGCGAACCAGCACCCGTACGATGCGTTTTTCCCGGCGGTACAGGTCTCTGACCTCTTGGGCGATGAGATCGATGAAGACAAAGCGATGGCGACGCAGCAGCAGACAGAGAAACTCGTTCACCACGGGTTGAGTGGAAGAGGAAAGCAGGGATTTGAGCAGCTCCGTCTTGCGTTCGACCTTGACGGCGGGGTGCTTCAGGACGGCGCGCATCTCGTCCGACTGCCTCATCGCTTCCATGAAACCGCTGAAGTCAGCATACGCCTCTTCGAGGGTCGATTCCCGTATCACCTGGAAGAAGGCTTCGGCATATCGACGGGCGACAACCCGGGTTTTCACCTGGTTTTCTCCAGCTGTGAGATGGTACTGCGAATCAGATCGCGGTGGGTCTGGTCATCGAGGGACTTTTCGATGACCTTCTCGGCGACGGCCAGCGAGAGCTGCACAACCTCTTCACGCAGTTCCACCCAGGCTTTCTGTTTCTCGAGCAGAATGTCTCGTTCGGCGGCCTGCTTCTGAGACGCAGCGGCGGCCTTGGCCTCGGCGATAATCTGCTCGCGGGCGGCGTTGGCCTCACTGATAGCCTGCTGACGCATGCGGTACGTTTCCTGATCGACGGTCTCGATCTTCTTTTCCCATTCCTGTCGAATGGTTTCTGCCTGTCGACGCTCATGGCGAGCCAGATCAATATCGGTTGCGATGTGGGCCCGCCGCTGTTCGATCAGTTGGGCCAGCGGAACATACAGAAGCTTGTTTAACAGCCACAGCAGCAGGAAGAAGTTGACGGTCTGGGCGACCAGGATCTTGGGATCGATGTCGAACATCCCGCCTTCTTCATGCGCGGACTTGGTCGCCGTCGATGGATATCGTACCGCTTCACTTTGAGTTGGCGGTGCTTCTGCAGCGGGTTCAGCTGAGGCAGAAGAGCCGATGAGCAGACAGAGAAAAACGATCGGCAGCACTGTGAGAATGAGGCGTTTCATGGTTTCAACCCCCGAAAGCGTGGGTGAACGCGGAAAGAGCGAGTTCGTTCCGGATCGCGAGAACTCGGACCTGGTCTCTTAGACGCCCGCGCGAGTCGGCTGATGGCGGGCACCGTTGAGCGGAAGCTCACCAGCGAACGAAGAGCAGAATGAGAGAAACGAGCAGACAGTAAATCGCCAGCGACTCGATCATCGCGAGACCGATGATCATGCTCAGACGCAGGTCGCCGGCGAGTTCGGGCTGGCGCGCCATGCTTTCGAGCGCGGACTTCACGGCAATGCCTTGAGCCAGAGCGCAGGCACTGCAAGCGACAGCCAGACTCATGCTCAGACTGGCGGCATACCCGATGTGCAGAACTGTGAGATTATCCATCGTTCGTTCCTCCGAATCGCGAGACTACGCTATCAGTGATGGTCAGGCGCCATGGCCTGACTGACGTACACGGTTGAAAGCATGGTGAAGACGAGAGCCTGCAGCACGGACGTGAAGATGGCAAAAGCCATCATCGGCAGTGGCAGAACCCACGGAATGGTGAAAACCAGCAGTACGAGCAGGACGATATCTTCGCCCATGATGTTGCCGAAGAGGCGCAGAGTGAGGCTGAGAGGACGCACCAGTTCTCCGATGATATGCAATGGGAACATCAGGGGGCCGAGCCAGAGCGGTTCCCCCCAGAAGTGTGCGATGTAACCGAACCCTTTCTTGTACAAACCCATCACATGCGTCGCACAGAAGATGATCAGCGCCATTCCAAGACAGTTCGAGAAGATCGACGTCGGTGATTTCAAGCCGGGAATGAGCCCGATCATGTTCGCGCTGAGCAGATAGATGAACAATGTCGTGAAGAAGGGAACGAGTTCGAGCGCATGCGCGGGCCCAAGTACGGGCTTGAGAATCGAGTGCACGCTGTCGAGGAGGAGTTCGATTCCGGTTTGCAGGCGGCCGGGAACGAGTTCGAGATGGCGACTGATCAGATATCCGATGAGTGCCCAGATCGCCGTAACCAGAAGCGGTGCCCAGACACCCGGATTGAGATGCAGGACATGGAAAAAGGAGAAGATCTTGGATTCGAGGAGTTCCATGTTACGGTATCTCGGCGGGTTTATCCTGCCCGCGATGAAAGGTCAGCACGATGCCGGAAAAGATGGCCAGCTGGCTCAGGAAGAGGCCGACAATCAGCTGCAGCATATCGAGACCGATCTTGTAGCACACCCAGAGCGCGAGAAGCAGCAGCACAAGCTTGAGACTCGAGAGAATGACCATGAACAACGCGTGAATCTTTGTCGGAGCAGTCAGCGTGTTGACTGTCTGGGCCAGCACGAAAAAACTGCCGAATCCGATGGCGATGCCGCACGGAATGCCCAGCCACAGGCTTTTCCAGAAAATGAGCCCGATCAGAAACAGCCCGAGTGCGAGAACGCCGGAAGCCACGCCGACTCTCTTGATCAGCAGTCTGACCTTTTCTTCAACGGGATTGAGCAGTTTGTTTTCGTCGTTCAAAGCATTCAATGCTGTGACGCAGCATGCGGTACGATTCGCGGACGGCCGAGGCGAGACCGAGCATGATGCCGCCGAGAATGCCATACGGATGCAGGCTGAACCAGTAATCGACCAGCCAGCCGGCAGCGAGGCCGAAACCAATGCATGTGCCAGCCAGAACTCCGAGCGAGATCAGGTTGGCGACGTCGGCAAAGGCCCCGGCGACAAGAGACAGTGATTGAGGTCGTTCCATGAAGCCGTCACGTTACCACCGAACCCGCTCCAAGTCAAATCCGATCGTGTGTGAGCCGGAAAGGCAGCGGTACAAACAGTTGCTCCCGGGGCCGCCGAACGGGAATGGAGGCGTGGTTGCCGGCTACGACAGCGGGTTCGGGCGCTGGCCCTTGATGTCTTCGACGTAGCAGCGCAGCACCTCGGCGATGCTCCAGGCCTGGGCGAAGCAGCCCTTCGGCGTATGTGGCGGGTCGCCGTCGAACACTCTGAGATCGAGCCGAGACAGGCTTCGCGCTCAAGGTGCGTGCGCAGCGGTTCGAGCATATATGAAGCGCGCAACTGGGCTTCCATACTGTGGTGATGCACTTTGAGAAACGACGTTAAAAAAGGCCCGATCAGATACGACCAGACGGTTCCCTGGTGATAAGCTTTGTCACGGTGCAGGCGATCGCCGCGGTACATGCCGAGATACTGGGGGTCTTTCGGCATCAGGCTGCGCAGACCATAGGACGTATACAGGCGCTTGAAGACCGCGTCAACGATCATCTTTTCCTGATGTGGTTCGAGCAGCGAGAAGGGCAGATAGACCGCGAAGATCTGGTTGGGTCGGAAGGTGTGATCGGGTGTGCCCTCGGGCGTGATCACGTCGTAGAGGTAGCCCATATCCTCATTGAGAAAGGTCTTCCGGAAGGAGATGCGGACCTTGCGGGCGAGCGCGCTGATCTCGCGAGTGTCGTTGCCGGCTCGGTTTTGTACCAGTTCGAAAATGCGCAACGCATTGTACCAGAGCGCGTTGACCTCAACGGGTTTTCCTTGACGCGGAGTCACGACCAGGCCGTCGACTTTGGCGTCCATCCAGGTGAGTTGTACGCCTGTTTCACCCGCGGTGATCAGACCGTCGTCCGGGTCCATGCGGATGTGAAAGCGCGTGCCGTTCATGAAGCCGTCGAGAATGGCCTGCATGGCCTCGGCGAGGTGTTCGAGCACGAATGGCTCGTCGTCGGTGTATTCGAGGAACTTGTACACGGCGAAAAAGAACCAGAGCGAGGCATCGACGCTGTTGTAGAGAGCTTCGCTGCCAACGTCTGAAAAGCAGTTGGGCACGAGACCATCGCGCACCGACTGGGCGAAGGTGCGCAAAATGGCACGGGCCTCGTCGAAGCGCCCGGGCACGAGCGTCAGTCCGGGCAGAGAGATCAGGCTGTCGCGTCCCCAGTCGGAGAACCAGGGATAGCCGGCAATGATGGTGCGACCGCCGGTGCTGTGACGTTCGACAATGAACTGGTCAGCGGCGAGCAAGAGACGCCGCAGGAACTGATCTTCCGACTGCAGGCTCTGCGCAATACTTTCAAGGCGCAGTTCCTCGCGCTTGCGCAGTTCGAGGGCGTTGGCGTGCTTGACCGGGGGCGTCAGAGAAAAACAGATCGACGCCGTTCCCTGACACTTGGGCACTCGCAGATAGCCGTTGGAATAATCGTCTTCGAGGGCGTTCAGACCACGGTTCTCTTCTTCGATCAGGTGGTTGTCGCGATACCAGAACGCTTCGCGCACGAAGGTGCCACGGTCCCACGACATATACAGCGCAGGGGCGTTGGCGAAAGGTTGCAGCGAAAAGAAAGTGTCGACGACGGTCGTGTTGTCTTCGAATCCCGGGTTCTCGAACGTGTTTCCGTGAAAATCGCGAAACAACAGATGCGGGCGCAGACGCAGTTCGACATCGCGACCGTTCGAAAACACCTTGTAGGTGATGACCGTGGTGTTTTCCCCGTGGACCATGAACAGGGTCTTCACCACCAGTATATCTTCATATTGGAACGTCCAGGTCGGGAGCGGATCGCGGTCAAAACGCTCGAGATGGAGATACCCGGCCGGGTACAAGGCTTTCTGGTACCGGTTGGTTGAAAGGAAAACCTCGTGGCCATCAACACATAAGCTCTCTTCCACGCGCGAAACGATCGCGAGGCGTTCGGTGGGAGGGCGACGAGCTGCAACCAGAATGCCGTGATACCGGCGAGTGTTCATGCCGAGAACCGAAGAAGAGGCGAAACCGCCGATGCCGTTGGTGACCAGCCATTCGAGGCGGGCTGCTTCCTTGATGTTGCCGAGAATATCGCGTCCGATCGATAGCATGTTCTGCCTCCGGGTGTTGATGCGGCGGAAGTATACCATACGGCCGGTTGAATCAATCGGGAGAGAAAGGTAAACTGCTGACGCCGCATCCGCGGAGATTGAATCGTGAAGGAGCTCGACATGTCCGGCTGTCTGCTGGTGGATGGAAACAACCTGCTGTATCGCGCCTTCTATGCGCTCGAGAAACAGCGTCTGACCAACCGGTCCGGCGAGCCGACGGGCGCTCTGTTCGGTTTTCTGCGCATTCTGCTCAAGGTGCTGCGCGATGAAAGACCCGAGTGCGTCGGTATCGCGTTCGACATGGCCAGGAAGACGTTTCGCCACCAGATGTATGCCGAATACAAGAGTACCCGTCGTCCGACGCCGAGTGAACTGTTGAAACAGATTCCGCACGCCTGGGATCTCTGTCGTGCGCTCGGGTTCCGACTGCTGATGAGCGAGGAATACGAGGCGGATGATCTGATTGGTTCGGCCGCCGAAAGCTGCAAAGGGAACCTGCCGGTGCGCATTGTCACGGGAGACCGTGATCTGTTGCAGTTGATCGATGACCAGGTGGTGGTGCTGCTCTGTCGGCACAATCTCTCGGAAACAACGATGATGAATCGCGAAGTATTTGTGCAAGAGTACAAGTTTGATCCGATTCGTATCGTTGATTATAAGGCGTTAATGGGTGATGCGTCTGATAACATTCCGGGCGTGACAGGGATCGGCGAAAAGAAGGCCACGACGTTGATTCAGCAACACGGCTCGCTCGACGGGGTGTATGCCGCGCTCGAGCAGATCGCGAACCCGCGCATGAAGCAGCAGTTGATCGAGGGGCGTGAATCAGCCTATTTTTCGTATCGTCTGGCGACCATCAAGCGTGATGCCCCCTGGGGTACCGGCCCGGAAGACCTCGCCTGGCCCGGACTTGAAGCCGCCTTGCCGGCTCTGGTGCCGCTGCTGCGTCGCTGGAACTTTCTCTCGATGGTGCAGGAACTCGAACGGCAGTATCCTGATTCCCCCGCCTGGAAGCCGGTTCAGGAGGAGACGCGCCCCGGGGGCCAGCCGCACGAGCCCTCTTTGCCTGGTCTCGATGAACCGAGTGGCGAAGTCGGCGCGCCAACCGTCATGGTCGAACCAGTGCTGCAGCCAGTCCCGGGCGAGAGGCTGCTAGTACGCACCGACGAAGAGTTTGAACAGGTGCTTTCGCAGCTGGGCGAAACGGTTGCCATTGATGTGGAAACTGACCATCTGTCGCCTCGTCAGGGGCGTATCGTCGGGTTCTCTCTTTCCTGTGGCCCTGAGCGCTCCTGGTATGTCCCGGTGCGACACCGGTATTTCGGATTTCAGGCCGAAGGGCAACCCGACGCGGCGCTGGTGTTTCCGCGGCTTGCCGAGGCTTTGCAGACCCGACGGCTTCTCGGGCACAACTTGAAGTTCGATCTGGCGTTCCTGCATCGCGAAGGGGTGACGGGCACGGGCACGCCAGAAGATACGATGCTGGCGGCGTATGTTTTGAATCCGACACGTTCGAATGCTCTCAAAGAGCTGGCGAGAACAGAACTCGGCCTGGACGCGGTGACCTTTGAACAGGTGGTCGGCAAAGGGAATTTTGCTGATGTGCCTTTGGACAAAGCCGCGGAGTATGCCGGCCAGGACGTGATTCTGCCGTGGCTGCTGCGCGAGAAGTTCGCGGCGGGTTTTTCGGCGCGACCAGAGCTGGCGAAACTGTATGAGCAACTCGAACGTCCCCTGATGCCGCTGTTACTCGAAATGGAAACCACCGGCATCGGGTTGAACCGGAGCTATCTCGGCGAGCTGCAGAGAGATCTGCAGTCACGTCTGAACCAGCTCGAACAGCGTATTCACGAGTATGCCGGCGGTCCGTTCAACGTGAATTCCAACAAGCAGCTGCAGGAAGTGCTGTTTCAGAAGCTGGCATTGCCTTCGCCCAAACGCACGCGTACGGGGTTGTCGACGGACAGCGAAGTGCTGGAACACCTGGCGGATGCACATCCGATTGCGCAGTTGCTGCTCGAATACCGTGAGCTGGCCAAGCTGAAAAACACGTATGCTGACACGCTGGCTGACCTGGTTGATCAACGCACGGGGCTGATTCACACGCATTTCAATCAGACGATCACCGCGACGGGGCGACTGTCCAGTTCCAATCCGAATCTGCAGAACATCCCGATCAAGTCCGAATGGGGCCGGAAAGTGCGTCGAGCGTTTGTCCCACCTGTTGCGGGGCAGACGCTGCTGTCTATCGACTATTCGCAGATCGAGTTGCGCTTGCTGGCGCATTTCTCGAAAGACCCTTCCCTCGTCGAAGCTTTTCGTCACGGGGTCGATGTACACGCGGTGACGGCAGGTCGCCTGTTCGGCAAGTTCCCCGAGGCGGTGACCGATGAGGAACGCAAGGTCGGCAAGACTGTGAATTTCGGCATCATCTATGGGATCTCGGCACATGGTCTCGCTCGTCAGCTCCAGATTCCCCGCAATGCCGCTCAGACGTACATTGATCAGTTTTTTGCCGGGTACCCGGGGGTGACGGCGTTTTTCGAGCGCAATCAGCAGGAGGCGGCCGAGAAAATGGAGGTGTCGACCCTGTGGGGGCGAGTGCGGCCGTTACCGGAACTCGCTGACCGAAACCGCAATCAGAGAGCATTCGGCGAACGAGTGGCTCGCAATACGCCGCTGCAGGGCACGGCGGCCGATCTGGTCAAGAAAGCCATGCTCGATGCCGCGAAAGCGCTTTGCGACGGCGGATTCCGCACCCGACTGATTCTGCAGATTCACGACGAACTGGTGTTTTCCGCGCCGCCCGAAGAACTGCCGGCGGTGAGCGATCTCATGACGACAACCATGGAACGCGTTGCGGCACTCGACGTGCCCCTGGTGTGCGATGCCGCGACCGGGCCGAATCTCGCCGATCTTGCGCCAGTGGCCTAAGTGACCTTTGACGAGAACGATTGACGAGACCGATTGCCGTTTGTCTAGGACGATTGCCCCATGTCACGTGGGTGTCCCCGACGTGTCATGGAGGAAGTGCGCACTTCTTCGAGGTCGCATTTCATTTGTGCGATCAGTGACTCCATGGACGGAAAACACCGTTCTTCGCGCAGCCGGCGGTAGAAGCGAACGCGGATGGTCTGCGAATAGAGGTCGCCGTTGAAGCCGAGCAAATGCGCTTCGAGAAGTGGGGTGTGTCGGGCAAACGTGGGCCGAACCCCAATATTGGTCATGGCCTGGTAGCTGCCGAACGGCGTGTCGGCGATAGTGTCGTAGACCCCATGCGGTGGCAGAACCTTGACCGGATGTTCGAGCGAGAGATTCGCGGTGGGAAAGCCCATCTGGCGTCCGCGTTTCTCGCCGTGAATCACGGTTCCGGTCAGGGTGACCGGTCGACCGAGCCATTTGGTCGCCTGATCGAGATTGCCGCTTTTGATCTGTTCGCGAATAAAGGTGCTGCTGATCGTCACTCCGTCGATGCTGACCCGGGGCAGAATCTGACACCCGATGCCGAGTTCGTGCAGGTCGGTCGCCAGTGAATCGGCGGTTCCCTCGCGGTTGAAGCCGAACCCGAAGTTGAAGCCGACAAAAACCTCGCGAGCCTGCAGTTTCTCTGCCAGAATGCGACGCACGAACTCCTGAGAATAGGTGACGGCAAACTGCTTGTCGAAGGTGCGAAAGACCACCCAGTCGACGCCAGACTCGAGCAACAGTTGGAACTTCTCTTCCGGGAGCGTCAGAGCCCCCGGAAAGTTCTGGGGATCGAGAATCTTCTTCGGAGGCAGGTCGAACGTGAACAGCACGGCAGGCAGCTGCAGTTCCCGGGCTCTCGATACCATGCGGCGTACCAGTTCACGATGACCCAGGTGAAACCCGTCGAACGTTCCCAGGCCGAGAACGCAGGGGCCAAAGGGAATGTGGCCGCCGAGAAAATTGACCAGTTTCATGTCACACCAGAATGCGTACCGGTTGGAGTCGGCCTTGACCGCGTTCAACACGAGTGCGATCGGGTTTATAGAGCGCGAGAAACTCTCCGTTCTCAGAAAACACCTGCACCAGACTCTGTTCGTCTGCTTCTTCGGGAGTCGACACATGTTCCGCGGAGATGGATCGGATGTCGCGGGGATCGAGCGGGTTTCCATGTCTGATGCGGGCTTCCGCTTCGTGGTTGATGACCACGCGGGGGTAGGGAAGAATGCGATCGAGGGGCATGAAGCCGGACAGGGCGAGAACCGACTCGCGACGCTCGATGACGCGCGGCGCAATCGATTGATGAATCGACCAAACCCCGACCCGCTCACGAAGCAGGTAGGACAAATGCGCCCCACAGCCGAGCGTGTGCCCAAGGTCGTGCGCGAGCGATCGGATATACGTGCCACGTGAACAGTGGATGCGCAGAACCAGATGGCGTGATCCGCCTGATTCGTAGTCGCGAATCAAACGAATGGATGACACGTGAACCGGGCGCTCGGGAAGATCGAGGGCAACTCCCTGTCGGGCCAGATCATAGGCCCGTTTCCCTTTGACCTTCACGGCGGAGAAGGAAGGGGGTTTCTGCAGATACTCACCGACAAAGCCCCGCAGGGTCTCGAGAATTTGTTCTTTCGTGACGTTGATCGGATGCGGATGAACGGCCGTCGTTTCACCGCAGGCGTCGTAGGTGTCGGTGGTGCGCCCCAGCGTGACACGCGCCAGATAGGTCTTGTCGAGTGCTTGCGCTGGAATATACTGTAGGAGCTTCAACCCGCGATTGATGAAGAGCACCAAGACG
>ERZ795044.5460-NODE-5460-length-10293-cov-37.815394_pt1 | contig 10293 bp, 6 predicted proteins | sample MGYA00375128_ERZ795044 | MGnify/ENA primary metagenome ERZ795044 (study PRJEB30173, sample SAMN05720213) | anaerobic digester metagenome | isolation source: active sludge of municipal wastewater-treating anaerobic digesters | place: USA | collected 2014-12-22 ... | reverse complement strand
GTTGGTATCAGTATTCTTTCAATTTGCCTCTTACATCTTCCGGTTATTACTATATTGTCTGTAAAGCAATCAGTGCTTATGGTAACAATATGTTTTTAGATAGTTTCAGTATTAAAAAAACGGCTTTACCTCCTTCTCCCGCAATTTCTCCTTCACCAGCTGATTTAGCTGAAAATGTAAGTGTTTCACCCATTTTTTCCTGGGCTAATGGAGGCGGTTATCCCAGCCATTATTTATTTTATTTGGGCACGAATAATCCACCGACTAATTTGATTGATGGTTTGAATTTGGGCAATGTTCTCAATTACGCATATACCGGAACTTTGAATTACAGCACACAATATTATTGGAAAGTTATTCCCGTAAGTGAAGGGGGCTCTGCACAAAACTGTTCTGTATGGAGTTTTATTACTTATGCTGATCCCCGCATCACAACTCTTCCCTATAGAGAGAATTTTGATATAGTAACTGCTCCAACTTTGCCTTTTGGTTGGGAGACCTATATTTCTTCAAGCAATAGTTCTGCTTTTGTTAAAAACTTTTCTTCGCCAACAAATTATGCTCTTAGCCCTCCTAATTGCATCAATTTTAATAATATCACAGATACAAGTGCACAGCTGATTCTGATTACCCCCGAGATTTTAACGCCGATAAATATTTTGCGTTTGAAGTTTTATGCCAAGGGTAGCGCAACCGGATATTCATTACAAGTTGGAACTATGAGCAGTCCTAACGGCACTTTTACTTCATTAACTACGGTTAATTTAACCAATACGATGCAACAATATTCTGTGCCTTTTTCCAATTACAACGGAACAGACAGATTTATAGCCATCAGACATAATTTAGGGGGTATCAATCGTAATATTTATCTGGATAATTTTTATCTGGAAGAAGAGCTGACTAATGACCTGGCTATAAGTGCTTTGCAGATGAACGGATTAGGAGTTATTGGCGAACCCTTGCAGTTTAGCGTTAGTGTTCTTAATAATGGAATTGCAACTCAAAACAGCTATAGTATTCAGTTACTTTCCAGCTCCGCTAAAACAGTGCTGGCAAATTTGGATGTATTGGAACCGCTTGCTCCAGGGCAAACTGCAGTTCATAATTTAACTTGGATACCTGAAACCGAACAAACGCTTTCTGTATATGCTCAAGTAACTTTAATTTCAGATGGTTATACTGGTAATAATACTTCCATACCTTCTCCTATATCCATTGGAAGTTACATAGCTGAAGCGGGAACCACTGCCACAGGCACCAAAACAAATTACCTTCCTCTCAGTTTTAATCAGAAAAACAGTATCAGTGAGACAATTTATCTTGCTTCCGAACTGCAAATGACTGCCGGAATAATTACCGCCATTGCTTACCATACAAATTTTGTGCAGGATTTATCTCATCAGGCAGTAAAAATCTGGATGAAAAATACCCCTGAGAGTAATCTCAGTTCCGGTTGGCTTTCCTTTGATGAATATGTGCCGGTATTTGATGGTTTTGTAGATTTTCCTGCCGGCAGTAATACCATTATTATAATTTTACAAATACCTTTTCCCTACAATGGAAATAATTTGGCTATCAGGGTAAACAGACCCTTTGATAACTATAATTACAATACCAGTAACCATTTTTATTACACAAATTCTGCCTCAAATCCTGGTCGCAGCCGCTATCTAAGTAACAGTTCTGTAAACTATGATCCTCAAAATCCATCGGCTTTGGGCAGTTTAAGCAATTTTATTCCTGTTACCGGCTTTTCTGTAACTTCCTATATTCCAGCCGTATTAGCTATTCCTCAGCTGCTAATTCAGAAAAACCAACAGGGTGTATTACTTAACTGGAATGCCGTGCCGGGAGCAAATTTATACCGTATTTACGCCAGTTCCGATCCTGTGGTCTGGTCTGATATTCCTTATGCCGAATGCAGTCAAACCAGTTTTCTGATTACTAATCCACCGGACAAAATGTTTTTCAAAATTGTAGCTGTTTACCAAGCACCCTGAGTTGTTAAATCCTTATGTGCATTGTTTGGAATAAAATTCTCATTCCCTTTGCTAAATATGTCTATTAATTACATACTATTTTTGGCTTGACAGAAAAAGGGTTTATTTTAGGAAAGTTCAAAAGTGTGGCGAGATAGCTCAGTCGGTAGAGCAGAGGCCTGAAAAGCCTTGTGTCCCCAGTTCGATTCTGGGTTTCGCCACCATTTTTTTGTATAGTTCAATTTTTCTGAATTATAGAGTTGAAGAAAATGAAAGTTATTTTTGCAGAATGTTTTGGTAAATAGCGGTTATCTTTTTACATATTACAGGAGGGGAATAGTTTGTGATACATATTTCTCTGATGCGGGCAGGGGAATAGTTATTAATGTTTTCTTTCATTTTCAGCATTGCTTCCGCCATCAGAAAGGGCTTTTTTGGAGGAATAAGAATTCCTGTTTCCGGGGTAACGATATCTCTTGGACCACCACAATCAGTTGCCAAAGTTGGTTTTCCACAAGCCATTGCTTCCAGAAGAACCAAACTGAAGGATTCAATATGGCTGGGAAGAATGTAGCAATCGCATTTTTGATATTGTTCCAATGCTTGCTGAGGGTTAAGATAGCCCAAAAGATGTAAGCGGTGTTCCAAATGGTATTTAGTTATTTTTTGTCTAATTTTAGACCTTAAATAGCCATCTCCTCCGAGGTATAAATCGGCATCTAATCCTTTTTGAACCGCCAAAGCAAAGGCATCTACCAAATCCATAACTCCCTTAGCATAAGTTAAAATGCTTAAAGAAAAGAAAGAAAAGCATTTTCCCTCTTCTTTATCTGCCGGTTGGTAAAATTCCGTATCCACTAAATTGGGGATTACTATACTTTGAACGGAGCAGGAAGAAAGAATTTGTGCTTGGAGAAATCTGCTTACAGCCAAAACAGCGGACGCATTGTGTAACGGCAAAGTGATTTTTTTAGAGACCTTATTCCTGATAACATATTCCGGAAAAGGAAATGGACCGCTATGTTCACTAATGATATAGGGAATTTTCCATTTTTCCGCTAAGCGAAAAGCAAGAAATCCTGCCGGAAAAGTTACATAGGAATGAATAATATCAGGTCGGGAAAGAGAATCCAATTTTTTCACTAATGCTTTTATATTGCCATAAAATAACCTGCTGGTCCAGGTAAGATGAGGGATTTTAATTTCTTTCAGGTTGGGGGTTATATTATGGGTTCTGGTTTTGGCGGTTAGGTAATTAACAATCTTGGAGACAGCAACAAAGGGATGTCGGATTTGCAATTGATATTCATTCTGTCCCCAATTCAGGATTTCATATTCATAGTTGCTGTTTCGGGAAAGAGCAATTGCCTGGTCAAGAAAGAATCTTCCAGTATTGGGTTTTTGCGGATAGGGATACCAGGAAGGGATAATTAAGACCTTCATTGTTCCAATGCAGAAAAGACCTCAGCCAGTTTTGCCGTAAGTGCCTTGCGTTCAAATTGCTGAATGTAATCCCAGTTGGGTTCAGTTTGCAGCTTGTCTTCCTCCCAAAGCCGATAAAGGTTTCCTAAGGTTTCCTTTATAGAATGGATGGAAGAGGAATCGGCAATAAAAGCTGTATTTGCGGGCTTAAGGATATCTGCTGCTGCCCCTGAGGAATCTATTATAGCCAGAATCGGTTTTCCGCTGCGCAGATATTCAAAAACCTTAGCTGTAACGATTGCTCTTTGAGCTTCTCCGGAACCCAAATACAATAAAAGAACATCTGCAGCACGAAGAATTTGAATGCTATTCCGATGATTGATATAACCGTGGAAATGGACAATTTGATTTAGTATTGGATCGGTTATATATTTTCCCAGCACGAAGTTACGAAAGTTTCTGCCATAAATTTCCACGGCAATTTTCCGGGGGTTAAGACAACCTTCCTGAATTAACTCTAAAATTGCCTGCCAGAGAATATCAGGTTGGAGTTCATCGTAAAAACTACCGGTGTAAATAATGGTAAATTTGGCATTCCTTATTGGAGGAAATGAAACGGGGAAATCTTTCTCATCATAGCCATTGGTGATACATACGAATTTGTTTTTATCTAAATAGGGATAAAGATGTCTGAATTCCTCTATCATAACCGAACTTACACAGATAACTTGATCAGCACGGGTTACTATTTCCTTTTCCCACCTGTTCTCTATTGCGGTAACCCAATCAGGAGGTTTTAGATATTTTCTGCCAATACCAAAACTCCAGGGGTCTCTAAAATCCAGGCAGACCTTTATCTGATAATGCTTTTTCAGGTATTTGGCTAAAAAGATAAGAGAATAGGGCGGAACTGAAACTAAAACCTGATTGATATTGTTGGTAGCCATAATTTTCTTTAGCTTATGAATCGCAAACGGTAACCACAGGATTTCTCCGTCCGGAATAAAAACATTTCTGCGCAGGAAATTGACTATTTTGTTTAGCTTTAAGCCCCAAAGCAGTTTATAAAACCAGTTAATATCCAAAGTGAAAGAGCGGTAAATTTTTACTTTATCAGGAAGTTCACGCAGAAGAGTATAATCCCTTGGTTGCTTTAAAAAGCGATAATAAGCACAAAGAATGACAGGTTTAAAACCAAATTCCGGTAAATATTTAGCAAACTTCAGTCCTCTTTGCACTCCGGAACCGCCTGCAGGAGGGAAATAATAGAAAATTAAGAGCACATTTTTCATAGTTCTTGTGTTTTCCTGATAAATAAACCCATATACCAATAAGGTCGGGGATGCACTAATAACCTGTTAAGTAAGTTAATTCCTTTGGTGAGAAGGGATTTGTTTATTTCAAACTTTTCTTGCTGACAACGGGAACATTTCAAACCGCTGGCAGGATTAAACCATTGTTTTAACCAGTGTTGTTTGATATTAAGCAAAAGGGGTATAAAATCACGATTCAGAGGACCAAATATCTCCCTTTTTTTCAGATAAAATTCCGGAGCAAGATATGTAGATAAAGTTTCTTCTGAAAACGACTGTAAATGTCCATAAGGATGTTCTATAAAACCGCAATTAGCACAGCGATAATATAGTTTTTCCAGCTGTTCCTTATGGGGAACACTGATAATTATATATTTTTTGGTTACCCGTTTAAGTTCCGGAAAAGCTTTCTGCAAGGAGACATTATCCAAGTGTTCCAAGACCTCGTTACAGATTACAGCATCAAAACTTCTATCGGGAAAAGGAATTTCCGTAACAGAAGCTTGAACTGAAGGACACTGCAAATACTTTAGAGCTGCAGGTGAAATATCCAAACCTGTAACTTGATATTTAGCAATAAGTTTGTTTGTAATAATGCCATTTCCACAACCTGCGTCCAAAATGGTTTGCACATCTGAAGGAAGAAGAGCAAGAAGTTTTGCAATTCTTAAATCCGCTTGTTTTTCAGGATCGTAATTTTCCCAGGTGGCTTCTGCCATATAGTTCATTTTTTAAACCTACTAAAGAAATCGGTTAACATTTCTCTTGCTAATTGCACATCATAATCCAAAATTACCCCGATTTTTCTACCTAAAAAGAGATAGGCAACCGTAAAAACAACACCTCCTGTAAGTAAAAAGGGAATTGTGCTATTTCCCAGCTTTATTATCAAGACACAGATTATAGAGCATATAACTGTTAAAATGGCATTTTTAGCTATTTTTACCAGCGGGAAAAAAGCCATTAAATTCAATTTTAAGACCTTGGCAATCTGAATAAGATAAATAATTACCGAGAGCCAGGTTACAATTACCGTAGCAAAAGCGGCACCTTTCATCCCGAATTTAATTATCAGAAGATAGTTTAAGATAGCATTGGAAATGAGCAGAAACAAAGAATTATACATAACAAAGCGGGTTTTTCCGAATGCCTGAAACAGGATTCCGTAAGTGGCAATGCGCAAAGGCAACAAAAAGAGGTAAATTCTAAAATAAATAGCGGACTCGGTATAGAGCTTTCCATAAATAAGAGTAATTGCAGGTTCTGCAAAAATATAACACAAAGCCATTAACGGAAATACTAAAATAGTATTTTTACGAACCGCTCCACTATATAAAATACCCATCTTTTCAGGATTACTGGAACTCAAATGAGGCAACAAAACAGAATTTATAGAGTTAGCTAAAATTCCTACAATCGGGAATTCAGTAGCTCCTATAGAAAACACGGCAAACTTTTCCGGCGAGAAAAATGCCGAAACCATAAATTTATCCAGTTGAATACTCATCATACCAATTATAGAAGATAAACCCAAAGGTAAAGAATAACTCATAAGTGTTTTGAAAGAGCCGAGATCAAAACGAGTTTCTTTGGCTTTAAATTTGGCAAGAGAAATCCTGGCATAAAGCCATTGCAAAAAAGCAGAACTAATTACACCGCAAACAATAATAGTTAGATTACGCGTAAGAAAAGCGGAACCAACAATCAGAATAAAATCCGCAATAATGGCAAAAATGGTAAAGGTAGCCGCTTTAAACGGTTGTTTCAAGCCCAGCATTACGGAACTGAAAAATTGGGTTACAAAAAGAAAAATGGGATAAAGAGCATAAAGAATAAGCAGTTTTTCCAGAGCAGGATTATTGAATAAAGTAGCAATTGGTTTACGGAAAATAAGCAGGCAAAGCGCGAAAATTAAACCCAACAGCGAAATTAAATTTAGGCAACGGGTAATTAAGGCATTTTGTTTTTCCGGGCTTTCCGCTTTAGGAAGAAAATAGAGCATACTTTGAGGAATCCCTAAAAGCAGAAGAGTAGAAAAGGTAGTATAAATTAAGAAAAGCTGACGATAACTGCCAAGTTCGGAAGGAGTTAATAAATGAGCTAAGGCAATTCCGATTACAGCTTTAATTGCCAAACGGAAAAATTCCGTTGCCGAAAGGATACCTGCCTGTTTAGGAAGTTCACTCATTGGGCGTAACTAATTCTACCGGAATAAGATATTGAAAAGAGGATTTTTCCTGATAGAGATGGACTATATAGTGTCCCGGTTCAAGGTTAGCGCTTATTTGGGGATTGATGATATTCAATATCTCTCTATTTTCTCCTTTCTGATAAAAGCGTTGGTTGCTAACAAGCAGTGTATCTTTATATAGTTCCCAGTTCCAGAATCCATCTTTCGGGATTTTTAGGTGCATAATAATTTCACTGTTCAAACGGGTCAGTTTGGCTTCAGCAGGATATTTTGGTTCGGAGAAAGTTATTTCGTTTAGTTTAGGGGAGATATTTTCCTTGGGATATTCCTTTTTTTCTGGAAAACTTAAGCGAGCAAGCTGAACAAAAGCATTTCCTTTTTGCAATCCTGAATAGCTGAATAAAGAAACACCGGCAAAACCCAAATCACGCGTTAAAGTAATTTTCTTTGCTATTTCTTTTACATTGTAGGAATTACCATTTCCGACAGCAAGGGAATTTCCATTTCCATTCCAGGCACGCAAACCGATTACTATTTTTTCCTTCATTTGCAGAAGGTTAATTTGTTCCAGTTGTTTCTTGAATTTTGCATATTGGACATCATAAGCCATAGGATAAACACGATCAATAATACCTTTTTTAAGCCAGGATTGCCAGTCCTGAGCATAATCAACATTTGCCTCGGCAATATCGGGAAAAACAGCAGCAGTTAATTGCAAAGCAGGATTTATTTCTTTCAGTTGAAAGTAAGCATTTTCCACAAAATTGGTTACTTGCATTATGCGCCATTCGTTATAGGTTATTTCTTCCTGATTTTGGCAATATTCATTATAGCGGGCAAGAGAGACAGGATGAAAACCTAAATCGCTTTCAGGATAACGAATATAATCAAGATGAATTCCATCCAATTCCGGATAACCTCCTGCCAGATTTCCCAAAATATTAAGCAGATATTCCTGCACTTCAGGAATTCCCGGATCAATGAAATAACCGGATTGGCGGTCAATATTCATCTGAGAACCGTTGAAATTGTAAGTAATCCAATCCTTGTGATTATTGTAGATATAGTTTTGCTGAATATAACTTTGTTCCCTTGGAGTAGCATTAAAAACCACTACCCAGGCCTGCACTGCCAGTCCTTTTTGATGAGCTTTTTTCAGAATATAAGCTAAAGGATCAAAAGAAGCATCTTCCAGGATATAACTCTTCGGTTCGGGATTGGGATAAAGATAGGCACCTTTGGATGTATCAAAAAGAGCATCAGCGCGATAACGAACTTCCACTAAAAGTTCATTTTGGTTGCAAGAAACCGCTGTTGCAATTACTTCATCAATAGATTTTTCGGTAGTAATATCCCAAGGTAGAACCCAAACGGAACGGATTTCGGCATTTATTTTCACAAACAAAATGGTAAACAGAATAAAGAAACCCTTTTTCACTCTCTTTTTTCTACCTTATTTACAGTCGTTTCCGCAATGCCATCGGCAAAATCCAGGGAGAGATTTTCCCCTTCAGAAACCTGTTTTATAGAACTAATTAATTTACCTTCTTTGAAAGCCATAATCCAACCTTTACTTTGAATACTGCGAGGAGAGAGTTGTTCTAAAATTTCGCTTAGGGAATTCAGGCGATTGGTTTTGAATTGGAGTTGGTTATTAATTTTTTCATTCAGCTGATGCCAGGTTAAATTACAATCGGCTTTGGATTTAGCCAAACAGAGTTCAATTCTGCTATTCAGTTGTTGCATAATGTTATTTGCTTTCATTTCAAATTGTAAACGCTTTTCCGGAAGTTGTTTAAGTGCATTGTGTAAAGCCATTTCTGCCATATCAAAGCGCTGTTGAAAACCTCTCCAAACGCGTTCCGGATGGTATTTTGCCAGCTCCAATTGCAAATTTAAGAGGGGAGTGCGTTTTCCGGTAAAATTATTTTGGACAGATAAATCCAGCCGTTTTTTCAGCGAAGCAAGCAAGTTTAACAGGTCTTTTTTATCGGGAACTGCAAGTTCAGCCGCAGCTGAAGGAGTGGGAGCTCTCAAATCGGCTACAAAATCAGCCAGCGTAAAATCAATTTCATGACCTACTGCTGATATTACAGGAAGGGAAGAATCGTAAATGGCTCTGGCTAATGCTTCATCATTAAAACAGAAAAGATCTTCCTGAGAACCGCCACCACGAGTGATAATTATAAAATCAACATCCCTGGTCTTATTGAAATACTTTATTCCCTGAATAATTTGAGGAGGAGCATCAGAACCTTGAACCAGAGCGGGATAAACTATTAATTCCACAGGATAGCGTCGTTTTATGATATTTATTATATCCTGAAGCGCTGCACCTGTAGGAGAAGTGATTATTCCAATGCGGTCAGGATATTTGGGAAGGGGCTTTTTATGTTCTGCTGCAAAAAGTCCTTCCTTTTCCAGTTTCTTTTTCAGCTGTTCAAATTTTTGCTGTAAAAGTCCCATTCCTGCTTCTTGCATTTTTTGCACATTCAGATTATAATAACCGCCTTTTTCGTAAACAGTTAGCTTGCCGAAACAGATAACCTGCATTCCATCAGCGGGTTGAAAAGTTAAAGAAGCATTGGCACCCTTGAAAAAAGTGCAGCGTAAGGTGGCATTTTCATCCTTCAGGTTAAAATAGATATGACCAGAACTATGACGAATAAAACCAGAAATTTCACCCATTACAAATACCGGTTGCAGGGATGTTTCAATCACCTGACGCAGCTGGCGGGTTATTTCATAAACGCTATAGATTATTACATTTTCCATTTCAATGCCAAAATCTAAACATAACGCTATTTGTCAATTCTAATACCATCTTTTTCTTGAGGAGTCCTTTATGTCAGAATAAATTATTTCCTTTTGAAAAATGCTATTATTGTTAAAACCTCTATAGCTTTCTGATTTCACAGGAATAGCAAAAAATATATTTCTGCTTTTGCAAGAATGACATTTGAACGACAGATACTATAAAAGGGTTTCAACCCGGTGAAAAGTAAGCAGGAGAATCATTATCTCTTTTTCCGAGAAGAAGTTCCGCAGGAACGACAGGTATTAACAACGGGTTTCAACCCGGTGACAAATGAAATATAAAACATCTTATCTCTTTTTTTAAGAAAGAGTTCCGTAGGAACGACAGATACTATAAAAGGGTTTCAACCCTGATAAGAAAAGTCAAAGGTGGCGTTTTGTTCGCTAAATTCAAATTAGTTAAAAATTAAGGACATATATTTTTTAGAGTTCTGCGAACTCTTTGGCAAATTATAATTTATCCCCCCATTTTTCTACAACTGAATATTATAATCTTAGTAATTGATAATCAAATCTCTGATTTTGCGTTTCGGAACATAATGAATTCCTTTTTCATCACGCCAATATT
>ERZ795044.5459-NODE-5459-length-10298-cov-4.246998_pt1 | contig 10298 bp, 7 predicted proteins | sample MGYA00375128_ERZ795044 | MGnify/ENA primary metagenome ERZ795044 (study PRJEB30173, sample SAMN05720213) | anaerobic digester metagenome | isolation source: active sludge of municipal wastewater-treating anaerobic digesters | place: USA | collected 2014-12-22 ... | reverse complement strand
AGGGGAGCCGGCGAAAAAGTCCGGTCCCCTACCGAAAGAAAAAGAAAAATGAGGATGGGTGCTGCAGGATCGTACTCTTTTTTGTATCCTGTAAGCGGGACATTCCGGTTTACCTGATCTTTCAGGTCAATCTTTTACTATTTATATCTTGTTGAATCGTTCTGGCGCAATCACCGCAGGTCCTTTCGCTGTCCTGCCCGCCGAAATTTCGGGGATCATGCAATCCTGGCCCCTGTCTCCGGACAGGTGGAGAGGGGAAATGTGAACCCCTGGTATACCGGATGCACTGTTCGGGGGTTTTAATCTCCCTGACAATTGCGGAGATTGGCTCTCTTTTCGGGCCGAAAGCCACATGAGCCGTCCGGCCACATATGGAGGGTAGGAAATGGACACTTTCAACCTGTTGCATGACGGGGTCAGGCAGGTGCTCGCCCATCGCCTCGGCTGGAACGATCTCCGGTCGGTCCAGGAGGAGGCATATCATGCCGTGAGTGCCGGCAATGATGTCCTTGTCATAGCGCCAACCGCCGGCGGGAAGACCGAGGCCGCCCTCATCCCGGTCATGGACGGCATCCTGAAAGGTGGTTTTGGCGGGGTTGCCGCCCTCTACCTCGCACCCCTGAAGGCGCTGATCAACGATCAGGAAGACCGGTTCTCCGCGTTCTGCCTGCCGAACGGACTGGAGGTCCAGAAATGGCATGGGGACGTCCCGAAAGGGGACCGGGCATGGAAGGACGATGAACCTCCCCACATCCTCATGATCACACCGGAATCGCTCGAGGTGCTCATGATGGAGCGGGAGCTGGTATCAGGGCTGTCACACCTCCGGTATATCATTATCGATGAGCTCCACGCATTTGTCGAGTCCGAACGCGGGGTGCAGATGAGGGTGCTGCTCGATCGGCTGGACAGGGTGGCCGGGAGAAAGATCCAGCGTATCGGCCTCTCGGCCACCGTCGGCAACCCTGAAGCGATCCTTGCCTGGCTCTCCGGCGGCAGGCACGGGGAGGTGCTGGTCAGGGTCCCCTCACCCCCCCAGCCGAAGAAGTTCATGTTTGTTGTCGAGGGAAAGGAGACCGGCAGGGCGGGGGCGCTCGCCCGGATCGTCCGGGGAAAAAAGGCACTGGTCTTTGTCAACAGTAGGAGCGATGCCGAGGCGGTCAATACCGCTCTTGCCGGGCAGATCGACCAGCTGCTTGTGCACCATTCCTCCCTCTCTCCTGAAACACGGCGGGAGGCTGAGAAAGCCTTCATGGAATCCGGGAGTGCCTGCATCGTCTGTACGAGCACGCTCGAACTGGGCATCGATATCGGAGATCTCGACGTGGTGGTCCAGGTCGGACCTCCGCCCAGTGTGGCATCGTTTCTCCAGAGGATGGGGAGGAGCGGGCGGAGGGGAAAACCCCCCTCTATGGCCTGCATCCTGAAGGATTCCTGCGAACTGATCTGCATGGTTGCCGTGATCGAAGCAGCGAGCAGAAAGGAGGTGGAGGCGCTCACTCCCCCGGGCAGACCCTACAACGTGCTCGTCCAGCAGGTGCTGCTCGAGATTGTCAGAACAAGGCGGACCTCCCGATCCCATATCAGGAGATTTGTGAAGGGACTGTTTCCCTTCAGGAATATCAGACCCCGGCAGATCGATCTCCTCCTCCAGTTTCTGGCCGAATCGGGCATCCTCGTCAGTGACGGGGATATGCTGATGCCGGGACCCGGAGCAGAGCAGACATTCGGGAGATCCAACTGGAAGGACCTCTTCTCTGTCATACGGGGCGGGGGGGAATTCCGTGCAGTGACCCCTGATGGCGAGATGGTGGGCACGCTCGATGCACGCTTCGTCGCCGGGAAGAGCGGAAAAAGTTTCACTCTCGGAGGCAGGAACTGGACCTTCCTGAAGAGCGACGAATCCCACGAGCTGGTGGTGGTGGTCCCGGGAGAGGGTGGCGGAAACGCAATCTTCTGGACCGGCGGAAAGGCCGGTCTCTCCCCTGTCGTCTGCCGTGCAGTCGGCCGGATCATCCAGGAAGGAGGATCGGTGCTCCCCCTGCCCGAACCCGACCAACACCTCATATCTGAAATTATCGGGCATCTTCCCGGCCTCGTCCCTGGCGGGCTTTATATCCTGCAAAAACCGGGAAAAAGGGGTTTTGATCTGACGATCATTACTTTCAGGGGCCGGATGTTCAATGGTATCCTCGCCACCCTTATCCGGTCAGAGGCCTGGCGGAAGCTGGCGGTGAGCTATCATGATTTCTCGGTCTCGATAAAAAATGCCGGAAAGGAGGACCCGGCAGGGAAAATCCACGACCTCCTCCTGGACCTCCAGGGAAGGAAAGCAGGCGAAATGGCAACGCATTTGAAAATCCCCGGGCAGGAGATTTGGAAATTTGCAGGGGCGCTCCCTCCCGAGCTGCTGAGGGATATGGCGCTTGCCGATTATTACCGCTACGATGCATTTTTAGAGGAATTTAAGCGCCTGGAGATCATCATAATCGAATCCCCGGGGTCAGTACATCCCGAATAAATCCAAAAAATATCAGGTGACGACTGCTTTTCTGAACCGCCACCATGCCATGCCAAACATCACCGCAGCAAACGCAATCAGGAACAGGAATGCGAGCCCGATCTGAAGTGGCGTATAGGTGTAATGGACCCCGATAGCCTGGAAACTGTCCCCTATGGCAAAGTACCGGATCCCCGTGACCAGGTAGGTGAGAGGGTTCACCATCGAAAGTGCCTGGAGCGCCGGGGGAAATGCCTCTATCGGATACAGCGCATTGCTTGCAAAGAATATCGGCATCGTGAGCAGCGTCATGATCCCCTGCATCCCTTCCGGGCTCTCCAGTGATATGGCAATGGTGGCGGAGAGGAAGAGGAACCCGAGCGAGAAGACCGCCACGAAGAGGAGGATGCCGAGGACTGCAAGGATGGTCTTTGTGGCCGAATAACCGAAAAAGAACTGGGCACCGATCAGGATGCCGAACACCATGATGATGATCGACTGGATGAATGCCTTGGTCATCCCTGACAGCCCTATCCCGAAGATGATGTGGTTTCTTGGCAGAGGGCTCGCAAAGATCTCACGCATCAGCCCCCAGTTTTTGTCAAAGAGGAGGCTCATCCCTCCAAAGAGGCTGGTAAAAAGCGTGGTCATGGCGATCACCCCTGCTGCCATAAAGGTGAGATAGTTGACCGAAGGCACTCCGGGAATGGGGGGCAGCGCGGAGGTGAACCGGTCGAAGTTGGAGGACATGGCTATCCCGAAAAATGCCATCCACAACGCAGGCTGGACGAGGGACGAGACAAGGAGCGTCTTGAACCGGTAATACCGGAGCATGTCGCGCCAGTATATCGTCAGGAAACCGAGATGCACTGCTACCTCCTCCCTGCCCGCGTGATAGCCGTGGATGGTTTTTCTGAACCCTCATCCCGCAGCTCCCTGCCGGTATAATGGACAAATACATCGTCCATGGACGGTTTTTTCAGGTTGACCACCGCGACCCGTATCCCCCCGGCGGCCAGGGCTTCGATGATGCGCGGGAGGATTTTGGAACCATCGCCATCGAGCATCGCGACCAGCCCCTTTGATTTCTGGCTGACTTCCTTCACCATCTCCATAGCCGAGAGGATCGCTCTCGTCCCCGGCATATCGCTGGTCTCAAGGTAGATCAGATCTTCACCAAGGGTGTTTTTCAACTCGGCGGCTGTCCCGGTGGCAATGATCTTCCCCTTGTCGATGATACTGATCCGGTCACTCAGGTTGTCGGCTTCATCCATGTAGTGCGTCGTGAGGAAGATGGTCGTGCCTTCCTTGTTCACCGCCTTGATATACTCCCACATTCTCATCCGCGTCTGGGGATCGAGCCCGATCGTCGGCTCATCGAGAAAGAGGACCCGGGGGCGCGTCATCAGTCCACGGGCTATCTCCAGACGACGTTTCATCCCCCCGGAGAGCTGTTTTGTCAGGCTGTCCTGTTTGTGCTCGAGCTGGACCAGTGCAAGGAGGTCGTCTATCCGTTGTTTCCGTTCGGCGTTCGGCATCCCGTACAGGTTTCCATGGAATTCGAGGATCTCGCGGCAGGTCATATCACGGTCGAGGGTAACATCCTGGAAGACGATCCCGATCGATTCCCTGACTTTTTGTGGGTCTTCTGCCACATCGTACCCGGCAACGGTTGCTGACCCTTCCTGGAGGGGGAGAAGCGTAATCAGGACGTTGATCGCCGTGCTCTTCCCGGCGCCGTTCGGGCCAAGGAACGAGAAGATCTCCCCCTCCATCACCTCGAACTGTATTCCGTCCACGGCGGTAAAATCTCCGTAGCGGTGATAGAGATCTCTCACTGAAATAATCGGTTCGCTCATGCTCCCTTCCCGGATGAATCCTGGTGCCTCTGCACTTCGATCGTGTATGTCAGGTTTGGAGAGAGATTCATAATAAATCTCGCAATGCAACACCTTCGTTCGTTCATTCCGGTTCTGATAGGGCGAGGATTTTTTTAGCCTCACACCCGCAGCAGAGGGGACAAATTCTCCTCCCCTTGAACGCGTGATTTGAATGATTGCGGGGTCATAGAGCGGGATATTTATCCACCCCCTCGTGCAATCACCTTCTGGGACAGATACTCAGGGGGATGACCCAGGAGAATGACCGACAGCACTGAACGGCTTGGGCATTTTATTGCCATGTTGGATGATGACGATCCCTCGAAGCGCTGGAAAGCAGCAGAGTCTTTGGGGAGGATCGGGGACGACCGTGCGGTTGATCCCCTGATAGGGATGCTCACCGATGAGGACTGGCGGGTGCGGCAGAAAGCTGCCTGGGCGCTTGGAAAGATCGGGGATCCAAGGGCACTTGTGCCGTTGAGGAGAGCATTGATGCATGAGCGGGAAGGGGTAAAAGAGATAATTATCGAATCGCTCGATGAGATCAAAAGAATCATGCAGACCGAAGAATAAGATCGCGACCAGGTCCCCGGCTTTCTCTCAAAACGTGTGCGTTCGTGAAACCGGTCTCTCTCGGGAAAGGCCGGGGAAATGTGGCCAGACCCGCGTTGAATACGAGTGCGTGGGAGATCAGCCGCCTCCTCTTATAAATCATTAATACGTCCCGCGGGGAACAATTGAGGGAGAATCATGTGCGGCCTCCTCCCTATGACCGGGGAGGGCGTATTTTCCCGGGATAATGGACCGGGGAAGGGAGGAACAGGTATGGATATCAGAGGTACAGGTCTCGAGTTTGACCAGCACAGGATTGAGGAACTCGATCAGCTGCGCGATGCAGGCTATTCTCTCTATCCCCCGGTATTCGAGAGAAAAGTGACGATCCAGGAGATCAGGGAAAAATTCTCCTCGGTCGGCCATGAAAAGAGTGAAGAGCATCTCGTCACCGCCGGCCGCCTGTACACGGTCCGGAACCACGGCAAAACGATCTTTGCCGACCTGGGCGACGAAAAAGCCAGGATCCAGCTCTACATCAGGAAGAATGATATCGGTGAGGAGCAGTTCGATCTTTTCACCAGGTTCGTCGAGCGCGGCGACATTGTAGGGGTTGCCGGTCACCCCTTCAGGACGAAGCTTGGTGAACTGACGATCTGGGTTGATGCGATCGTCCTGCTGACCAAGTCGTTGAACTCACTCCCGGAAAAATTCCACGGGCTGACGAACGTAGAGAAGCGGTATCGCCAGCGGTATGTGGATCTGATCGTCAACCCGGAGAGCCGGGAGACATTCCGGAAGAGGAGCCGGCTCATCTCTGAACTGCGTTCGTACCTGACAGAGCGTGGCTTCCTCGAGTTCGAGACCCCGATCCTCCAGCCGCTGTACGGGGGTGCAAACGCCCGCCCGTTCACCACCCTGCACCATTGCCTCGGACAGAACCTGTTTTTGCGCATCGCCCCCGAACTCTACCTGAAACGCCTGGTGATTGGCGGATTTGAGAAAGTCTTTGAGCTGGCCAAGAATTTTCGCAACGAGGATATCGACACCCGGCATAATCCCGAGTTCTCGATGATAGAGATATACGAGGCGTACCGGGATTACAAGGACATGATGGCGCTTTCCGAGGGGATCATATCGCACCTCGTGCATTCCATCACCGGGGAACACAAGGTCGCATACTGTGGGGAGTGCCTTGACTTCACCCCCCCCTGGCGCAAGATCTCCATGGAAGATGCCGTGAAGGAGTATGCGGGCCTGGATCTCCGTGTTCTCAGCCTTGACGAGCTGAAGCGGATTGCCGGAGAGAAGGGTATTGAAGGGTATGAGCATGCCGCAAGCTGGCGGGAGCTGCTCGTCCTCTTTTTTGAAGAGCTGGTGGAAGAGCGGCTTGTCCAGCCGACGTTCATCTACGATTTCCCCATCGAGAACTCGCCCCTTGCAAAGAAACACCGCACAAAAGAGGGATTCACCGAGCGGTTCGAGCTCTTCATTTACGGGATGGAGATCGCAAACGGGTTTTCAGAGTTGAATGATCCGCTCGACCAGCTTGCACGGTTCCAGCGACAGGATGAGATGAGGAAGGCCGGGGACATGGAAGCGCAGATGCTCGATTATGACTTTATCAATGCACTCGGCTACGGGATGCCTCCGACTGGCGGGGTCGGTCTTGGGATCGACCGCCTCGTGATGCTCGTCACGGGCAACAGCTCCATCAAGGAGGTCATCCTCTTCCCCTCGATGAAATCAGAGGTGGACACGATGCCTGGTCCACCGGATCAGGGTGATTCCGGAGATACATAAACTGCCCCCTGGCGTTCCGACCAGGTTCACCGGAGGCTGCCAGCCGCCAGGTCTCTTCTCCTGGGCACCGGGGCGCGAAAAAAATACTTCTTGATTTTCACGCTTTTTGCTCATACGGTGAGCGATCAGTGTGGGTCCTGGGTGAAGAGGTTGAAAAAAAGGGTATCCTGGTATCTCATAGGCCACATCTTCCTGCAATGCTAGAGATCCCACGTCTCTCTCGACACTCCGGACGGTCGCACCTCTGGCTAATCCCACCACTTTGGTGGTTCCTGCGATGCGATGAGATACTGTATCGTGGATCACACGCATCTCCCCCTGCTTATCCACGGGAGCATCTCTATTTGTCCGAAATCCCTGGACTGCATGCGCAGGCATCGTTTCAAATGTCACCGCGTTGCAGGGTCAGGAGTGACGGGATTTTTTGAAAAAAATGAAGCGATCAGAGCAGGGCAGAGGTGATACCGATAACACCGGACTGGATGATGATCGCGGTAGAAACAATAACCCCGGCCATCATCAGTGCCACGGCAGCATTCCCCTTCCTGATCTCTTCAAATTCGTCCACTCCCTTGGTGAGGCGGTCGAGGATGTACAGGGCAAGGTAAATCGCCCCGATGGCAAGGAGGATGCCAAGAATCAGCTGGAGGAGCGAGACAACGATAGCCAGCCAGTCGCCGGCAAGCGCTTTCATGATGGCGACAGAGATACCTGCAATGCCGGACTGGACGACCAGCGCGATGGCAACGAAGATTGAGGCATTGATGATGCCGAGCGACGCTGCCCGCTGCGCATCGAGCCGCCCCCAGGCGGTGGCGCGCCGCAACCGGGCGCGCAGATGACGATCGGTGGCGCGATCGGCCATGTAGTCACCTTCGCCGCGCCCGATCATGGTGGCGCCGGAGCCGCTGGCGACACTGCGCTGGTAGAGCTCGATCTCGGCAATGTCCTGATCGAGCTGCGCCTGCGAACAGGCACCCTGGTAGGCCGCCAGCACCATCAGCAGCTGGCCGGGATGGCCGACCCACTTGCCCGACATGCCCAGTCGAATGCCGTGGCAGGCATCCTGGTAGGCCTCTTTCAGCGCATTCAGCACCTTGAGCTTGTTCGCCTGCTGCTGGGCCAGGCTGAGCCCCTCGCCGCGATGCAACGGGGTCGGATAGTTGAGGGTCATGTTGTCGATGGCGGGCACATTGACGGCTCCGGCGACGTTGACGATCACCTGCCGCGCCCAGTCGCAGCTCGGATGGTCGTTGCGCAGCTCGGGCAGATTGACGTCGGCCGCATAGTCGGCAATGCCCCAGATGATGCCGGTCAGCCGTGGCGTCACCGCCTTGACCAGTTCAGGCAGTTGCGCCAGCGCGTAGCCCGATTCGACCAGAAATTGCAGCTTGATCCGCTGCTCCGGCAATCCCAGCAGATGCTCGATCTCACCCAGCCGCTCATTCAGCCACACCAGCTCGTTGGGATGCTCCACCTTCGGCCAGATGAGGCCATCGATCGGATAGTGCTCGACACGCTCGCTGGCCACCGCCGGCAGCACCTCGAACAGGTCGTCGATGCAGCCATCGAGCGTCAGGCCGGCCGGGCGAAAGAAGGCCAGCGTCGAACCCCAGTTCGCCTGCGAAAAACAGCGGATGGCGCCCGCACGCGCCTTGCGGGCCGACTCGGCATCGAGCGCAACCGCATCCTCGCAATCGACCATCACCAGCGGGGTGTGGCAGTCGGGCTGCTCGATCAGCCCGCGCAGCGCCGACAGCGGTGCACCGGCATGGTCGGCCAGCTCCGCCGGGCTGATGTCGAACTTCTGCAACAGCTTGCGCGCCGCTGCCAACCCCTGGATCGCCTTCTCCGGTGTGCCGCTGGCCGGCGTGGTGAAGTGCGCCTGCTGGCACCAGTACTTCAGTGGCATCTCCGCCGTGGCCATGCGCCGTTCGCGCAGCAGCTGCTCGCGACTCTGTCGGGCCCGGTCGGCCAGTTGCCTGATCAGCGTCATCTTCGGCTCTCCATCGCATTCAGAAGATTCAGGGCAGCACCGGCCACCCCAGGATTAGCCCGGAATCACCCGCAGGTCGATCACCCCTTCGACCGCCCGGATCGCCGGCAGCAGTGCCGGCGGAATCTCGCACTCGACATCGATCAGGTTGTAGGCGATCTCGTCACGGCTCTTGTTGAGCATGTCGAGCACATTCAGGTTGTGATCGGCCAGCAGTGACAGCACCTTGCCGAGGATCTTCGGCACATTGCGGTTCGAGAAGGCCAGCCGGCAGCCACCGTTGCGCTCCAGCACCAGCGTGGGAAAGTTGACCGAATTGCGGATGTTGCCGGTCTCCAGATAATCGATCAGTTGATCGGCCGCCATCACCGCACAATTCTCCTCGGCCTCCAGCGTGCTGGCCCCCAGATGCGGCAGCAGCAGCACATCACTTCGACCCATCAGCAGCGGATGCGGAAAGTCGGCGACATACTGGCGCAGATAACCACTGTCGAGAAACTTCACCACCGCCGACTCATCCACCACCCCTTCGCGCGCGAAGTTGAGCAGCACCGCGCCCTTCTTGCAGTAGGCCAGCGTCTCTTCGCGCAGCAGGTTGCGGGTATTCTCCAGCAGCGGAACATGCAGCGAGACATAGTCGGAACGGGCCAGCAGTGATGCCAGATTGTCCATCTTCTGCACCTGGTTCGGCACCCGCCAGGCGGCTTCGACCGACAGCGCCGGGTCATAACCCAGCACCGTCATTCCCAGATGCAGCGCGGCGTCGGTCAGCCGTGAACCGATCGCGCCCAACCCCACCACGCCGAGTGTCCGTCCGGCCAGCTCCTGCCCGGCAAAACGCTTCTTCTCCTGTTCCAGGGTCGCGTTCAGCGCCGCCACATCGGTCATGCCGGCCAGCGTCTCGACATAGCGCAACCCCGGCACGATCCCGCGCGAAGCGAGCAGCATCGCGCAGAGCACCAGCTCCTTGACCGCGTTGGCATTGGCGCCCGGGGTGTTGAACACCGGAATGCCGCGCTCGCTCAGCACCGAAACCGGAATGTTGTTGACCCCGGCACCGGCCCGCGCCACCGCCTTCAGGTTCGCGCCCAGTTCGCTGACAGCCAGTTTGTGGCTGCGCAGCAAAATGGCGTCGGGCGCCTCGACCTGCCCGCCAAGCTCATAGCGCTCGCGCGCAAAACGGTCGGTGCCCTTGCGGGAGATCTGGTTCAGCAACTGGATTCGGTACATCTGTGACTGCTCTCGTCAAAACAATGGAATGAACTATTCACCCGAGAAACGCGGTTCACGCTTCTCGAAAAAGGCGCGTATCCCCTCTTCGGCATCCTTGCTGCCGCGCACGCCCTTCACCTCGTCCAGTTCGGCCTGCAAACCCGCCGCCATGCCATGGTTCAGACCGATGTGAATCGCCCGCAGCACGGCACGGGTCGCCAGCGGCGGACGCTTGGCCAATGCCACGGCGAAGGCAAAAGCCTGCTGGAACAGCTCCGCGGGCGCGCAGACCCGGTCCACCAGCCCGATCTGGGCCGCCTCCTCGGCATCGATGCGCTCGGCCAGCAGAATCATC
>ERZ795044.5456-NODE-5456-length-10304-cov-5.135916_pt1 | contig 10304 bp, 7 predicted proteins | sample MGYA00375128_ERZ795044 | MGnify/ENA primary metagenome ERZ795044 (study PRJEB30173, sample SAMN05720213) | anaerobic digester metagenome | isolation source: active sludge of municipal wastewater-treating anaerobic digesters | place: USA | collected 2014-12-22 ... | reverse complement strand
CTCCGGGGAATTCAAGACCGCCGCCATCTCGGAGCCGGTCACTTCCCCCCGGTCGAGATACTCCCGCATCACTTTTTGCTTGATGTCCGCGTCCGGGAAATTCCTGATAAGCGTCGGGTCCAGTTCCCCTTCCCCTCCTTCCAGCGCCACCAGACGGATCCCGTATTCCTTCGAAAAATATCCGACGAGATCCTGAATCCTGACCTGCGCATCCACCACCGCGTGCGCGTCCTGGATAAACACGACAAAAGGACTCTTTTCGGAATGATAATATTCGCTCTGAAGCGTCCCCAATTCTTCGGGGACCGTGATTTTCTCGAGAGGCCGGACTTCCGCGCTATTGGAAACTTCGGAATGAGTAGAGAATGGAAGGACAGTTTGGCCGGACGCCGCACTGGTAAAGGCAAATATAAAGCAGGTGAACCATGCTATTGTTTTCATAAACCACCCGCTGATTTACAGAATCGAACTAGTTAAAAGCCTCTACATCGATCTTTTCCCTGCCTCGTGAAATGTAATTATATTAAGCAATTTTATAAAGTTAGTAAAACGTCTAAATTAAGTATAACCTCCAATTACGTAGAAATCAAATGCGGAAGCTTATATTTTTAGAAGGCTAGGCGTGGTAATGCTTAAGGCAGGAAGCCGAAAAATCTGTTTCTGATTCAGAATAAAGAAGTTACAAAAAATCCATCCCCTCCTAAATCCCCTTCCCGAACTTAGGCTTAATACAACACGAAAGGGGCTTTCCCCATTTTTAGGTGTCCGTCAAATGCGAGTCAGCTCATACTGACCCTGAATTCATTCACTGCCATCCTAAGCCCGCTGCGCGTCCCCCTTCAGTTCATGCCATCCTAAGCCCGCTGCGCCCCCCCTTCAGTTCATGTCATCCTGAGTCCGCCACACTTTCTGGCGGACGAAGGATCTCTAAAAAAACAACCTCTTCAGAAAACCGATATGAAAATCTTTGCGGAATTTAAGGCAGGATCAAATCCTTAATTCGCTTACAGCCCCTTCCCAAACTTGGGCTTAAGAATATTCTTCTTAAACTTACTCCAGTAGAAGAAAATATCTTGCGGAGTAGCAATATGGCTGGCGATACGCAAAATTCTCCGCGGAGAATAAAACCGGCGTAAAGCCTGCCTTTTTATCTCCCCCATCTGCGAAGCGGGCACTTCCGAAAGCTGAACCTGGGGATTGCTGTAATTGAGCCTTATGCTGAAATATTTCGTGATATCAATCCGGCCCCGGATAGCTTCAAAAAGCTCCGTCCCCGGGAACGGAGTCACAATCGAAAAACTCACAAAATGCAGAGGAAGCCGGCATGCCAATTTTATCGTCTCCTCCATCTGAGCCCGAGTCTCTCCCGGAAACCCCAGCATGAAATACCCCCAAACCAGAATCCCCTGCCGCTTAAGAATCTCTATCCCTTTCTCGATTTTTTCCGGATTCAGCCCTTTTTTCATCGCCTTCAAAATTTCGGGAGAACCGGACTCCACCCCCACCGCCGTCATAAACACTCCAGCTTTTTTGAGGAGAAACGCCAACTCTTTGTCGACGCAATCAATCCGTATGCCATTCGGAAGCTGAACGCTGACTTTCATTTTTTTCCGAATCATCAATTCCAGGATTTGCTTGGCCCGGTCCATTTTCAGATTGAATACATCATCCTCGATATGGAATTCCCGGATTTGATACTGATGATAAAGCAGCTCCATCTCCCCGATAATATTTTCAGGCGAACGCGGGCGAAACCCCTTTCCTAAAGTCTGGTGACAGTAGATACACTGAAACGGACATCCTCGCGACGTCAGAACCGGCATGTATCGCCTGTGCCGGGGAACCATGCCGTGAGGGTCCGGATGATCGTAGTATTTCTCGAGACAGAAAAGATCAAACGCGGGATAAGGGATCGAATCGACATCTTGAATCATTTCGCGGGCAGGATTGATCCGAATCCCGGTATTCGTCCGGAACCCGAGCCCTTTGATGGCGGAAAAATCCCGGCCGTTTCCAAGCGCTTGCGCCAACTCAAGAATCGTTTTCTCGCCCTCGCCGATCACAACGCTGTCCACATCGCGCGAACTCAGGCAATGCTCGGGAAGCCCGTTCGCATGAGGGCCTCCGATCGTCACATGGCAATCGGGATTAATTTTCTTAACGATCCCGGCAATTTCAAAACAAGGCGGGACGTAAAAAGACAGGCCGTGAATCCCGACCAAATCGGGCCGCAATTCTTTGATTCTTTCCCGGAACTGGTTTTTATCCCGGAATTCAAAATCATAATCGAGGATTTGGACCGAAAAACCGTTTTTCCGCAGGACAGAAGCAAGATACCCCAATCCGATGGGCGGATACTTGGTCAGATATTTAACAAGAACGATATTCATACGCAGGATTTATTCCGCAGACGAAGCAGAGAAAAATGAACATATCCCCAAATATACCCAAACACATAAACCGTGTATCCCAATAGCCGTATCCATTGAAAAGTCACAAAACTCTTCAGAAGCCGGAACGGGTATCGAAGAATTCGATAAAGGAAGGGCCGTTTCGGGACAAATTCTTTGGAATCAATCTTTTCGTCCGTGTCGTAATTGATCTCCGGATGGAATACCTGCGCGTACGCCGAACCGTAACCGTTTCGCACAAAAAGGCGCATAAACTTCCGGAGGGTCGGCGGGAGCGGATGATAGACCCAGGTGTCCGGAACGAGCACGACCCGGTATCCGGCCTTTCGAAAACGGACCCTCAAATCCGGATCCAGGCCCCGGATAATGTTCTCGCGCTCCATCCCAACCGCAATCAAGACTTCCTTCCGGAAAGCCGCGCAGCCATGGCACGGCAGATCACTGTCGGTCACTTCCTTGACAACCGGCATATTAAAACGCGGGAATTGTTTTGCAGTCATTCTCTGGAACCGATTCGCATGATCCGGCGTCAGAATAGACGCCCCCGCCATCGCAATCTTTGGGTCACCCTTCATCACCCGAACAAGATTTTCGATCACCCGGGGATGTCCGATCCGGCTGTCATCATCCAAAACAATCAGGATCTCTCCGCGACTCTCCCGAATCCCCTGATTGATCGCCTTTCCCTGCGGAGACACCCCGCTCACGATAATCACCTCGATATCCCGAAAGAATTGTTTTTTCAAATCATCGATCAATCCCTCCAGATTCGCCTCCCTCTCGGCGTAAAAGAAAGGGATAATGATTGATACCGAAATCCGATCGGATAACGAAATTATTTTAATTTGCCGTTTTGGGACATTACTGCTCATTCAAAACCTCTTCCAAATCTTGGCGCTATAAGGCATTATACTAACAATCTAAAGCAAGCGTATAAGGATATTTAGCCATTAAACTCCCAAAAACATGATCCTTTCCAAACAAAACGATTTTCTCGCCTGCGCCATTTATAGTCTTTTGGCATTCGCTTTAAGCTCCTTGCTATTGCAGTTCTCTTATTTCATCGGCCATGATGGCGTCTGGTACGCCCGCATCGCTGAAAACATAATTGCGGGGAAAGGGATTTGCGTCAACATCGGAGAACCTTATGTCGACCACCCTCCGTTGTATCCATTTCTGATCGGCCTAATCAATCTTCTTTTTAGAAATCTTGAATTTTCGGCGCATTTTATTTCAATGCTGGCTTTTTCCTTGGCAATCTTTCCGCTTTTTCACCTGACAAAAGATATCTATTCGGCAAATACGGCACATTGGGCTAGCATTCTTTATGTAACAAACGGATTTTTGCTAATTCATTCGAATTTAGTTTTAGCCGAATCTCTCTTCGTTCTGCTTACCCTGGCTCAATTCTATTGGGTTCATAAAATCATCCAAGATAGTACGCATCCTCTCAAAGCAAGCGCTCTCATAGGCATTTTGTCAGGAGCTGCTTATCTTGCCCGTCCCGAAGGTTTGGTTTTTTATATCGCAGGCATTCTGGCCATTCTTGTCTGCACCCCCGGAAATCTGCCCTACAAAAAAAGGGGCATTGCACTTTCCGGGGCAATCTTTCTACTTTTTTTTATTCCGCATCTTCACTTTATCCACAAAAACACCCACAAGTTTCAACTCAGCGTAGCGATTAATGAAATTTTCATCAAAAGACAACTCGACGTTTCTCACCCGGGACGGTACCTGGACGTCAAAAAAATTTACGAGGGACTAACAGACGACAAAACGCGGCTCAAACTGGATGAGCTTAAGGAAAATTTCAAACTGACCGATTACCTCACTAAAGACAACTATGCACTTCTTAAATCAGGCTTCAAATCGATCCTTTGGCGATGGCTGGAATTAAACAAATATTTGTTTTGCGGATTTGGTTTCTTTTTTATCGGCGCCTCTTTTTTGGGCGCCCCGTGGAACCGGAAGCGCAAGAAATCGGAATTTCTTCTTCTCCTTTTCCTTCTCACCATTATCCCGCAGTTTTTTGGAATCTTTCATCCTAAGCGGTACTTCCTTTACTTCCCTATTTTCCTTATATGGATGGGAAACGGCATCGAAACGACAAAGAATTGGGCCGGCGCAAGTTTCTCATTAGGCAGGCGTTCAACGATCGGGGTCCCCATAATCGTTTGTCTGATTCTAGCTCTTTTTTCCGGCGGATATCTCTACAGGACCATACGTGACGATCCAAGCGCATATGAATATAAAGAATTGGGGGAATGGATGAAAAAGAATATTCCGGATATCAGCAGGGAATATGTGGCCGCCCGCCATCCCTCCGTTATTTTTTATTCGGGGGCAAAACTCCTCCATCCGCCTTACTTCCCTTACGTCGACAATTTCGACGATTTCCTGAATTACATGAAACATCAGGGAGCTAAATATTTTGTCATCGGGGAAGATCTGGAACCCCCTGCTTCGGATTCTTATCGCGCCCTGCTGGATGAAACAATCCCGCTGCCCTCGGGAATTTTCCGCAGACATGTCATAAGAGGCAAAAAGAAAGTCTCTCTTTTCGAAATCTCATCTCAAGAAAGCTCAACATGAAAATCTGCGCCGATCCTCCCAAAAGCCATCGGATGTTTTTACTCGTATGGTTTTCTATCGCGCTTGGGCTGAGTTTAGGAATACTTCCCTTTAACTATTTCATAACACCGGACGGAACAAACTATGCGCGCGTCGGAGCCAACATATTTGCGGGTAACGGACTTTGCTCCAATCTCGGCGAGCCCTATTTACGGCACCCTCCTTTCTACTCATTCATAATCGGATTAGTTAACCTCATATTCGGCAACCTTGAATTTTCGAGTCATTTAGTCTCTTCTCTGGCGTTTGCGCTCACATTGATCCCTCTCTTCCTATTCACCCGTTCAGCTTACTCGACTAATTCAGCGTACTGGGCAAGCATTCTTTACGCTACCAATGGCTTTCTTCTCATTTACTCCAACATGGCTTTATCGGAACCGTTATTCACGTCCCTCCTCATAACTGAACTCTTTCTTCTGAATAAAATTGTGCGGGATGACACAAAAAGGTCTAACCACGGCTTCGTATTGGGGACAATTGCCGGATTGTCGTATCTCACCAGACCGGAAGGTTTTTTTTATTACGTTGCCGGCGCGATTGCGCTATTTTTCGTTTCCTCAAAACCGCGCTCCGTCAAAATCCGAACATTTATCCTTTCCCTTGTCGCATTTCTTATCTTTTTCATACCATACGTTCGTTTTATTAATCAAACCACCCGCTCTTTGCAGTTGAGCAATTTATCTTCTGAATCAATGATCCGAAGGCAATTGGATCTTTCAAACCCCGGGAACTATCTTGAGGTGAAAAAAATGTACGCGGGTTTATCAGAGGACAAAACTCATCTTAAAATGGACGACCTAAAAGACAAATACAATCTGTTCGATTGTCTTTCGAAGAACCGCTTCAACCTTATCCGGTCAGCTTTCCCATCCGTCATTTTTCGGACCCTGGAACTCAATAAATATCTTTTTTCAGGAATCGGATTCTTTCTGATCGGCGCGTCTTGTTTAGCCGTTCCCTGGAATGCTCAACGCAAGAAAAATGAAATGCTTCTTTTTCTATTTCTTCTTCCCTTTCTCTGCCATCTGATCCTGGAATTCAATTCCAGACGCTACCTCCCGATCTTCCCTCTCTTGCTCATTTGGATGGGAAACGGCATCGAAGTGTTCAGACAATGGACCATTTCGAGTTTCAACCTAAGCTCCAAAAACTCTTACCGTTCCGTCATAATACTGTGTTTTATTTTCGCCTCCCTATCCGGCTGGTATCTTTACCAAGGCATTCATAAAAACGTCCTGCCATTGGAACACAAGACATTAGGCCTCTGGATGAAAAGAAGAATACCTCATATTCAAAATGAAAAAGTGGCGTCAGAACACCCCTATGTGTCTTTTTATTCCGGGGCAAAATACCTGCAGCTTCCCTATGTTGAGAGACTTGAAGACCTCCTAACCTACATGAATCATCAAAAAGCAAAGTACTTTACGGTTTCAAGTGATTTCGATACGCCGCTTCTGGACGCATATCGTTCTCTTTTAGACGAAAATCAACGGCTGCCGTCGAATATTCGAAAGATAAAAACGATTAATGAAAAAAACACAATAATTCTCTTTGAGATAAAAAACCAATAACGCAACACTTCAATCGTGAGGCATAATATTAAAAATTCATGAAACTCCTTCGATATCCTATTTTCCTATTAATAAGCATCGGAATTCTGGGGGAACTATTAACCCGGCTTTTCATGCCGATCGCACTTCAAAAACAAAATGAGGTCGCGACAACTGACCATCCCTACCTCAGATGCGATTGGATTCCGAACTCCAAAACGACTTACAATGTAGACGGCATCGGAGGACAAAAAGGGCCCGTATCATTTCAAATCAACCCGTTCGGGTTTCGATCTTCGTCCATGAAGACAGCCCAAAAGCCTGCCGGAACAACCAGAATCTTCTTTCTCGGAGGGTCAACAACAGAATGCGTAATCCTCCCGGAAGAAAAAACATTCCCGTATCTGGTCGAAAAAAAACTTTCCGAAGCTTTTCCGAATAAACACTTTGAATGCATTAATAGCGGAATGAGCGGCACGCTTGCCGCCGACATGCTCGCAACTTTAATTTATAAGGTCATGTATTATGAACCGGACATCATCTTTTACATGCAGGCCGTTAACGATCTTCGCTATGGGGCTTTCCCTTCCTATGACCCCGTAAACCGCCCTGATTATCGAAGAAAATCGGGACATTCAAACCTTTCAGAGGAAGCAAAGGAACTTCTCAGAAAAATCTTAAAGCAATCCCGTTTTCTCACCTTAATCAAATGGCGCATCATCAATCGTTTTTTCCCTCCCGAGTCCGAAAGGCTTAAAACAAAAATGGACGAATACAACGAATCGAGAAAACTCAGACGCGACACCCCTTTTACGGAAGTTTCCGAATCCAAATCTTTGGAAGACTATGTCAAATACTTGAAAGAAATGATTTACATTTGCAAGGGCCACAATATACGCCTCATTCTCATGACAGAACCTTTTATTTATCAAAAAGAAACACCGGGAGAAATCGACAAGAACCTCTGGATGGGCTACTTCCCAAAGCACGGAATCAACTTAAGCAATAAATTCTTATCCGATGAGATGAACCGATTCAACGGCGCCGTTCGGCAATTAGCCAAGGAATACAATGTGGAATTAATCGATCTTGAAAAGGAAATCCCGAAAAATCTCACTTACTTTTATGATGACGTTCATTTCACTCCGCAAGGAACTTATTTGGTGGCAAAAATCATCGGTAATTACCTGACAGAGCATCTTGATAACTCTTCCGGATAAAATTTAGTAAAAACATTTCAACGAGAGCGAGCAATTGAATTTCGTTCGGATGATCTTCCCTTCCACGCCAGAAGTAAACCTCTGCGTTTCCGGAAGAAAATGATAATTCCCACGGTGACGAGCCAGAACGAAACAAAAGCGATAACACCTGCGGTAGCTGAGCATGGTAAAACCCGGTAGCCGATAAAGCAAAAAAGAGCCTGTAAAACCCAGAGATAAAACACAGCGCCGCGTTTTCCGAGCCCGAGGCGCATAAAGCGGTGTGAGATATGGTCCTTACCGGTATAATCAATCCATTCCTTTAAACTCTTGATCTTGTCCTCTTTAATCCTGAGAGCCGTAATTAGCGTCATATCAATAATCGGAACCCCCATGATCCACAAAGGAACAGCAATAGAAACCGGCAAATAGTATGACCAATCGGCCATCACCGCAAGACTTGCCATGGTAAATCCGAGAAACGTGCTTCCCGAATCTCCCATGAAAAAGTAAGCGGGTTTCATGTTAAACACAAGAAACCCGATTGCCGCGCCGGTAAGTGCCAATGCAAGATAGCCGAGCCATATCTGATGAGTCGCGTAGGCCACTATGAAAATCGTAAAACTGGATATCGCAACCAGCCCCGAAGAAAGGCCGTCCATGTTATCGAGAAAATTCACGGCATTGGTCATTCCGATAATTCCGAGTATGGTAAAAAACGTGTTCAACCCGTACCCGTTCGGGAACACATCCAATACGATGCCGTATCCGTAAATCATGACCACGCAGGCCACAAACTGCATGATGAGTTTAAATCTTGCCCGGAGCCTAAAAACGTCATCCACAAGGCCGGTCAGAAAAATAATCGTTGCGCCGACCAGCACGCCTTTCAGATTATGGCTTAAATCCAACCGGTAAAGCGTGCCGATCACAAACGCGGCGTAAATCGCCACCCCTCCCAGGCGGGGAACCGGGTGGCTGTGGATCCCGTGCTGTTTAGGATGGTCCAGGATGCCGAACCGGAAAGCCAGAAGCCTTAGAAAAGGCGTGATCACAACTGCGGAACAGAAAGCGACTAACAGAACATCAAAGTATCTTGTCATTTTTCACTGTGTCTTTCTTCGCTCATTTAAATTCTCAAAATTCCTTCTATGTCATCCTGAGGAGCTCTAGCGACGCGCTTTACTGTCATCCTGAGCAACATTTGTCAACGCGTTTTACTGTCATCCTGAGCAACGCGAAGGATCTCTCTCTGTAACGGACCAGACCCTTCCCAAAGTTTACCCTTGGGGCGAATAGATTCTTCGCTCCGCTCAGAATGACATGCGTTTCACCCGGCGGACTCGAGGATGACATGCGCCGAAGAGTTTAGAATAACATGCGCTTCACCGCATCGGAAATCACCCGGCAGACTTCCCGGCATTCCGAGTCCGTCATGGACGGATAAATCGGAATCGAACAGACTTCCTTCAACGCCCGTACCGAATTCGGAAACAAAAGATCGGAAAGCTTCAAATAACGATGCAAAAGATTATACACCGGTTTTTTTGCGTCAATCCTCTTCGAATTAAGATATTTAATCCACTGCCGGGAATTTTTCTCAACCCGGATAACGTACCGCGAGTACACATGGTCCCGGGACTTATCCCTTTCCGGTAAAGCAATATGACTCACCTTGCCGAATGCCTTCCGGTAACAAGACGCAATCTCCCGCCGTCTTCGGACAAAAAAAGGAAGCTTTTTCAACTGTTCAATCCCGATTGCCGCCTGGAAATCCGTCATTTTCGAATTCGTCCGGAACCGGTAAATATCTTTCTTGTCGTAATCCCGCATATCCGAAAGGGCCTTTGCAATCTTCCGTGAATCCGTCAAAAGCATCCCGCCTTCGCCGGTTGTCATCATCTTGGTCGCGTAAAAGGAAAAAACACTGATTTCTCCGAAACTCCCGACTTTTTCTGATCCTACGCATGCCCCTAACGCCTGAGTCCCGTCCTCAATCACCGGAATCCCAAATTTTAAAATCTCCCGGATTTTTGCCGCGCGGCCGAAAAGATGCGGCACAATAACGGCTTTCGTCTTCCGGCCAATTGCCTTCTTCACGCACGCCGGCGAAATATTAAAATCCTCCGGATCGATATCGACACAAACCGGTTTCGCGCCTACCGAATCAATCGCATGCAAAAGCGCCGCGCAATTAAAACTCGGGATAATCACCTCATCCCCGCCGGAAATTCCCAAAATACGGAGCGCGAGGGAAAGCGCCGTCGTTCCTGAACTGACCGCGACCGCGTAACGCCGCCCCGTAAACCGGCAAAACGCCCTCTCGAATTCTTCTGTTTTTCTCCCCTGCGCGATCTGAAGAGAATCAAGGACTTTGAGGCACGCCTGTTTCTCTTCCCTGCCGAGGGTAGGACACGAGTGAGGAATCATTTTCCTTCTCCCGGCAAGCGGGCCTTCGTCCCTTGCATCAGGATTTCAAGACTCAGATCGGAAGAGCACACGTCTGAACTCCA
>ERZ795044.5454-NODE-5454-length-10307-cov-4.510535_pt1 | contig 10307 bp, 11 predicted proteins | sample MGYA00375128_ERZ795044 | MGnify/ENA primary metagenome ERZ795044 (study PRJEB30173, sample SAMN05720213) | anaerobic digester metagenome | isolation source: active sludge of municipal wastewater-treating anaerobic digesters | place: USA | collected 2014-12-22 ... | reverse complement strand
CTTGGGCATTACTAATTTCATCATAATCTTCACCATTATCATAAAGATAAACAATGGAATATTTATCAATCGTGTATTTGATACTAGCTGAAGTGGCAGTGCCTGACGCGCCAGACAAGTTACTGACGGAAAGAGTGGGAGCAGAGAGACTGGGCGCCGAGGTGGTGACAGTATAGCTCACTGAATTAAAAAGTATTGTATTATCAGCGGCAATATAGTTAACTTCAAAGGTATAATCGCCGGGAGAGAGGTTGGAAAAGGTATATTCAAAAGTACCACCGCCGCTTTGTTCTTCCTCGTGCACTAGGCTCATATTTTTATAGAATTTAACCGTACCATCGCTGGGGATGGTATAGCTGACAGTGGCCGAGGTGGCAGTGGAAGGGCTCGTGGCCGGAGATTTGAGAGAAACTGGTATTCTGTTTGTCAAACCACCAGAAGTGATAGCAAAAGCGTTAGGGGTTATATTAGACGAACTTAAAAAACTACTTAAAACAAACAAAAAAACAATGGAAAGCACCAAAGTTTTCCTGTTTTTGAGAGATAAAGACAGCATAGGATTTGTCTTAGTTAATAATAAATTTTAAATAAGATAATTGAAGAATAGAAGAAATAAAAATTATCCTCAAAAGAGGATAATTACTTTACATATCTATTGTATCATATTACAATGGGAAAGTCAAGGATAAAATTTTTAAATTTTAACTACTTTATGGAGCTACTAAAAGAAATAATTGAAAAAGACCTGGGGATCAGCGAGGAAAACATTAGCGAGACCATGAAATACAAACTTCGTCGGGCAGCGCGGGCGGTGGTTTTAGATAATGATAATAAAATCGCGATCGTGTGGAGCGGCTATACCAACCATCACAAAATCCCGGGCGGCAAAATAGAGACTGGTGAAGATGTGATTGAAGGATTAAAAAGAGAAATAAAAGAAGAAACTGGCTGCCAAGCAGAAACAATGAGTGAGGTGGGTTTGATTATTGAATACAAAAATCAATTTGAGGAATTACATCTATCTTATTGCTATCTGGCCAAAGCAAGTGGTGAAAAAAGTGAGCCGCAATTTACCGCAGAAGAGAAAGAGCTTGGTTTTACCCTCAAGTGGGTCAGCCTGGACGAGGCGATAAAATTATTTGAGAACGACAAACCCGAAGGCTATTGGGGTAAATTTATGTGGCGGAGAGATTTTGATTTTTTATTAAAGGCAAAAGAGATAATCGAGACTGAACAGAAAAATAAACGGCCGTGGGTAGGAATAGGGGTAATGGTTCAAAATGAAAAAGGCGAAGTTTTGATCGGGCTAAGAAAGAGCAAACATGCCACTGGCGAGTGGAGTTTCCCGGGCGGGCATTTGGAATTCGGCGAGACAATAAATGAAACGGCGCGTAAAGAAGTCTGGGAAGAAACTGGGCTGATAACCGATGGGTTCCAGCTAATCTCGGTGGCTGATCAAATGCGCTATATCAAAACTGAAGGGAAGCATTATCTCAATGTCGGTGTCTTGGGAAAATACATTGGCGGCGAACCAAAAGTGATGGAGCCAGATAAATGCGTAGAATGGCGCTGGTTTGCTTTGGACAACCTGCCCGCTCCCCTGTTTGAAGGCACGGAACTGATGATCAAAAATTTTAAAGCGGGGAAAATATATAATCCATAATTTATGCCCAAAATAACATTTGAGTGCACTCTGATTGGCAAGTTCCTTACATCGTAATTGCCGGATGTGGGAATATAACCCCATCATTCGAACTCTTTGTGCCGTCGGGTTTCCAAAAACCGGCGGCTTTTTTATTGTTGAAAATACTCACAAGGCGTGCTAGAATGAGAACACGGAAAAAATAACCGCTTATCTAAATTATGCAGGAAAATATTTTAAACAAATTTACCAACCACTATAAAAAGACCATTGTCCGGGCTTATGGTTTGTCGTTGACAAACAAGAAAAAAGAGATCGGACTGGAAGAAATATTCTGGAGCCTGATAGCGGAAAAAGGCTCACTCGGCGCGGAAACGCTGGCCAAGGCCGGGGTCAAGGCGCAGCTGGAAACTGATCTGGGCGATAACGAACAAACCGACGCCTGGAAAAAAATACTCCAAGCTAAAGAAGAAATACAGTTGGCGCCGGTGACCCAAAAGATAGTGGTGGATTCTGCAGCCGTGGCGGCAGAGTACGGGCACAACTATATTGGCACGGAGCATCTGCTTTATAGTCTGCTGAAAACTAAGGCTGAAGAGATCCAGGCTATCCTAATAAAACACCGAGTGGAGACCAAGGCGCTCCTCAAAAATCTGGAGTCAGCTTTGAGTTCCACAGCCAAATTCGAGGAGATGACCGAGGCGGTTGGAGCGCTCAGGGAAAAAATTGAACAGGAGAGGAAGGCTCAACACAAAAGACAAAAAGAATCTCTTTTGGATTTTTTTGGCACGGATCTGACCGCGCCAAATGTCCAAAAGAATATCAATCCGGTCATCGGGCGGGAAACAGAAATCAATCGCGTGATCCAAATTTTGGCGCGACGCAACAAAAATAACCCGATACTACTCGGTGAACCGGGTGTGGGGAAGACAGCGATTGTCGAGGGTCTGGCCAAAAAGATAATGCAGGGCGCGGTGCCGGATGTTCTGGCGGATAAAAAAATATACGCTCTGGATATGCCACTAATGGTGGCGGGGACGAGTTACCGGGGAGAATTTGAAGGCAGGCTGAAACAGATCGTGGAAGAGGTAAAAATGAATCCGGAAATAATTTTATTTATTGACGAGATCCACAATATTGTCGGAGCTGGTTCAGCAGCCGGCACTATGGACGCGGCCAATATTTTGAAGCCGGCTTTGGCCAGAGGCGAAATCCGCTGTATCGGCGCGACCACCTTTGAGGATTATAAAAAACATATTGAGACTGACAGCGCTCTGACCCGGAGACTGCAAAAGGTAACTATCAATGAACCGAGTGTCGCGGAAGCTATCGACATTATCAAGGGCGTTAAAGCCGTCTATGAGAAACACCATGCCATAAAAATCAGCGACGAGGCGATCGCGGAGGCAGTGCATTTGAGCGCCCGCTATATCACCGAGCAATTTTTGCCAGACAAAGCGCTAGATCTGATTGACGAGGCGGCCAGCAAAAAAAATGTCAATCGGCCGAGTGACGGCAAGAAAAGTAAACTGAGCCAACTAAAAAAAGAGCTGGAAGCCTTAAATCAGGAGAAAATCAATCTACTCAAAGAGGAAAATTATCGGACGGCCCTGGCCGTCAAGGAGCGAGAACTCGAGATTGTGAGTCAGATCTATGAACTGGAAAGTCAAGAGATAAAAAACCACCTGCAAACCAAGAAAGAAGAGGAGATCGGGGCGGAAGATATCCGGATATTGGTGGCGGAAACGACAAAAATAAATTTACCAGACAGAAAAAAAATGCTGAGTGGCTTGAAAGAACTGGAGGGATTTTTGGATAAAAAAATTATCGGGCAAGCGGCGGCAGTCAAGGAAATCGCCAGGGTATTGAAACGTTCAGCCGCCGGGCTCTCGGGAGAAAAACGGCCTTTGGGTTCTTTTATTTTTGCCGGGCCATCGGGCGTGGGCAAGACCTACGTGGCCGAGGTTTTGGCGGAAGCAATCAATCCCAAGGGTAATGACCTGATCCGGCTGGATATGTCCGAATACGGGGAGAAGTTTAATGCTTCCAAACTGATCGGCGCGCCGGCCGGCTATGTAGGTTATGAAGAGGGAGGAATTTTGACGGAGAAAGTGCGGCGCAATCCCTACGCAGTGATTCTCCTTGATGAGCTGGAAAAAGCGCATCCGGATATTTTCAATCTATGGCTATCAATTCTCGACGAAGGGCAGCTGACTGACGGGCGCGGTCGGGTGATCAATTTTAGAAATACGATAATAATCATGACGACCAATCTGGGCGGACAGAAACGCGGCAGCAAAAAACATCTCGGCTTTGGCACGGGGGAAAAAACTGAGGAACAGGAAAATTATCAGGAGGCGCTGGAAGAATATCTCAAGCCGGAATTCCTCAACCGCGTAGACAAGCTGGTGGTTTTTAATGGCTTGAAGGAAAAAGATCTAGCAAAAATAATCGAACTCGGCCTGGAGGAAATTAATCAAAAAATAGCTGGCCAGAAATTCCGCGTGCACTGGGACAAGGCGGTGGTCAATAAATTGGCGCGGGAATGCGTCCGAGCTGGCGAGGGTGCCAGACAAGTGAGAGAAATAATCCGCCGAGAAATCGAGGACTCTCTGGCGGATAAAATTATTGCCGGTGGCCTTGATAAAAACTCTGTGCTGAAAATCAGAGTAGTCAATAATAAAATTAAATTAACTTAGTGATTTTATAATGGGCTGGAACGGATGAGGACAGGATAGAAACAGAGATGAAATAATTTTAATAAATATGTGGATTATATTTGGACTGTTGGCGGCGATGTTCGCGGCTCTGGTGGCGATTTTCGGAAAAATGGGTTTGCATGATATTGATACAACTACGGCGACCACTATGCGGGCGATCGTGATGGCGATTTTTCTGGTGGTGGTAATTTTGATCCAGGGGAAAATCGGGCACATAGAAGAGATAATCGCCAATAAAAAAGCGCTTTACTATATTATCCTGTCCGGAGTGGCTGGCGCCCTGTCGTGGCTTTTTTATTTTGTGGCTTTGAAACTCGGCAAGGTATCACAGGTGGCACCCTTGGATCGGCTCAGTGTGGTTTTTGCCATAATTCTAGCGGCTTTGATCTTGGGAGAGAAGATCAGCTTGAAGGTGGGAATTGGAGCGGTGATGATGGCAGTCGGAGCAATTTTAATTGTCTTGGCATAAAACTATACCCTCCCCTCCTCAGTCGAGTTTAGGTCTCCCAGTGAGAGACCTGAACGGGCAAGGGGGTGGTGTTGGTAAATACTTGGAGAAGCCATAATCACTATACTTCTTGAACGGAATAATATAGTTAATTCAAAAGACATGAATTACCATAACCTAAAAAACGCGTTTCTAAAAATAAAGACGCGTTTTTTGAATCTCATTTTTCCAATTGAATGCCTGGGTTGCGGTCGGGAGAATTTTTGGTTGTGTCCGGAGTGCCTCGATAGAATCAAATACCAAAGAGTCAATCGTTGCGTGGTGTGTAAGGAGCTGGCCACGCTTGGCCAAACCCATAATAACTGCCGAGAACAAACAGCGCTGGACGGGGTGATCGTGGCGGCGGAATGGGAGGATGAAGTTTTGCAAGAAGCTATTCACAAATATAAATACAACTTTCTGACCGGAATGGCTGAGCCTTTGGCAGACATTTTGATTAAAAAGATAAAAAGCGAATCAGGCTGGGAACATTTGATGGCGGACAAAAAAATAACTTTAGTGCCCATACCTTTGCACCCAAGAAGATTACGCTGGCGCGGCTTTAATCAGGCCGAGTTATTGGCGGAAAAAATCAGCCAGCAGCTGGGTTGGGAGAAAGAGAAATTTTTGTTGCAACGGCGACGCTATACCGAGCCACAAGCCAAATTAAAAAAAGAAACCCGCCAGGAAAATCTGGCCGGCGCTTTTGCAATAACTCAGAAGAAAGAGGCGATAAATCGGGAAAGGCTGATAATTTTGGTGGATGATGTTTTGACTACCGGCGCGACTATGAACGAGTGCGCCAGGGTGCTAAAACAAAATGGAATCAAAACGGTTTGGGGATTGGCACTAGCACGGGGTTAGCCGCTAGAGGCGGAATTCCCAAATCCCAATTTCCAATTTCCAAATAAATTACAAAGTTCAAAATACAAAAATCGGATAACTGCTTGTAATTTAAATATTGTGATTTGAGATTTATTTGGAAATTGTATCTTGGAAATTGGAGCTTGCGGATATGATCCGCTCTTTTTCTCTTCTCCCCTGCTTAAAATGAATCCAAACCGTATCTGCCGGCATAATGCTTTTTATTTTATCCGCCCACTCGACAACAATCAGATTTTGATCGGTCAATAATTCCTGCCAGCCAAGAGCCAACAATTCTTCTGGCCGAGAAAGGCGGTAGCAATCAATGTGAATTAATTTTTTGATGCCTTGCCTAGAGCGCGCAACCTTGTAGGGCTTCAGTAAAACAAAAGTCGGACTAGTAAGCCGATTTTTTATTTGGAGCGCGGCGGCTAAACCTTTGGTAAATTGGGTCTTGCCAGCGCCGAGATCACCGACCAAGCCGAGAACGGCGGGGCCTTTTAACTTGACGATAAGCTGTTGAGCAATTTTTTGGGTTTCCTGATCTGAATGGGAAATGATTTTGGGCATGATTTAATAATTTTTAATTTTAACTTTTCGCCAAAGGGCTAGGTTTCCGCGCAAAAAAATAGTCTGAGGAACCCAGCCTTTAGGCTGTTATTCTAAAGTAAAATCAAAAATAGGATAATTATAAAACGCGGAGTCAACCCAATCTTGGCCTTTTTTAGTCACCCATTGACGATAACTGCAGAAACTGTAATCAATAACCTCATCTTGTTTACTGCAATAATTATGTTTAACGGGGTTGTGGTGAATATAGTTAAAGTAGAGCCAAAATTCTTTCTCGTCGCGCACGCAGCGGTCAAAATAATTTTGGAATACTTTTCTCCCAACCTGGTTGTCTATCTTGTTTAAAAATAACGACGACTGCCCATGAATCTTGTTTGCAATAGCACTCAGAGCTCGACCCGAGAAAGTTTTAAATAAAAGATGATAATGATTATCTAAAATAACCCAGGCAAATATTTTATATTGGGAGAAATTAAAATTTTGAGCAATACTCTTCAATAAAATATTCTTTTTCTCTGGGGTATCAAATATTTCTCTCCCGCCGTAAGTCCTGGCAGTTAAAAAATAAATTACATCATCAAAATAAAGGTGGGGTGGATGAAAAAGTTTGGGTGTCATTTTATTTTTTGTTTTCAGCCTAAAGGCTGGGTTCCTCGAAAGAAGCTGATTAAAAACAAGCACCCCAGCCTTTAGGCTGTTTTTATTTTATCCAATAACCAACCTAAACAACCAACTGGTGATCGGCGTAATAATCCAGGAGAAATAAAAAACAAAAAGCAGAAAGATAATAATACCGTAGCGTTCCAAAAATATTCTGACATTTTCCCAGGAAGACGGAAAGAGGGCGAATAATATTTTGGAGCCGTCCAAGGGCGGAATGGGCACTAGATTGAAAACCAAAAGAATAATGTTGGCGTAGGCGATGATGGCCAATAAACCCGTAAAGGTGCTGACGGGCAAAAGCCGGCACAGTAAACCAAAAAAAATAGCAGTGATCAGATTGGATAGCGGGCCGGCAACGCCAACTAAGGCCGGTCCCCATTTTCTATTTTTTAAGTTGTAGGGATTGTAAGGCACCGGTTTGGCATAGGCAAACATAAAAGAGCCGCTAGTAGCCAATAGTAAAAATAAGGGCATCAGAATAGTGCCATAGAGATCAATGTGGGCGCGGGGATCCAAAGTCAGCCGGCCAGCGTGTTTGGCGGTCGGATCGCCCAGACGATCAGCCATCCAACCATGGGCGTATTCATGGATAATGGCCGAGGGGATAATAATTAAAAAGAAAAAGATAAGTTGGGTAAAATCCATATATTTATATAATTTCCAATTACCAAGATACAATTTCCAAAAAATCTCAAGGCTCAAATTACAATTTCCAAAAAATAATTGATATTTGAATTTTGAAATTTGTAACTTATTTGGAAATTGGAGCTTGTATCTTGGAGCTTGGCGGGAGGAACTTGACTTATGATGTATTTATGTTATTATAATTCCAATAATTAAGCAACTTTTATATTAATCTTATGTCTCGAGTCTGTGATCTCTGCGGCCGCGGCCCACAAAAATTTGTACAACGTTCGCATGCCAATAACAAAACCTTGACGCGCAAACTGATCAATCTACAAGTGAAAACCATTGACGGGGAAAGAAAGAAAGTCTGTACCCGCTGCATCAAGACACTCAAGAAGAATGCGAAATAACACTTAAAAGCCACGGATAGTGGCTTTTAAAATTTCAAAAAACCAATTTTCAAATCCAAATAAAGTTCAAAGCCCAAAGTTCTAACTTTGGTAATAATTTGGGTTTAGGACTTTGGATTTTGTTTGGTTTTGGGATTTTGGATTTAAAAATTATTCTATGGACTCTCTCCTCTATCAACCGCTCAAAAACAAATCGGTCCGGTGCAATACCTGCTGTCATTTTTGTACCCTGAAGCCGGGCGAGAAAGGACAGTGCCAAATGCGGGAAAATCAGAATGGCCGGCTTTTGGTTTTAAATTATGGTCAGTCAACCGGGCTCGCCATTGACCCGATCGAGAAAAAACCGCTCTATCATTTTTTGCCTGGTACTTATACTTTGTCTTTTGGCACCTTGGGTTGTAATTTCCACTGCCAACACTGCCAGAATTTTTTTATCAGTCAGCCAACCGATGACGAGCGAGGGAAAGAATATCAGAAACAAAGAATTGAGGAAATCTCGCCGAAACAAATCGTGGCCGTGGCCTTGGAAAATCACCTGCCTTCTCTCTCCTATACTTATAACGAGCCGACGATTTTTCTCGAATACGCGCTAGACACTATGAAGCTGGCGCACAAAAACGACCTGAAAAATATCTGGGTGACCAACGGCTTTTTCTCGCCGCAAACACTGGAGCTGATCGCCCCGTATCTGGACGCGGCCAATGTGGATCTGAAATCATTCTCGGAAAAATTTTACGCGGAAATCTGCGGGGCGCGGCTGCAGCCGGTTTTGGACAATTTAATTAAAATTAAAAAACTAGGCATTCACCTGGAAGTCACCACGCTGATTATTCCGGGCAAAAATGATTCCGCAAAAGAATTGCGACAGATCGCGGAATTTATAAAGGAAGAATTGGGCACGGAAACGCCGTGGCATGTGAGCGCTTTTTATCCGACCTACCAGATGATGAATGTGCCGCCGACCAGCAGGGAAAAAATTTTAGAGGCACAAAAGATCGGCAAAAAAGCAGGACTGCGATTTGTGTATACGGGGAATATCTAAAATGTCATTACGAGCCGTATGAGCGTGCCACTGGCGCGTTCTTTTTTTGTTGGCTCCAAGTTATATTTTAAAAAAATAGCGCCAGCCGGTTTTGTTCCAGCTGGCGGTTTTTCGAAATTTTGAATAAAGAGGCGATTATAGCTCGAAAAATTGTGCGACTTTTACGATATTATCCATCGGCTCTTCAAAAACACGGGTTAGGCGAGAAAGGCCTGATTTGGTCAGGCAATCTTTCAATGGCTCACCTTCCACAACCAAGACAATTCGCCCTCCCAAAAGATTAAAATGAATAATAACCGCAGCTAGGCCGCAAAGACCGTCCTCATTCAGTTGTTGAATCTTATGTAGACACAAGATTCCTTTCGAGCATACCTCCGGCAGACACCGAATGATTTGCTGGGAAGCATCATGAATCATGTTCCCAGTCAAAATAAAAACCCCCACATCACCGATTCTTTCCCTTAGCTCTATCTGCATAATCAGGTCCTCCATTTTTTGAGACTACCGCTTTTCTTTGTTTGCTTTAAAATTATTCTTTTGCTAATTTTTTGTCAAATAAAAAACTGGCCAATCCATGATGGACCGGCCAGTAGAATTTAGGTAGCGCGAGGGGCGCTATTTTTTGAACGAGGCCACGGCTTCTTCGACCGTGTCGAAAGTGTCAAAAATCGTGACCATTTTTGTGATCACCAGAAGGTTTTTCACATGATCCAAAATGTTGGCCAGTTTAAGATCGCCTTTGGAGTTGCGCAGTGAGGTCATGGCGCTCATAAGCGCACCAAGGCCGGTACAGTTCATCCAACTAACTTTTCCCATATCGGCCACGACTTTTACATTGCCTTTGTCGATGAGCTCCCTGACTTTGCTGTGGAGTTCGGTGGCTTCAGAACCGCCTATTAATTTAGTAGCGAGTTCAATGACCACCACATCCCCGACCATAGTGTGTAATAGAGGCATACTAGCCTCCTTTCATTTATTTATGTGAAATGTTTTAGGGTCCTAGCTCGGCGAAATGGTCGGCGATTTCGGACAAAAAATAAAAAACCCTACCGTCTGCCCAGATCTCCCATTCTTTCCAGAATTCCTCAATTTGTGAAATAAAAAAAGAAAGGGCTCGGAGACCGGATTCAGACGGCTGTTCATCAAAGTCGATGAGGATTACCACCTTGTCAGCAAAAATAGACTTTACCAATATGTCTCTTCTAGTTGGCAAAGACAGTAGTCCATTGTTGCTTATTATTCGAATCAGCACATTCCCTTCCATAGTGCTAATCCTTTCTCT
>ERZ795044.5449-NODE-5449-length-10308-cov-41.653175_pt1 | contig 10308 bp, 5 predicted proteins | sample MGYA00375128_ERZ795044 | MGnify/ENA primary metagenome ERZ795044 (study PRJEB30173, sample SAMN05720213) | anaerobic digester metagenome | isolation source: active sludge of municipal wastewater-treating anaerobic digesters | place: USA | collected 2014-12-22 ... | reverse complement strand
AACCTCCGTCCCTCTATTGCAAATATTACAAGCCAGCATCCCTCAGAATCTAACCTCCGTCCCTCTGAATACGACCTGAATATCCTTGTGGCCCACTGCTATGTTAGGGGAGCAGTTCTTTCGGAATCCGATATAGCCTTTATCGGTGGGACAGAAGCCGTGCCCGTCTCTCTATTCGAGGCCTTCGATTATGTGGCGCTTGGGCACTTGCACAAGATGCAAGCTCTGTCCCCAAAAGTTTGGTATTCTGGCGCTCCTATGCCAATGTCCTTTGGAGATGAAGGTATCGAAAAAGGATTTTTATATGTCGAACTCGAGGATGGCGAGCCGGCAAGAATAGAGCGAGTAGAACTAAAACCATTGCATGTCTTTAAGCGCGTTAGAGCTAGCTTTGCTGAACTTATGGCCGATTCTGCTTTTATAGATGATGACTATGTCGAAGTGCTCCTTACAGATGAAGAGCCCGTATATGACGCTTTTAATCGTCTTGCTCTTCGCTTTCCCAATCTGATGTATGTGCGCCAAGAGGCCTTTGAAAAAAGAATGGGGACAGAGGTTGAAAAAGTCGGAGATATAGTTACTCTTATGCCTCCAAATGGAGAGACATCAAGTCTGGATGATACAGGAAACCTTGCCGGCAAATCACTTCACACTACAGTTCTCAATGACTTCATAAGCTTTACGCAACGCATTTTCGATGAGCCGCCTTCTCAAGAATTACTGAAGGCTTTCGAGGTTCTCCTTAGAAATGCCGAAGAGGAGCTTTCATGAAGCCGCTTTCTCTTTCTTTCGAACACTTTGGTCCATACTGCAAACGTCAAGACATCGATTTTTGTAAGCTCGACGACTTTTTCCTTATCTACGGCAAGACAGGTTCGGGGAAAACCACCATTTTCGATGCTATTGCTTATGCACTCTATGGCAAGGCCGTCGGGGGACGGAGCAATCTCGAGCGTGAACTTGGTTCGCGCTTTTCTCCTGCTGGAAGCAAGCCCTGGGTCCAGTTCGAGTTCCTAGCTTCATCTGCACAATGGAAAGTATATCGAAGCTTGCCTTACAAGAAACTCAATAGAAGAGGACAGGAATCTGAGGCTGCAAGCGAGGTTACGCTCTATCGAATGAATGAAAAGGGGAGTTATGCAATACTAGCCGACCGCGTTACGGAGGCAAACCAGATCTTGATCGATCTTTTGCGCCTTAGCGCCGAGGAGTTTTCCAAAATCGTACTTCTGCCCCAGGGAGAGTTTCAGAAATTTCTCGAAATGAAAACTACTGAACGCGTCGAAATTCTTGAAAAACTATTCGATGTGGGAATCTACGATACAATCACCGAGACGGCAAGAAAAAAAGTCATGGAGCTCGATGCTTACCTCAAAGCTAAAAAAGAGGAAATCGAGCGCATCTCTAATGAGCTTGGCATCGAGCCAGAATCTCGTATAAAAGAATCGGGAAAAGCAATCTCCGAATTCGATGAAAAAATAGAAGAACTGACGAGAAATGCATCAAATCTAGAGACTCAAATCGCTCAAAAAAACGAGCGCCTTTCATTCCTGCAATCTATGCTTGCGGCCTGGAAAAGCTTACATGAAAAAGAAGAATTAAAGCCTATCTTCGATGAACGCGAAAGAAAGCTCGAGGCAGCCAAATCACTTGGAGAACTAGCGAGCTTGGCGAGACGAGTATCGGCTGATTACGAGGAACTAATCGAGATTCTTTTGGAAGCTTTACAGACGGGGACAGAGCTTTCAATGCTCGAAACAGAGCAAATCGAGATAAAGGAGAAAAAGAAAGCATTGCCCTTTCTTCGAAAGGATTACGACAATCTGCAGCGCAGGGCTGCATTGTATCAAAGTGCAGTTAATGCATGGAACCAAAAGGAACAATGCGAAAGCGAATGTAGAGAGGTTCTGCAAAGACTCGATGCCGCTTCGGAGCATTGGGAATCTCGACAAAAAGAGAACGCCAGGCTCAAGTCAAGCATAACAGAGCTTGAAAACGCCCTACAAGGCGAGCCCATGGCGCAGGAATCATTTCAAAAGATTATCATCGCGGACGAAGCATTAAAGCGAATAAAGACTTGGATAGAGCAGAAAGAAAACATAGAAGCACAGCGCTCCGAAACCTTACGTAAAATTCAGCAAACGGAAGATTCTATTTTATCCATAGACCAAGAGCTCGCTATTGCCGAACAGAATCGAGACCGAATCGATGAGGAAATTCGTCATGCTCAGGCTGGTATCCTTGCCGCTTCGCTCATTCCTGGTGAACCATGTCCTGTCTGTGGAGCTCGAGATCATCCCAATCCAGCTAAGCTTGAGCAAAAAGCTCTAGATGACAAAACCATTAAAGCCACACAAAAAGTAGTGGAAGAGATCAAATCATCTCGTGCCGCCTTAATTCAAAATAAAGAGAATCTGGAAAACCGCATCGAGGAATTCACACAAGATCTTAAGAATACAATCAATAGAATCTCGGAAGAATGGAACTCCATTCCCTGCGAATTCCTTGGAGATGAAGCCAATATAGCTTTTGAACAGATTTCTTCTTCGATGATTGAATTGACTGGCTCACATTTTCAATCTCAGCGTCGCGAGCTCGAAGAACGACTGAAATACTATCAATATGAGCGCGAAACATTGCAAAAACTGCGAAAGACTCTTGATCAGGTAGAGCGCGATTTTATTCGAATTCAAGAGGAAAAGACCGGTCTCGAGATTAAGCGCGCCGAATTAGATGCCCATATTGCTTCTCTTGAGGCACAGATCGGAAAAGAGGATCCTAGGATTCACCTCAAAGAGGTGGAAGATAATCTTGCCGATCTCCACAACGAGATCGAGCAAATAGAAGAGCGAGCGCAAAAATGGGAAATATCTTGGAGCTCTGCAAACATCAAAATCGACATGCAGTTGGAGACAATTACGCAAAAAGGATCGGCTCTTGCTATAACGCTCGAGGAATTTCTCCATGAAGCCGAGAAAATAGAAGCAAGGAGGCTCTTACGGCTTCTTGAATCTTCGGTAATTTCTTCGGAGAAAGAGGCACCAATAAATGAAGAGCAGACAAGCTGGCAATTACAAGGCCCTTTGGGTTCGCCTAATGATTTCTCGGGTTCGCTAGAATCTCCCTCAAGATTGTCTTCAAGATCGCTAAAAGAGCTCTTTCCCAAGCTAGACAATGTCTTTTTAAAAATTAAAAGACTCAAACTGAGCTCTGAGCGGATTATCGAGCTTTCAGGAACTTTGGAGAGTATCTTTTTCGCACATACAATAAATGAGCCAGCATTAAAAGAACTTATCGAAGAAGTCCTTTGTTCTGTCTGGACAAGCGATCGCATTAAAGAAGAGGCAAGGGAGATTTCGGCATTCCGACAATCCTATATTGAAGCTCGTGCATCCTATGAAGTGCTCGCTGCACGGTCGCAGGCTCTGTCCCCATTCAACTCATTCAATTCATTCAACTCGACTCTACTCAATCAAGCCCCAAATCTAGCAGTAGATCGATCGCTCGAACGCGAGAAAGAAAATAGCGAGCAGCCTAGACATGAGGAAATGCTCGAGCCCCTTTATCTCGAACAACAAGAAAAAGCCCTTAGAGAGGAGCTCGACACTCTATTTGAGGGAAAGAAAAATATTGAATTGGCGATATCGGATTTGCGCGACAAGCGTGCCCATTTCATATCAGAACTCGATCAGATTCGTCGCCTTCTTTCCAGACAAAAAGAAGTGACTCGAGAATATGATAGTGCTGTTGAGGAATTCGGAAAACAGGAAAAACTGGCCAAATTGCTCGGAGGAAGCCTAAATCCACAGAGAAAAATGCCATTCAAGAACTATGTGCTGGGTCTTCAATTCCGCGAAATAGCCATGCGAGCTTCCGAGCGACTCTACAGGATGAGCAATGGCCGTTTCTTGGTGGAGGCCGATATTCTGGGTGGCAGCGGTAACCAAAAAATAGGCCTAGAACTCTATGTGCTCGATGCCTGGAATGGGGGCCGTCGCCCTGTAGGCACGCTCTCCGGTGGAGAAAAATTCATGCTTTCCATAAGCCTTGCTCTGGGACTAGCCGATTCGATCCAAGAAAGAGCAAAAGCAAACCGCATCGAATCGCTCTTTATCGACGAAGGCTTTGGAAGTCTCGATGAGGAGTCGCTTTCGTTGGCCATCTCGGTCTTGGAAGACCTTAGAGGTGACAAGAGCATTGCTATCATCTCCCATGTGGACGAGCTCTATAGCCGAATACCATCGAGAATTGTGGTCCAAAAAGCTGTGGGCGGCTCTTGCCTTGAGTTCGAGCAAGACTAGAGGCCCTCTTCATTGCTGAGGAACACCATGGTATATAAGCTCGAGCAATTCTCTGAGCTCTGCATCGGTAAAGGCTCGCGGGCTGGCCTTACGCCTTCGATAAGAAAGAGCATCGCTAAGAATATCGTCGAAATAGACTGGAGGTACACCGGCAGATTCAAGGTTCTCATGGATACCTATATCATGGCCCAGTTGGCAGATTGCGCGCACCGATTCTTCGGGGCTGATATTGTCCTTAGCCGTAAGCGCTTTCCCAATATCCGAAAGGCGCTCTGCTGCATCTGGAATCAAGGATTGCATCACAAAAGGAAGGATTATTGCATTGGCAAGCCCATGCGGAAGTCCAGCCAAAGCTCCTACGGGATGTGCAAAGCCATGCACCATTCCCAATCCTGCCTGAGATAGAGCCACTCCTGCCAAGGTCGCTGCGAGCGCCATGTCTCGCCTCGATTGTATGTCTTCAGCTCCTTTGGAGATGTGGCACGCCGCCCTTAGGCTACGACCAATAAGACGAATGGATTCGAGGCAGTACATATCGCTGATAGGCGTGCTAAAACAGCTCACGTAAGCTTCGATCGCATGGGTAAGAGCATCCATGCCCGTTGCGGCGGTAAGGGGCGGTGGCATGCTGATATGTAAAACAGGATCCACAATAGCAAGCCTGGGGAAATAATACTGGCTCGAAGTGCCTTTTTTGCTTCGATGACCACTTTCGTCCACTACCGTGAACACCGCCGCATTTGTAACCTCTGTCCCCGTACCGGCTGTCGTTGGAATTGCGACAAGTGGAGGTACAGGCTTTGTAAATGCCAATCCCGTTCCCACAAAATCGCGGATAGGACGATCTTCGGCAACGCTCGCAGCGATACCCTTTGCACAATCGATGGGGCTACCGCCGCCAAAACCGATAATGGCATTACAGTGCTGCGCTTTATAAACCTCCGTCCCTTTATCCACAATAGCAGTGTCGGGATCTGCGCCGACTTCTCCAAAATGAACATAGTGTATGCCACTCGAATCTAAGCCGAGGCATAGGTCCTTAAAACCTTGCGAAGAAGCAGTTTTCGATCTACCGGTCACAATCAGCACCTTGGTCGAATTCATTTCTTTGAGTTGCGATGCAGCTTCGGCAAGACAGCCATCCCCAAACAATATCTTGGTCGGTGCATAGAATTCGTACATAGCGCATCTCCTAATAGTTTTTATTCTATGGAATTCTTTATCCCATGAAGTCAATTATCAATGTGCAAGCTTTCTTTCTATGTTTTCAGCAGAGAGCTCGGCTATGATAGAAGCTTGCATCGGAACGATAATTCTCAATTATGCCTTAAAAATCCACAAATTGTTGAGCTTTATGGCTAAAATCCAAAAAAATTCTTGCATTGCTCATAAAAGGAGTATATAGTATTTGAGAATGTCTCTTAAAGAGGAGGTAACATGAAAAAGATCCTTTTCGCGTTGATCGCCCTAGTCGCGGTTTTAGGCCTTAGCGCTCAGGACTTTACCATCGTAAATGGTACTGAGCCTACTTCGCTAGATCCGCATGCGGTCGAAGGTGTGCCTGAGCACCGCATCTATGTGGCGCTTTTCGAGGGTCTGACAATCAATGATCCGCGCACCAACCGTGCACTCCCTGCAGTTGCAGAGAGCTGGTCGTTCAGCAAGGATTACAAGACCTGCACCTTCAAGATCCGCAAAGGCGTTACATGGTCGGATGGTGTGGAAATAACCGCCGATACGGTTGTCCAGTCCTGGGTGCGCAAGATGGATCCGAAGAATGCCTTCCAGTATGCCGATCTGCCCGCTATGTATATCGAAGGCGGCATGGATTATCTCGAAGGCAAAGCTGGTCCAGAGAGCCTAAAAATTCGAGCTGTGGATAAATACACCTTCGAAGTCAAATTGGTTGGCCCAATTCCATTCTTTGCAGATATGGTCAGTCACTATGCATTCGCCATTGTTCCAATGCATGCCATCGAAAAATATGGTAAGGATTGGGTAAAGCCTGGCAAGATGGTATCGAACGGACCCTATGTCCTCTCCGAATGGAAGCCCCAGGAAAAGGTTGTCGTTGTAAAGAACGATAAGTATTGGGATGCAAAGAATGTCGCCCTAAAGAAGATTACCTTCATTGCCAACGACGACATCAATGTTGGCTATAATCTCTACAAGAGTGGAGCCGCTGACTGGACAGAGGCCGTACCACTTGAGCTCATGGATGAAGTAAAGCTGCGCAAGGACTTCCATGTCGCTCCGCAATATGGAACTTACTATTATATCCTAAACACAACCCGAAAGCCGCTCGATGATCCTCGCGTCCGCAAAGCGCTCGCCATGGCTATCAATAAAAACGACCTTGTCAATAAGGTTACCCGCGGCGGACAGATACCCGCAAATAGCCTAGTGCCTCCTAGCACTGGCTATACTCCGGCAAAGGGCTATGACTTCGATCCTGCTGCAGCACGCAAGCTTCTTGCGGAAGCAGGCTATCCAGATGGAAAGGGCTTCCCGACATTCACAATCCTCTATAACACTTCTTCGGCTCATAAGAGCATTTCGGAATTCGTCCAGGCGCAGTGGAAAGTGAATCTGGGAATAAATGTCAGCCTTATGAACCAGGAGTGGGGCACATACCTTGACACACGATCCCAGTCGCATAACTTCGATATCGCTCGCGCCGGTTGGATTGGAGACTATCTCGATCCATCGACCTTCCTAGAAATGTTCATCACTGGCGGTACCCAGAACGATGGACTCTATTCCAACCCGAAGTACGACGAACTGCTCAACAAAGCTCGTGTTACGAGCGGCACCGAACGTTTCCAGTACCTGATGGATGCGGAGAAAATCCTTATCGACCAGGATATGGCCGTTCTTCCGCTATACTTCTATGTAACACAGAACCTAATCGATTTGGACAAGTGGGATGGCTGGTATCCTAACCCACTCAATATCCATCCTTGGAAATTTATCCGACCCAAAAAATAAAAATAAGTTAATGTAAGAAACCAGGGCTGTCCTATATGGGCAGCCCCTTTTTTATCTTGAGATTATTTTTTGCAGCTCACAACATTAAGAAATTTTGGGTAGATAAAATTTCAGGATTGGAGTATAATATTTTTTGCTTGAGAAATAGCTTCTCATGCTTCGAGATTCCAATTACGCAAATATATTCTTTTTGAATAATTAATTTGCGCCTCGGAAAGGAGTAATTCCGAATGCCACGATATTTCATTCGGAGAGTATTGAGCATAATTCCTACGCTCTTTATCGTGATCACACTGAGTTTTTTTCTGATCAGACTTGCACCTGGAGGCCCTTTTGCTCGCGAACGCGAAGTGCCAGAGGCAATCCTTCAAAACCTCATGAAGCGCTATCATATGGACGAACCTCTCATCAAGCAGTATTTACGGTATATGGGCGACATAATTCGCTGGGATTTCGGCCCTTCCTATCGATACAGGGATCTAACCGTCAATGAGATTATCGACGAAGGTCTTCCCATCTCGATGTCGTTAGGTGTTATCTCTTTGGTGCTTGCGACAGTCGGCGGAATTGCGGTAGGTATCATTTCCGCGCTAAAGCAAAATAGATGGCAGGACTACGTTGTCACTTCGATAGCTGTCATAGGCATTTCCGTGCCGCTATTTGTGATGGGGCCTGTCTTGCAGCTCGTCTTTGGCATGAGGCTCAAGATTTTACCCATAGGTCAGTGGATCTCGACTCATGGCATAAAGGCGGTAATACTACCAGCAATAACTCTATCTTTTCCATATTTTGCCTATATCGCCAGGCTTTCACGCGCAAGCATCCTCGAAGTGCTGCGTTCGGATTACATCCGCACGGCAAGAGCAAAAGGGCTTAAAGAATCGGTTGTAGTGTGGAAACACGTTCTTAAGGGAGCTTTGCTTCCCGTAGTCACCTATCTTGGCCCAGCCTTTTCGGGCATTGTAGTAGGCTCGATAGTCGTAGAATCGGTCTTCCTTGTACCTGGAATCGGGCGCCCCTTTGTTCAATCGGCTTTGAATCGGGATTATACGCTCATAATGGCTGAAGTGGTTGTCTATTCCATTATTCTCATCATTGCGAATCTTGTGGTCGACATTCTCTACGGCTTCCTCGACCCAAGAATTTCCTACAAGTAAGGGGTGAGAGATGGCAAAAAAACAACTTGAAAATGCAGTCAACGAATTCAACCAGGTAATGAAGCCTGTCTCTCTATGGGCTGATGCATGGAAGCGACTTCGCAAAAACAAGATGGCCTTGATAAGTCTAGTAATAGTAAGTATATATGTAGTTATCAGTCTTTTTGCGCCTCTTCTTACAAGTACGGGAATTCTCATCGATTACCGCAAACAAGTCATTACGAATGCGAGCTTACCTCCCTCTTTCAAGCCAGCTGGAGAATTGGTTGTCAAGAAAATCGAGAACCGTATCGTGGATCTCGAGAAAAGGGTCGAGGAGCAACAACAACAGCAGTCCGCCTTCAGTTCCTTCTTCGATTTTGGATCGCTGGATACTCAAGAGGAAAGCAGCGAACCTAGCGATGGTTATACTGAGAGTCAAGAAGGGGGATTCTCTTTTACCTATGAGGGCGAAGGATTCTCTGGCAATACAACCGATCCGGTAGTCCGCGAGCTAATCAGTCAAAAAGAAACCCTGGAAAGAGTCAAAGCCGAACTCGATACAAATCCCGACTACAAAATCGTATACATTCTTGGAACCGATAATCTGGGCCGCGATATGTTTGCACGCATAATCTATGGCGGTCGCATTTCGATTGCTATAGGAATCGTAGGCACGCTGACGGCTGCCTTGGTAGGTATTCTAGTCGGAGCAATTTCCGGCTATGTCGGCGGTTGGCTAGATAATTTTCTTATGCGTTTTGTCGATATCATGTATGGGCTGCCCTATATGCTCATTGTCATAATTATAATGGCTATGATTGGCGAGAAAGCACGCGGAAGCTTTGTTGTGCTCTTTGTCGCAATAGCATTGGTCTCCTGGCTAACTATTGCTCGCGTAGTACGAGGCCAGATCATAAGCCTAAAGAATTCGGAATTTGTCGAAGCAGCGCGGTCTATGGGCGCAAGTACTCAGCGCATAATTTTCCGCCATCTTCTACCCAATACTCTCGGAGTCATCATTGTATTCTCCACACTGATGATGCCAAGTTTCATCATGAATGAGTCCTTCCTAAGCTTTTTAGGACTCGGTGTGTCGGCACCTGATGCATCCTGGGGCACACTCGTCTCGGAAGGAGTCCGTGCCATGGAATCCTATGCCTGGCAACTGCTTGGCCCAGGTATCGCAATGACGATCTTCCTCTTCTGCATGAACTTCCTGGGCGATGGCCTTCGAGATGCTCTCGATCCGCAGAGTAAGAACCGCACTTGATAAGGAGCCTAAATGTCTGACGAAGTCATCCTTCAAGTAAAAGACTTGAAAACATACTTTAATGTAGATGAGGGAGTGGTGAAGGCAGTCGATGGCGTGAGCTTCGAGCTTCACCGCAGCGAAACCCTCGGGATTGTAGGTGAATCTGGATCGGGGAAAAGTGTAACCAATCTATCGATCATCAATCTGATCCCAACACCTCCCGGAAAAATCGTCGGGGGCGAGGTTCTTTTTCATGGTACAGATTTGCTCAAATTGCCGCCCAGCGAAATTCGCCATATAAGGGGAAATAAGATTTCGATGATCTTTCAGGACCCTATGACATCGCTCAACCCTTTCTTGCGAATTTCCACGCAGATGATTGAGACGATACAGTTGCACCAAGGACTAGATAAAAAAGCAGCTAAAGAAAAAGCCATCGAGATGTTGAAATTTGCCGGTATCCCTGCTCCGGAAAAGCGCATCGACCAATATCCACATCAATTTTCGGGCGGAATGCGTCAGCGCGTCATGATTGCCATGGCACTATCCTGCAATCCCGAGATATTGATTGCCGATGAGCCGACCAGCGCACTCGATGTTACGATCCAGGCTCAAATCCTCGAGCTTA
>ERZ795044.5448-NODE-5448-length-10309-cov-4.022625_pt1 | contig 10309 bp, 9 predicted proteins | sample MGYA00375128_ERZ795044 | MGnify/ENA primary metagenome ERZ795044 (study PRJEB30173, sample SAMN05720213) | anaerobic digester metagenome | isolation source: active sludge of municipal wastewater-treating anaerobic digesters | place: USA | collected 2014-12-22 ... | reverse complement strand
GGCGTCAGGAAGATGGCGCCGCCGGTGCCGGTGAGCCCGGACACCACGCCGATGGCCGCGCCGGCGCCGAAGGCGAGCAACGGATTCGGTGCGCGTGCGCTCGCATCATCACGCAGTGCGCCGCTCGCGGTGCGCCACAGCTGGATCGCGGCGAACAGCAACACGGCCGCCAGCACGCGTTTGATCAGCTCCGGCGAATGCAGGTATTTCGCGGCGAGGAAGGCGGTCGGCATCGACCCGAGCACGAAGGGCAATAGACGTTTCCAGTCGACCAGGCCGGCGCGATGGAAGCGCCACACGCCGATGCTTGCGACCAGCACGTTCAGCGCGAGCGCGACCGGGCGGATGGCGGCGGGCGCGAGTCCGAACAGGCTCATCGCGGCGATGTAGCCGGATGCGCCGGCATGGCCGACCGAGGCGTAGGCCACCGCGATGATCAGGAACAACGCGGCGAGCGCGAGATCGGTCAGGCTCATTCCGGCTTCTTCCGTGCCCGCGGATGGGCGGCGTCGTAGACCTTGGCGAGGTGCTGGAAATCCAGATGGGTGTAGATCTGCGTGGTGCCGATGTCGGCATGGCCGAGCATCTCCTGCACCGCGCGCAGATTGCCGCTGGATTCGAGCAGATGGCTCGCCGCCGAGTGACGCAGCAGGTGCGGATGCACGCGCTTCCAGACGCCGGCCGATTGCGCGAATCGCTTCAGCCGCGCACGCACCGTGTTGGTCGACACCGGTGCGCCGTGCCTGTCGGCGAACACCGGCGAATCCTGCGCGCCCGCCTGTTGCGACTGCCAATCGCGCAGTGCCGCCGCTGCCTTCGCGCCGAAGGGCACGACCCGGGTCTTGGCGCCCTTGCCGAGCACGCGCACCAGCGCCTGGCCGAAGTCGATGTCGGACCAGCGCAGCGCGCACAGTTCCGACACGCGCAAGGCCGACGAATACAGCAGTTCGAACATCGCGCGGTCGCGTGCGCCCAGTGCGTCGGCCTCGCCGCCGTGGTCGAGCAGCGCCTTCATCTCGTCGACATCGAGCACGTTCGGCAGCTTGCGCGGCGACTTCGGCGCGCGAATGCCGTCGGCCGGATTCACCCGGGCCTGTTGTTCGCGCAACAGCCAGCGATAGAAGCTGCGGATCGACGACAGGCGCTTGGCCAGCGACACCCCCGACAGGCCGTTGCGGAATTCGCCCGCGACGTGGGCGCGGACGCTGTCGGGTTTGAGGTCGGCCCATGCGGCCTGCGGCATCTGCCCCTCGAGCCAGTCGTCGAAGCGTTCGAGGTCGTGGCGGTAGGTGATCACGGTGCGCGGCGACAGTCGCCTGACTTCGCCGAGCCAGGCGAGAAAGGCGTGGATGGCCGCGCGCCGTGAACTCATTCGAAGCCGTCGCCGAACAAGGTCGTTGCGACCTCGATGTCGACGAAGGTTGTCGTGATCGCCCCCGCGGCGCCGCTGGCGTCGCTGGCCTGCAGATAGACGAGATGGCGTCCCGGCGACCAGCCGCTGGTGTCGATCAGCCGCTGGTGTCGATCTGCACGCTCAGGCCTTCGGTGCTGGCGTTGAATGCGCCGTCCGTGGCCGCCACCGGCAGTGCCGCAGCGAGCGGGTCCCAGGGCAGGCGGTCGACGCTGGCGAGGGCCGCCGTCACGTTCTGCATCGGCTCGCTGCCGTTGCTGTGGTTGAAACGCGCGTCGCTGGCGCTGGCCGTCACGGTCACGGGAACGCCGGCCGCGACGCTCGCGGGTGTCGCGATGGCGCCGTAGACGTCGGGGCCGGCGGGCATCCGATAGGGACGATGCAGCACACGTGCGGCATAACGCAGCGTCGACAGGTTGTTGGGCAGGATGGTGCTGTTGAAGTTGGTGCAACTTTCGAAGAAATTCGTCCCGAGTTCGATGGTGAACGCCGGTACGCCGAGTCTGCCGTAGGCGTTGTCGTCGGAAGCGCCATCGGTGGCGTAGAGCTCGGCCGCGGCTTCCGGCGAGTAGTTGTTGAACCAGGCCATGCGCCGCGCGATCGCCTTGAATGCGGCGTCGTTGGCGGACGCGGAGCCGGTCACGCCCCAGGGATGCATCACGATCTGCGAGTAGCTGTGCAGATCGAAGTAGGCGCCGCGGGTATCGACCGACGCCGGCTCGACGAGACTGCTTTCGTTGCCGCCGCGGGTGTCCGGGAAGAGTCCGGTGACATAGGCGTTCACGGCCTGCGTTTCCGGCTCCGAAGCGGCGCTGGGACCGCGGTAGTCGGTGGCGCAGAACGTGCCGCTGGACCCGTTCGGCACCAGATTCCAGTAGAACGGGAAGTTCCGGTTCAGATCGACGCCGATGCCCGTGCCGGTGCAGCTGCCGGATGGATGCCGATTCTTGCGCTGCGACGATCCGGTTTCGGCGACCTTGCGGCCATCGGGGTTGGCTTGCAGCAGCAAGTGGAATTCGTTGTGGTCGACCAGCCAGGTCGCCTCTGCATCGGTGCCGTAGTTCGACAGCAGCCATTCGGCGAATTTCAGGTTCAACTGCACCGGCGTGTATTCGCGGGCGTGAAGGCCGCTCATCACGAACATCTTCGGCTTGTCTTCGGACAGCGCCGAATTGGTGATGCGCAGCACGCGCAGATCGTAACCGGCGCCGCCACCCGGCGAGGTCTTTTCCCAGGAATCGCCGATGTCGACGACGCCGGCGAGCGCGGGATGGGCAGCGACCTGCGCATCGATGAAGGCGTCGGTTTCCTCGACCGTGCTGTAGCAGCTGTAGCCGGGAATGGTCTTGGCCAGCGTGGCCTGCAACTGCGCGCTCAACGCGGCGTCGAACCGCGGCGCGTAGCCTTGCCGTTGCAGCCAGCGCCAGTCTTCGCCGCCGACATCGAGCACGATGTCGCCCTGCTTGCGGTCGCGCGGCAGGTGTCCGAAGTGGCGTCCGAGCGCCTGCCGATAGGCGGCATCGCCGTCCTTGATTCGAACGATCGAACGATTCTCCGCAGCCCCGGCCGAGGTCGCGAATGCCAGCAGGAATGCGGTGCGCAGAAGTGGGTTCATGCCTGCATTGTCGCATTGTTGCAGCGCCGCGTGACTGATGTGGCGATCACGCTATGTTCGCGCGGCCCCGGCCAGCTGGCCGAAGGGGAGGGCAGCCCGCCGCGATCCCGGATCGCGGCGGGCTTTATATTTTCGGCGTGCCAGAATCCGCCGATGACCGATGCATGCCCTGCGCCCGAACTCCGCGACTTCCTGCGCCAGCGCCACGACGAACTGACGCGTCGCTTCGCCGAAGAAGCGCTGGTCTGGCCGCCGCCGTCATGGTCGGCGGAGCGCGGTGACCGCGCCCTGCTCGCGAGCGACTGGCTGATCGAAGCGGCCTTGCGTTCGCCGCGACAGTTTCTCGACGACGTGGTCGCGGACGTGGCACCGGCCCTGCCCGATCCCGCCGGCTTCGAACGCAGCGACGACTTCGCCGAAGCGCTGCGACGCTACCGACGCGCAATGAGCCTGCGCATCCTCGTCGACGACCTCGGCGACGAGGACACGACGCTGGCGACGCTGGCGCGCGCCTCGCGGCTCGCCGAAGACTGCATCGAATGCGCGCTGCGCCTTGTCGAATCGCAGCAGGCGGCGCGTTACGGCTGGCCGCGTCGTGCCGATGGGTCCGTCGCGCGCATGAGCGTGGTCGGCATGGGCAAGCTCGGCGGCGGCGAATTGAACTTCTCGTCCGACGTCGATCTCATCCTCGCCTTCGCCGAGAACGGCGATACCGACGGTGCGCGCTCGATCAGCGCCGAGGAATTCCATGCCCGCGTCGGCCAGCGGCTGGCGCAGCTGCTGTCGGAAGTGGCGGCCTCGGGCTTCGTGCTGCGCGTGGACTACCGCTTGCGTCCGTTCGGCAGCGCCGGTCGCGTGGCGCTGTCGTTCGCGGCGATGGAGCAGTACTACCAGCGCGAAGGTCGAGACTGGGAACGCTACGCATGGACCAAGGCGCGCTGCGTTGCCGGCGACCGTGCCGCCGGCGCCGAACTGATCGCCAGCCTGCGCCCCTTCGTGTATCGCAAATACCTCGATTTCACCGCGATCGAAGGGCTGCGCGAACTGAAGGCGCGCATCGACGCCGAAGTCGAACGACGCGAGCGCGAGCACGACCTGAAGCTCGGCCCCGGCGGCATCCGCGAAGTCGAATTCACCGTGCAGCTGCTGCAGCTGATCCGCGCCGGCCGCGAGCCCGAGCTGCGTACCCCGCGCCTGCTTGATGCGCTCGCGGCGGCCGAACAACTCGGTCACTTCGATGCCGACACGGCACAGCGCCTGCGCAGCGCCTACCTGTTCCTGCGCCGCGCCGAAAACCGCGTGCAGATGCTGCGCGACGAGCAGACCCACAGCCTGCCGGACGATGCGCTGGCGCGGTCGCGGATCGCCGCGACCCTGGGATTTGCGGACGTCGCGGCGATGCAGGCGGCGCTGGAAGGGGAACGCGCCTGGGTGGCCGATCTGTTCGCGCGCACGCTGGAAGCGCCGACACGGGCCAAGGGCCTGCATGTCGCCGACGAGTTCGAAACGCGTGCGCAGGATGCGCTCGGCGGCTGGTCTGCGGCAGTGACCGAAGCCCTGAACAGCCTCATGGGCAGCCTCGGCGTGCGTCGCCTCGACAGCCGCGCGCGTGAACGCTTCGAGCGCGCGGTGCCGCGCCTGCTCGCGGAAGTGCGCGCGCTGGCCGACCCCGAGCCGGCGGCGCTGCGCGTGGTTCGATTGCTGCATGCGATCTCGGGCCGCACGGCCTATCTCGCCTTGCTCGCCGAGAAACGCGGCGCGCGCGCGCGCCTGGTCGAAGTCTTCGCGAACAGCGCCTTCCTCGCGGAACGCGTCATCGCGCATCCGCTGCTCCTCGACGATCTGCTCGACGAACGCTTCGACGATGCTGTGCCGGCAGCCGATGCCATTGCCGATGCGTTCGCGCGGCAATTGGCGCGCGCATCGACAGGCGATGTCGAGGCCGAGCTTTCGGCACTGCACGATGCGCGCCAGAGCCTGGTGTTCCGCATCGGCCTGGCGTGGCTGGCGCGGCGCATCGACGCGGTCGATGCATCGGCTGCGCTCGCCGACATCGCCGCCTGCGCCCTGCGCCATGCGCTCGTGCTGGCCACACGCGACGTGGCGGCGAATCACGGCACGCCCGGCGACGGTTTCCTGATCGTCGGTTACGGCAGCCTGGGCGCGCGCGAACTCGGCTTCGGGTCCGACCTCGATCTCGTCTTCGTGTTCGACGAGATGCTCGGCGAGCGCAGCAGCGACGGCGCCCGTCCGCTGGAGGCGATGCGCTGGTTCCCGCGGCTCGCGCAGCGCGTGCTGCACTGGCTGGCGACGACGACGCAGGCCGGCAATCTCTACGATGTCGACATGCGCCTGAGGCCGGATGGCGCCAAGGGTTTGCCGGTGTCGTCGCTGGCCTCGTTCGCCGACTACCAGCGCGAGCGTGCATGGCTATGGGAACACCAGGCCCTGCTGCGCGCGCGAGCCGTCGCGGGGGCGCAAGCGTTCGCGGCGCGATTCGATGCGGTGCGCGCGGCGGTGCTGTCGCAGCCGCGCGACGCGGCGCAGGTGTTCGCCGAAGTCGGACGCATGCGCGAGCGCTGGCGCACCGAGCTTGATCGCAGCACGGCAGATCGCTTCGATCTGAAGCAGGGTCGTGGCGGGCTGGTCGACATCGAATTCCTGCTGCAGGCCCTGGTGCTGGTGCACGCGCAGAGGCATCCGGCGTTGTGCGGCAGCGGCGGCACGACCCGCGTGATCGAATCGCTGCACGTGGCCGGGGTGCTTGATGCGGAATCCCGCGCGGTGCTGCTGCGCACGCACCAGGAATGCCTGAGCCGCGCGCTCGACTGCAGCCTCGACCTGCGTCCGCGGGTGATCGCGCACGATGCCGATCTCGCCGTGTGGACGGCGGCGACGGCGGCCATCCTCAGGCGGTTCGGGTTGCCGGCAGGTTGATCCAGCGATCGATCAGGTATCGCGAGATCGAAAAGCGCGGCGACAGCTTGATGGCGCCGCTGCGCAGCTCCTCGCGGGTGAACCAGCGCACGTCGGCCATTTCGGCGCCGATGCGGATGTCGTCGGACACGGCCTGCGCCTCGAATCCGAGCATCAGCGAGGCCGGGAACGGCCAAGGCTGCGAGCCGACGTAGGCGCAGTCGCCGACCCGGATGCCGGCTTCCTCGAACGTCTCGCGGCGCACCGCGTCTTCCAGCGTCTCGCCCGGTTCGACGAAACCCGCGAGCGTCGAGTAGCGGCCTTCCGGCCACGAGGGCTGGCGACCGAGCAGGGCGCGCTCGCCGTCGTGCACGAGCATGATCACGCAGGGGTCGGTGCGCGGGAAAAACGCGGCGCCGCAGGCCGCGTTGCTGCACAGGGCGCGATGGCCGCCGGCGCTGAGCAAGGTGCGTGCGCCGCACACGCCGCAATGGCGCGACCGCGACTGCCAGTACGCGAGCGAACTCGCGAATGCGGCGAGGCCGGCTTCGTGCGGCTGCAGGTTCATCGCCGCGGCACGCAGCTCGGTCGCCAATGCTTGATGGATCGCCAGGAACTCGTCGTGCTCTTCGTCGCGCAAGGTCAGCGCGAACAGCGTGCGTGCGTCCTGATCGCCGAGGTAGGTGAAGCGCGCGGCCTCGAAGCGGTCGCGCAGCAGCGGCAGCGGAATGCGCAGCAGGTGCGGTTCGGGCCGCGCGATCAGCACGTCGCGACTGCCGCGCAGCACGATGACCAGGGCGAGATCGTCGTCGAAGCGGGCGCGCAGCCAGCCGGCGTCCTCGCGCGATTCGCCGTTGCGTTCCAGCGATCCGCCGACGAAGGCGAAGTCCATGCTCAAACCGTGAACGACGAGCCGCAGCCGCAGGTCGTCTTCGCGTTCGGGTTGCGGATCACGAACTGCGCGCCCTGCAGGCTTTCGCTGTAGTCGATCTCGGCGCCGCCGAGGTATTGCAGGCTGAGCGGATCGCAGAGCAGGGTGACGCCGTCGCGCTCGACGGCAAGGTCGTCGTCCTCGGCCGCTTCTTCGAAGCTGAAGCCGTACTGGAAGCCCGAACAGCCGCCGCCCTGGATGTAGACGCGCAGCTTCAGCGCCGGGTTGTTCTCCTCGGCGATCAGGTCGCGCACCTTGCGCGCCGCCGACGCGGTGAAGTTCAGCGCGTTGCCGGCGCTGGTCTGGTAACTCGGGGGGGCGATATCGGTCATGGCGGGCTCCTGTGCGGCGCAGATCGGGTCGGCGCCGGGCGCATTCAAGCGTCAGCTGCGCTTGGCGTCGACTTTCGATTTTTCCTTGGGCTCGACACGCACCTCGATGGCCGATTCGCCCTCGTTCGCGGCCGCTTCCGGCTTGGGTTCCGGCTTCGGCAGCTGCTTGCGCGGTTCGTCCTCGCGCACCACGCGGCCGGTGATTTGGGCGCCTGCCGCCATTTCCAGCACCTTGTAATGCACGTTGCCGTGCACGCGCGCCTGCGCCGCCAGTTCGACGCGTTCGCTGGCGATCACGTCGCCCTTCATCACGCCGTTGATGATGACGTGCGGTGCGCGCACTTCGCCTTCCACCGAGCCCTGGTCGGAAATCGACAACACCGCGTCCGGCGCGCCGTCCGCGACGATGCTGCCGACCACGCTGCCGTCGACGCGGAAACCGCCCGAGAAGGTGATGTCGCCCTTGATCCGGGTCTTCGCGCCGATCAGCGTGTCGATCGTCATCGTCGGCCGGCTGGCGTTGTTCTTGCTACTTCCAAACATGCTCGTCTGCTCCGGTGGCGAGCGCCTGTTCCCAAGGGAAGCTGCGCTCGAATTGGTCGCCTTGTGCGGATTTCATCACGAGCACGACGCGGTTGGGGGTGAAGCCGTCGGGAAGCACGAAACTGGCGTCGAGCTCCTGGAAATACTTGAACGAGAATGCCGGCGGCTGATCGGGCTTGCGTTGCGCGAGTTCGCGCCAGTCGAGACTCTTCAGGCTGCCCTTGAGCATGCCCTCGACGCGGATGTTGGCATCGCCGCTGGTGGTTTCGCCCTTGCGCAGGTTCTGGGTCAGGGTCGCCCGCAATTCGTAGCCGTCGCCGTCGCCGATCGGGCGCAGCGCGATCTGCTGCACGGTGAGGCCCTGGCGCGGCGCCTTGCCGCCCATCAGGCGCTGATAGAAGGCGAGATCGGCGCGCAGCGACGCGATTTCCTCTTCGCTCGTGGTCAGTTGCTCCTGCAGCACTTCGTTGGCGCTGCGCGAGACCTGGTCGGAACGTTCGCTGATGCTGAGTTTCTGCTTGGTCTGCTCGAGTTCGGCGCGCATCGATTCGCGTTGCGCTTCCGCCTGCGAAAGTTTGCCCTGCATGTCGAACAAGCCGGGCGCGGCGCGATAGGACGCGATCGCCCAGACGGCGACGACGCTGAGCGCCCAGGCCGCCACGAGCGCAACCCGGATGCGGCGCGTGCGCGCCGGGTCGTGCGCCTGCACGATCAGAGGCGTGGAGCTGGGGTGGGACTTGAACGGGTTCTTCATGCGCGGCCGCAAAGGCGAGCGCGGGTTATAGCCGGCGGTGTCCGCGGGCGGCAAGGAAACATTGCCGCATTAACGGAATTTGAACTCGAACGCGACCGCGTTGCGTCCCGGATCCTGAACCTCGAGATCGATCGTCGCGGTGGCGTTCGGCGCCAGGCCGCGCGCCAGCGCACGCGCATCGACGAGGTAGTCCTGGGGCGCGACGCGGCGCATGGCGACGAGCTTCTCGTCGAGATCGGACAAGGTGATCTCGACGATCGGATACGGTTGCGTGAACCCGGCGCGATTCAGCATCGTCGCCGAGATGATCAGCGCGCCGCCCTGGCTCGGATGCGGACGCACGTCGCGCGAGACGAGCGCGATCTGGCCAAGGTCGGCACGTGGCGGCAATCGGCAGTCGAGTCGCAGACAGGCGGCGTCGAGCCACGGGCGCACACGGGGCTCGTTCATCCACCAGCCGCGACCGGCATAGGTCGCCTGGGCCAGCAGGCCGACGAGCAGCAACAGGTTCAGGTAGCGCAGCGTGCGGTTGTGGGCCGGCCTGGCTGCGGGCGGATGCACGAAGGTCGGCGCGGGCGCGACGTCTTCTTCCTCGTCCGGCGCGAACAGGTCGTGCTGGCCGTCCTTCGGACGCATGGCCGGCACATCGAGGATCGGCAGCGGGCCGGAGGCGTGCCGTTCCAGTTTGCCCACCGGCTCCGCCGGCAGATGGTCGACGAGGGTCGCGAGCGCATCGAACTCGGCCCGGCAAACCCCGCAACGCGCCCGCCCGTGCGCACGCGTCAGCGCGTCGACCGGAATCCGGTAGATCGTCAGGCATTCGGGGCATTGGGTGTACATCGCGACGATGATGCCGCAGTGCGCTCAGCGACGCACGCCGTCGATGCGCACCCAGTCTTCCTGCGGCGTGATCGCGAGATCGGCGAAGTCGGCGCGATAGGCGGCGGCGACTTCGTCGGCCTGGTCGGCGAGGATGCCGGACAGGGCCAGCGGCGCGTTCGTGCGGCAATGCGCGGTGATCGTCGGCTGCAATGCGATCAGGGCGCCGGCGAGGATGTTGGCGACGACGACATCGGCTGCGAGGCCCGCCGGCACGTCGTCGGGCAGATACAGGTCGAGATGCTCGACCACGCCATTGCGTTCGGCATTGTCGCGGCTGGCGACGATGGCCTGCGGGTCGTTGTCGATGCCGATGGCGCGTGCGGCGCCGAGCTTGAGCGCGGCGATGGCGAGGATGCCGGAGCCGCAGCCGAAATCGAGCACGGTCTTGCCGCGCAGCTCGAGTCCGTCGAGCCAGGCCAGGCACAGTGCCGTGGTCGGGTGCGTGCCGGTGCCGAAGGCGAGGCCGGGATCGAGGCGCACGATGGCGGCCTCGCTGTCGGCAGGCGGTTCGCTGGTCGAGGGATAGATCCAGGTGCGGCGCCCGAACTGCATCGGCTGGAAGGTGTCCATCCAGACGCGGGTCCAGTCCTCGTCGGCGACGCCGCGTGCGGTGATCTTTTCCGGCGTCAGCCACGGCACCATGATCTGCAGGGCGTCGAACAGGCCGATGCGGTCGACGTGGTCGTGGAACAGCGCGCGCACCGTCACCTGCGGCCACAGGGGCGTTTCGCCCGGGCCGGGTTCGAGGATCGGATGATCCTCGGCGTCGAGCAGCGTGATCGACGCCGCTTCCAGGTCTTCCAGCGCCGCTTCAACCCGCGACAGCGAGCGTTGTTCCACTTCGATCGACACTTCCAGCCAGCCCATCCCTGCGTCTCCGTTACAGCCCGATCGGCTTGTCCTTGCGTTCGGCGATGCGTTTTTC
>ERZ795044.5444-NODE-5444-length-10313-cov-7.955644_pt1 | contig 10313 bp, 10 predicted proteins | sample MGYA00375128_ERZ795044 | MGnify/ENA primary metagenome ERZ795044 (study PRJEB30173, sample SAMN05720213) | anaerobic digester metagenome | isolation source: active sludge of municipal wastewater-treating anaerobic digesters | place: USA | collected 2014-12-22 ... | reverse complement strand
AGCTTGAGGCGGGCGATGTGCCGCTCGAAGATTCGATCCGCATCTATGAGCGTGGCGCAGCGCTGAAGGCGCATTGCGAGAGGAAGCTCAAGGAAGCCGAACTCAAGGTCGAGAAGATCGTTCTGGGACCGGATGGTCCCAAAGGTGTCGAGCGAGCAGATGATCTCTAGTCTCGATCCAAATTTTGAACAGCGCCTCAATGAGGTCGCGGACCGCATCACGGTTGCGCTGGACCAGTTGATTCCGCCGGCGTCCGGCCCGGAGGCGCAGCTGATGCGCGCCATGCGTCACGGCGCGCTGAGCAAGGGCAAGCGGTTGCGGCCGTTCATCACCATCGAAGTCGGCCGCATGTTCGGCGCGCAGGAGAAATCGCTGCTGCGCGGCGCGGCGGCGGTCGAGTGCATGCACGCCTATTCTCTCATCCACGATGATCTTCCATGCATGGATGACGATGACTACCGGCGCGGCCAGCCCACCGTCCACAAGGCGTTCGACGAGGCGACGGCGTTGCTGGCGGGCGATGCGCTGCAGGCGCTGGCCTTCGAGATCATGGTGTCGCCCGAAACGCATCGCGATGCGCTGATGCGGTGCAAGCTGGTTGAGCGCCTTGCGCTGGCGGCGGGCGCGCGCGGCATGGTCGGCGGGCAGATGATCGACATGTATCCGGCGCTGGACGACGAAGAGCCCCTGCAGGTGATGACGCGGATGCAGCGGCTGAAAACCGGAGCGCTGATCACGCTGGCGGGCGAGGTCGGGGCGCTGCTGGGCGGCGCGCTGGACAGCGAGCGGCATGCGATTTCGGGCTACACCAACGATCTGGGCCTGGCCTTCCAGATCGTGGACGACCTGCTGGACGTTGAGGGCGACCCGGGCATCCTGGGTAAAGCCACGGCAAAAGACGTAGCGGCGGGGAAGAAGAACTTCGTTTCTCTTCTGGGAGTTGAAGGAGCGCAGGATCGGGTGCGCTATCTCGCCGCACAGGCGAAACAGCATCTGGCATCCTTCGGTTCGCGGGCCTCATCTTTGCTACATACGGTCGACTTTGTGCTCAATCGTCGCCACTAATTGACCCGTATTGGGGATGAGACATCGGCCATGACGACGCAGACGCCCATGCTGGACGAGATTCGGACTCCGTCTGATCTGAAGGGCCGGTCGAAAGCCGACCTTCGACAGATTGCCGACGAACTGCGCGCCGAGACCATCAACGCGGTTTCGACCACGGGCGGCCACCTTGGCTCGGCGCTCGGCGTGGTCGAGCTGACCGTGGCGATGCACGCGGTGTTCAACACGCCGAAGGACAAGATCGTCTGGGACGTTGGCCACCAGGCCTATCCGCACAAGATCCTGACGGGGCGTCGTGAGCGCATTCGCACTCTGCGCCAGGGCGGCGGGCTTTCCGGTTTCACCAAGCGCGACGAGAGCGTTTACGACCCGTTCGGCGCCGCGCACGCGGGCACCTCGGTTTCGGCGGCGAGCGGCTTTGCCGTGTCGCGCGACCTGCAGGGCGAAAAGAACAGCGTGATCGCGGTGGTCGGCGACGGCGCGATGAGCGCCGGCATGATCTACGAAGCGATGAACAATGTTGGCGGCATGCATACGCGCATGATCGTCATCCTCAACGACAACGACATGTCGATCGCGCCGCCGGTGGGCGCGATGAGCCATTACCTGTCGCGCACGGTTTCGTCGCGTGGCTATCGCAAGGTGCGCAACCTCGCGAAGCGGCTGGTGCGGAAGATCGGCCTTGAAGGCTGGACCAAGCGGGCCGAGCACTCGGTGCGCAACTTCACGATGGGCGGTGATTTGTTCGATGCGCTCGGCTGTTATTATGTCGGCCCGATCGACGGGCATGACATCTCGGCGCTGGTCGATGTGCTGGAGAATACGCGCGACATGGAGACCGGCCCGGTGCTGGTTCACGTCGTGACGCAGAAGGGCAAAGGATACGCTCCCGCCGAAAGCGCGGCCGACAAGTATCACGGTGTCTCGAAGTTCAACGTCATCACTGGCGAGCAGGCCAAGGCGAAGGCCGGGCCGCCGTCCTATACGAAAGTGTTCTCGCAGGAACTGCTCCGCATTGCGGACAAGGACGAGAAGGTCGTGGCGATTACGGCGGCGATGCCTTCGGGCACAGGGCTTGATGCGTTCGCGACCAAGTATCCGACGCGCTGCTTCGATGTCGGCATTGCCGAACAGCACGCGGTGACATTCGCGGCCGGCATGGCTGCCGATGGTATGCGCCCGTTCGCAGCGATCTATTCGACCTTCCTTCAGCGCGGCTATGACAGCGTCGTCCACGATGTGGCGATCCAGAAACTGCCGGTGCGCTTCGCCATGGACCGCGCCGGTCTGGTCGGCGCCGATGGCGCAACGCACGCGGGCACGTTCGATATCGGCTTCCTCGGCGCCCTGCCGGGCTTTGTGCTGATGGCGGCGGCCGACGAGACCGAGTTGCAGCGCATGGTTGCGACCGCGCATGTGATCGATGATCGCCCGTCGGCTTTCCGTTATCCGCGCGGCGAGGGCATTGGCCTGCCGCTGCTGGCAGATCCGCAGCCGCTGGAGATCGGCAAGGGCCGGATCGTGAAGCAGGGTACGACTGTCGCCATTCTATCCTACGGCACGCGCCTGGCGGAATGCCTGGTCGCGGCGGACATGCTGGAGAAGCAGGGGCTTTCGACGACGGTGGCGGATGCACGCTTCGCCAAGCCGCTGGATGAAGCCCTGATGGCGGATCTTGCCAAGAACCATGAAGTGCTGATCACGATCGAGGAAGGCGCCGTTGGCGGCTTCGGGTCGTTCGTGCTGCATTCGCTGGCCGGTCGCGGCTTGCTCGACGCTGGCTTGCGCATTCGCACGCTGACCCTGCCGGATATTTTCCAGGACCACGACACGCCCGAGAAAATGTACGAGCAGGCCGGACTTGATGCGCGGTCGATCGCGGCGAGCGCGATCAAGGCGCTGGGCCGTGGCGACGAGCGTGCGCTGAAGCTGATCGTCGGCTGATCGTTACGTAGCGCTGGAGTGTGTGGATGCGCGCCGGTTTGCATCGGCGCCTGTGGCATGCACTATCCCCGGATCGGGGAGAGGCGGCCGTGGCCGGAATATTCGTCAGCTACAGGCGCGATGATGCTGCCCATGTCACCGGGCGCATTGCGGATGCGTTGGCTGCGCGCGTGGGGCGCGAGAATGTGTTCGTCGATGTCGACAGCGTGGCGGCGGGCGAGGATTTCGTTCGCAAGATCGAGACGACGATCCGGGGCTCCGACATATTCCTCGCGGTCATTGGCGCGAACTGGTTGAGCGCTTCAACGGCCCAGGGGCAGAGGCGCATAGATCTGCCGGGAGATTTCATTCGCCTTGAGGTTGGCACGGCGCTGGCCGCTGGCGTCAGGGTCATTCCGGTGCTGGTCGATGGCGCGTCGATGCCGCGTGCGGAGGATCTACCGGAGGATATCCGGCAGCTGGTGCGCCACAACGCGGTCTTCATCAATCACACCACGTTCGCGCGCGACATGCGCGAACTGATCGACCAGCTGAAGCTGCCGGGCTCTGCCCGCAGGCGCGCGGGCATCAACCCGCTGGCCATGCCTATTGGGGCGGGTGCGATCGTGCTGTCGATGCTGGCTTTGGCGGCGTGGCCGAAAGGCGCCTCGACCCCGACGGGGATATCGTCGTCAGTCTCGCTTGCGGAGCAGGACGCAATCGGCGCCCGGTGGATCACGCAGACGGAGTTCAAGGCTGAGCGTGGCGCTGGCGGTCGCCTGTCCATTCGCGCGGACATGCCATACCGCGACCGGGTGCGCGACGAGAAGCGGATAGACGGGTTGGAGTTTCTCGGCAGTTCGCCTCTGTCGGCGCCTATGCCGGTGCTGACCGTGCATGTGACGAACGCCAGCGCCGCGCCGGTGATCGTCAGTGAGATCCAGTTCGAAGTCATCGAGGCTGTGCCGGACAAAACGCCGTTGCCCGTGCTGCGTGAAAGTCAGGTGGATTATCGTCGCCTGCACATGATGAATGAGGGCTGGGGCGATCTGGACGCCCCGCGGCTGACGATCAGCGCGTGGGGTTTGCCGGAGAGCGACTTTGATCGCGCCCGCAAGGTGTGGCGGGGCGATATCTCGGTGCCCGAGCCGTGCGCCGAGCCGTCGCGGCGGATCGATATCGCGCCCATCAGTATCGACGCCACGTTCGTGGCGGACACGGCGGTGTTCGATCTTGAAAGCAAGATGCCTGCAGGCTTTGACGACGCCAAGTTTGTTTGCGCCATCGGAGAGCTGAGCTACGTTCACGGCGGCAAGACAGAAACGCTGGCCTTGCGGACCCGCATTTCCAACCTGCGTCCACTCTCGATTGCCGCTTCGCCGATCATCGAGACCTATGACCTTTATCTTGATCCTGACCGCGAGGGATATGCTGCGGTCTTGCCGTTCATGGCCGAGATCGCAGCCGGGGCGACCATCGCGCTGCCTGTTCGCATCTACACCGACAGATCATCGGACTTCCACCTTCGGCAGTCGGTGCGCACTGTGGCCGGTGAAATTGTCCCTGGCGAAGACATGAACCTGCAGATCTTCGTGACACGCAACTCGGCCGTGGGGTGGGCGCCTGAACAATTGCGGCTCATGGTTGTTCCTCCGTCAGCAGTGGCGGCCGTGGACAAGGATAGCGTCGTGGCGAGTGTGGTCCTCGATCCGCTTGGGGAAAGGACGGTGCAAGTCGTCTTGAGCCGCGATCTTGCGCCTGGGGCGTGCGAGAAGCTTCTGAACGAAACAGTGCCCGGCATTCTTGCAAAGGTGGGCGTGCCGGATTCTCCGGTCGAGGTTTCCGGGCCGTCGGGTCCGGCTTGCAAGCCGGGTTAGGCTGGCGGCGCCTGGTTCAGGCGCTTCACCAGTTCCTGGCGCACTTTCCACGGCTTGAAGCTGGTGTGCAGGCGCGAGAGCCAGTGCGAGTTCACGGCGCGATAGGGCTGACCAAGGTCTCGCGTCACGGGCAGTATCTTGCGACCGAGAATGTCGATGACGTGCGCGATCTCTTCCGGCGAGGAGAAGAAGAGGGAGCGGCCACGATGCTCGATTACCCAGAGCGGATAGCCCTTGCCGAGAACCGGCTTCGGCCGCGGCGGATCAAATACGGTCGCGGTGTAGTAGGCCGCATCAACGCCTTTGTGGACCCACGGGGTGATGGGCGTTAAAACCGGCTCCGGGCGATATTCGATGCGGATCTGCATAGGGGCGTGATCACAATGCCGAAGCTTTCCGTCAAGCAGGCAGAGCAACGCCTGATCATGTTTGCGCTCACCTATCCCGAGGCCGTGCTGGAGCATCCGTGGGGGCACGACGCCGTGAAGGTGAAGGGCAAGATGTTCGCGACCTTCGGCGGCGAGTCTGGCGTGAAGGGCGAGTTCTCGATGAGTGTGAAACTGCCGGTCTCGTTTGAGATGGCGCTGACCCTGCCGTGGGTAGAGGCGACAGGGTATGGGCTTGGCAAATCTGGCTGGGTGACGGCGCGCGTGAAGGGTGGCGGCGACTTCGATATCGAGACGATGAAGGGCTGGATCGACCAAAGCTATCGCGCCATCGCGCCAAAGGCGCTGGTGAAGGCGCTTTAGATCAGGCGGTCTTCAGGAGGCTGCGGGCGCAATCGACGACTGTTTCCGTGGCGGGGCGCGTCTTGAGCCCGATGATGCGCCGCGCCTTGTCGGACGAGAAGCGATGGCTGCGGCGGAGCAGGGGCTTCAGCGTGTTTAGCGCTGAGCTGAAGTTCGCGCCGATGTTCACCACGAAGTCGGGCAAGGGCTTGGTTGGAACCTTGTCGCCCTGTGCGCCGAGTTGGGCGCGCAGGGTGGCCGCGATGTCTTTCATCCACATGAAGTCGCCATTGATGATGAGCCGCTGGCCAGCCGCGCCGGGGGCAGTCATCGCATCGACATGGGCGATGGCGAGATCGCGCACGTCGATGATGTTGAGGCCGACATTCGGAATGCGCGGCAGGCGGCCATCAATGATGCGCTGGATGAACTGCACGGAACCAAGGCCTTCCTGACTGAGCACCGGGCCGAATACGCCGCTAGGAAGTACGGTGGTGAGTTCTGTCCCGCCGCCTTCGGCCGTCATGAAATCCCACGCCGCACGCTCCGCCAGTGTCTTGGACCGGCGGTAGGGGTCCTGCTTGCTTGGATCGCTCCATGTCTCCTCATCGCTGATCGTGGCAGCGCCCATGGTCACAGGCGTGGCCGCGCCGCAGGAAGAGGTGAGTACGATGCGCTTCACGCCAGCCTTCACGGCGGCGCGCAGCACACGCAAGGTTCCTTCGCGTGCCGGTTTTACGAATGCGTCGGGGTCTTTCTCGCCGCCGCCGCCGAGTGGCGAGGCGACGTGCAAAACGTAGGCGCAACCGGTGATGGCGGCGTCCCAACCCGTGTCTGCACCGAGATCGGCTGCGGCAAACGCGAGGCGATTGCCGGGGTCCACCTCTTTGCCGACGGCGGCGCGTACGGCGCCTTCCTTCGCGAGATTGCGGATCGTTGTGCGAACATTGTAGCCGCGCTTCAGCAGCTCAGCGATCACCCAGCCGCCGACATAGCCCGTTCCGCCGGTCACCAGCACTGTCTCGGTCATGGGCGACTCCCTTGCTCTTTAAGTCTACAGGCGTATACATAGCAAATTCGAGTAAGTCTACAAGTGTATAATTACAGGAATATCGCCCATGCCCTCGACCTCCCCGGCCAGAGCGCGCAACGCCGCGGCAACCCGCGAAGCGATTCTCAAATCAGCCCGCAAAGCGTTTGCGCGATCGGGGTATGACGGGGCCGGCGTCCGCGAGATCGCGGAAGAGGCAGGCGTCACGGCGATGCTGGTGAACCGGTATTTCGGCTCCAAGGAGCAGTTGTTCGAGGAAGTTGTGACCGACACGATGTCGGGGCAGACCGTCATCAACGAAGAGTTGGCGAGTTATTCGAACCTGGCTGAGTATCTGGCTGATGGCGTGCTGGAAACGACGAAACCAGGCGCTGCGCCGCTGGATGGCACGTTGATGATGATCCGGTCATCCTCGAGCCAGCGTGCCGCCGAGATCGGCAAGCGGCAGATCGAGAAGCAGCATCACCGGCGCCTGACTGCAGCCCTCAAGGGAGCGGATGCGGCCGAACGGGCAGCGCTTATCCTGTCGCTGATCGCAGGGGTGCAGTTCATGCGGCAGATGGTGAAGCTGTCCGCGCTGGCCGACGCCGAGCCTGCGAAGCTGAAGAAGCTGCTCACGCCTCTGCTCCAGCAACTTATCGATCCGAAATCATCGGGCGCGCCGAAGGTTGCGAAACGCTAAGCCACTCTTTTATCAGGCGAGGCCCGTAGCCGGTGCGAGTGGCGGCTGGATTGCGGGTTTCGGGGCCGGCTCCTGCGGCGGATCTTCGACCGAGCCGGGCACAGGGGAAACGAGTATCGTCTCGTTGTCGACCGTCGCCACACGAACCAGTGGCGCGCCGATCAAGGCGCCGACCACGCGCAGGGCGGGCGTGTGATCGCAGATGACCTTGAACATGATCAGCAGGGGCAGGGCGATGACGCCGCCAACCGGCCCCCAGATCCATATCCAGAAGCTCACCACCAGGATGATCGCCAGCGGGTTCAGCGTCATCCGGCGGCCGACGATTGTCGGGGTGATGAGGTTGGCCTCGAGGAAGGAAATTCCCATGAAGGCGAGCACGGGGAAGGACGCCTCCACAAGCGTGTTGAATGTTGCGAGGCCAGCGAGACCAAGTAGCCCCATCATGATTGCCGGACCAAGGAAGGGAATGAAGTTCAGCATGGTCGCCAGTCCGCCCCACATCAGCGGTTCTGGCAGGCCGAGTTGCCAGCAGGCGAGGCCCGTGCCGACACCGACCACGATGTTGATCATCGAAAAAGTGACGATGTAGCCGGAGACGCGCTTTTCCATGTCGCGGAACACGCGCGCGGCGCGCACGCGTTCGCGCAGCGTCGGCTGGAACGCGATGAACTTCATCCGGAATTCGCCGCGCGTGATCAGGAAGAAGTAGCAGAGGATGAAAATGAAGCCCGTCTGCACCACCGCCGTTTGCACCGAGGCCAGAACGGATTGCGCAAGCCCGGGTTGCTGCACCACCACCGTGCGCGAAGCAGGCGTTGGCGTTTGCGGGACGATCTGGATATCCTGCATCTCGTTGGAGATATCGGTGAAGGGTTTCAACGGCTCCTGCAGTTTGCGGAGTTGACGCTCGGCACGCTGGATCGTCTGCGGCGCGTTTTCCATCCAGTTCGCTGCGGGCTGAGCGATGAGGGAAAAAGCGAGATAGGCGATGCCGCCAGCGACGATCAGCGTCAGCAGGGCGGCGACGGGGCGGGGAATTCTAAACCACTCGATGCGGCTGCAAAGCGGCGCGAGGATCACGCTGAACACGAGAGCTACCGCGATCGGCAGAAGAAACGTCTGCCCCATGGCCAGCGCAACACAGATGGCGAGCGCAGCAAGTATACTGAGGCAGATCGCTGTAACGAGTTGAGGGTGTTGTTCAACGAGCAGGAATGGCTCGCGCACGCGGATCTTTTCGAAGCCGGAAACCGCTCTTTTGCGTCTTGCCATGATTTTGGTCGCCTTGGGGTCCAACCTCATAACGTGTGAGGGAACTGAGCGGTTCCCACGTCAGAATTGCCGAATGGGCCGCTGGGGCAGGAATGGCGCGCCGGCAGGCATGCTGAATTTGCAAATGCGTGGTGATCCGCCGCGAAAGCGTCGTTATCCTGTATAACGTCCATTCACTGGCCGTTCAGGTGGAGCGTTCCAACTTGATGGCTCTGGCAAGGAAATGCCGATGCAGAATACCTTCAAAGCAATTCTCGCTGCTTGCGCTTCGACCCTGTTCGTAGCGGCAGCGTGCTCGACGGCCCCGGTGGAAACGACGGATGCGAAGCCCGATGTCCGGCAGGGGGCGGAAGTCCGCAACATCTGCTTCGGGTCGCAGATTCGTAACTGGCGGCCGAACGACCGGCAATCGGTGATCGTCGAAGCCAGCTCTCGCAAGGAATACAAGCTCGATCTGATGGGCGGATGCGATCCCGATAGCGCGTTCATGTCGATCGGCCTGATCTCGCGCTTCGGCGGCGGCTCCTGCCTTGATGTCGGTGATACGCTGGTCACCGATACGCGCTATGCGAACGATATCTGCCGCATTCAGAAGATCTATGAGTGGAACAAGGACGCCAAGCCCGCTTCTACCGAGGCGCCGTCCGCAAGCTGATCGTCACTAGCTCTCCTCCGACGTGACGAAAGGAGGCCCGGAAAGCTTGCGCTTTCCGGGCCTTTTTCAGACCGGGCGGGCTGCACGTCCACCCGGCCCTTCAGATCGCGATCAAGTTGGACCCAGTCACGCGATCTGATGACCTGACCGATCTTACGACCAGTAGCGCGGGGCTTTGTAGTAATCGTACACGCTGTCGCGCAGCCCATCGCCGTCGTTCTTTGTCAGCTGGTCGATGCCGTCAGCCGGAGCGGACTGGAGCTGTTCCTTGGTCAGGTTGACGATGTAGCCTTCCTTGCCCTTCTGGTAATCCAGCGTGGACCACGGCAGCGGGTGGAATTTCTCATTGATGCCCAGGAAGCCGCCGAAGCCGACGACCGCGAACATGATGTTGTTGGATTGTTTGTCGAGAACAACATCCTCGACCTTGCCGATTTTTTCGCCGGCGCCGTTGTATACGCTCGTGCCGATGACTTTCGATGCGCGAATGGCGCTCGTGTGTCCTGCTGGTGTGGTCATGGGTGTTCCTCTTGCTGGTGGCTAAGCTTTTGACCAACGCGGGAACCCGGATGCGGTTTCACCCACTGAACATGTGATGGGAAACATTTGACGGCGGAAGCGTTTCGCTGACGGATGGCGTGGATGAGCATCAGTTACCGAAACATTCCGAAGGCCGTATGGTCGTTCGTGCGCGCAGAGTTTGTTCTCGTCGCATCCCTCGCGGTCATCGCGGCGGCGCTACTTCTATTTATCGAGATCGCGGATGAGATGGCGGAAGGGGAAGCGCATGACTTCGATATGACGGTATTGCAGACATTGCACCCCGATGCGGCCAATCCTTCCGATCCGATGGGGCCGTTCTGGCTGGATCACGCGGCTGCCGACCTTACAGCATTGGGAAGCGTTTCGGTTCTTGCGACGATCGCGCTATTGGTGGGCGGGTTCCTTGTGCTGCAACGAAAGCGGCTTGAGGCGGCGATCATCGCAGTGGCGTTTGTTGGCGGGCTAGATCGGAAGAGCACACGTCTGAACTCCATCACGAGGACTTATCTCGTAT
>ERZ795044.5436-NODE-5436-length-10321-cov-17.217222_pt1 | contig 10321 bp, 6 predicted proteins | sample MGYA00375128_ERZ795044 | MGnify/ENA primary metagenome ERZ795044 (study PRJEB30173, sample SAMN05720213) | anaerobic digester metagenome | isolation source: active sludge of municipal wastewater-treating anaerobic digesters | place: USA | collected 2014-12-22 ... | reverse complement strand
CGTATTGTTCCGGTCGCGCTGCTTGGCGCCCGCTACCCCGAGGTGTTGACTCTGCTGGAGGCCGATCTGGCTGATGTGGAGGGCGGTGGTTCCCTGCACGGCCGTTTTGTCTTGCTGCCGTTTGGCGCGCGTGAAGGCGTGCTCACGGGAGAGCTGACGCAACGGGAGGCGGATGTTCTACGCCTCATCACCGACAAGCCGCAGCCTTTTCGGAAAATTGCAACCTCGATGACAGCGCAACGCGCCATCGCATCACTCAAGAAAAAAGGACTGGTGCAAATCAGCGGTTTCACACCGTCTGACGCTGCGCATGTGCTGGGCCTTCAGTCCAACTGGTCGGGTCCAGCTGCCCGGATGGCAGCGCAGCTGGTTTGCCGTCTGCGGGAGATGAAGTTCCCGACGCCGGAGCGCACGGAAGAGTTTGCGCGTGAGGTCTGGAGTGAGACGGTCCGCCTGACTGGCAGAGCCATCCTGGATACAGCCTTTGGCATGAGCCTGTCGGATGATCGTCTGATCAATGCGGTCTGTTCGGGCGCCGGGACAGTGGGGCTGGCCAGCGTCAGCATGACGCCCACCATTCCGGTTGTGGCGGTTGGGGGGCCGGTCAAGGTGTATTACAGCGAGGTGGGAAGGCGACTGGGCTGCAATATGGTTTTCCCGGAGTACTGCGATGTTGCGAACGCGGTGGGCGCCGCCACCGGTGTCGTGGCGCAATCCGTGACGGTCAGGGTAGGAGGCGATGGAAGTGGCTTGTTTCTGGTTCACTCCACCGTAGGAACGCGTCAGTTCACGGAGCCTGGAGCAGCGATGGATGCAGCGACTCAGCTGGCCCGGCAATCGGCATGGGATGCGGCGGTGACGATGGGCGCGCACGAACCCGAAGTGAAAATCACGATTTCGAAACAGTGGATGCCCAACGCGACCAGTGACGCTGGCCTGCTGGAGGCGGTTATCGTTGCCGAAGCAATAGGACGCCCCAACGTGTCCCTGTCCGTATGACGGCAATCACTGCATGGCATATATTGGCTGCTTTACAAGACTTAACCTACAGCAACACCCGCGACATACGGCGGCGCCACAATGAAAACTTCCTTGTGATGTGACCTGATGACCCCAAAACAATACGTTCTGCCTGCTTTCTTCCTGCTAGACGCTGCCCGCAGGGGCCAGATGCTTTTGGGGAGGTCTCTGCTGTTGGCGCTTGTTGCTGTGGGGGTATCCGGCTGCACGACGCTGCCCCCAAAGGAATTGGTGCTCCCGGAAACGCCGGTGCCTGCTTCCTGGTCTTCTTCTGCGCCGGGTTCATCCGGGCAGGCCGCGGCTTCACTGGCTCAATGGTGGCAACGCTTCAATGACCCGCAACTCACAGCCCTCGTCGAGCAGGCCTTGCAGGCCAATACCAGTATCCGGTCTGCGCAATCGGCGTTGCTTCAGTCACGGGCGTTGCGTGATGTCAAAACAGCGGGTCTGATGCCCGGTGTTTCGGGCTCTGCCTCGGCGCAGCGCAGCCAGACGAATGGCAACGATGCGACCAACAGCTTTCGGGCCGGTCTGGATGCCAGTTGGGAGCCGGATGTATTTGGGGGCAAACGCAGTGCGCTGGGTGCGGCTGAAGCGGACGCCCAGGCCGCCGTAGCGTCACTGGCGGATGTGCAGGTATCTGTTGCTGCGGAAGTGGCGTTGGCCTATATCCAGTTGCGCGGTCAGCAGACCCAACTGGTGATCGCTGCCAGTAACCTGGCCAGCCAGCAGGAAACGTTGCAGATTACCGATTGGCGAGCCCAGGCCGGACTTACCACGTCGCTGGAAGTCGAGCAGGCGCGAACTTCCACCGGGCAGACAAGCGCCCAGCTTCCTGCGCTGGAAGCCAGTATTGCCACGACCCGACATAGTCTCGCGGTGCTGACGGGGCAGTCACCCGATGCCCTGCAAGCCTTGATGGGAGCGGGGCAGGCGGTTCCTCAGGTGGCAGAAGACCTGGCCCTCGCGATTCCCGCGCAAACCCTGCGCCAGCGTCCCGACGTGCGCGCCGCCGAGCACCGAATCAGTGCTGCTCTGGCGCGGGTTTCTGTCGCGGATGCCGCGCGTTACCCCGGTTTTTCAATCAGCGGCTCTGTGGGCCTGAATGCCCTGACACTGGGGGCTCTGACCAACGGTGCCTCCGTGGTCAATGCGCTGTTGGGTAGCGTGTCCATTCCCTTGTTTGACGGTGGCGCTGCAAGATCTCAGGTGCGAGCCCAGGAGGCGGCGCTGGAGCAAGCCCGCATCGGATACCAGTCCGTCGTGCTGACGGCATTGAAAGATGTGGAGGACGCACTGGTGGCTCTGAGGGGTGACCGTGCACGTCTGGTCCACCTTCAGGGCGCCGCCACCGCAGCAGGCAATGCCGCTTTGCTGGCGCAACAACGTTACGCCAGTGGCCTGATTGATTTTCAGACTGTCCTGCAGACGCAGCGCACGCTGATGACGGCGCAAGACAGTGTGACCAGTGCCCGTGCCGACATCAGCACCGACCATGTGCGCCTGTACAAGGCACTGGGTGGCGGCTGGCTTTGAACCTAACCTGATTCTGGAACCCTTCATGACATCCCAAGTTGCCCCCGGCGCCAACTCCTCCACTTCTGCGGTGCAGGCCCTGCTCGATGAAGCGCCCCCAAAGGTGTGGTGGCGCAGAACCCTCGTCTGGGCTGTTTTGGCAGCGCTGGTTGTTACTGTGGCCGGTGTCTATTTTTGGCAGGCGCGAAGCAAAAGCAATGCAGCACCTGTTTTTGTCACCGAGGCGGTGAATCGGGGCAACCTGACCTTGACCGTTACCGCCAACGGCACGCTGCAGCCCACCCGCTCGGTGAGCATTGGCAGCGAACTGTCGGGCACAGTGCTGCGCGTGCTGGTTGATGTGAATGACCGGGTCAGGAAAGGCCAGGTACTTGTCGAACTCGATACTGCCAAACTGAACGACCAGGTGACACGCTCGCGCGCTGCGCTTGGCGCCGCCAATGCTGCGGTGGCCCAATCGGTAGCCACTGTCAAGGAAGCGCAGGGTAATCTGGTTCGGCTGGAGGAAGTGGCCCGCCTGTCAGGCGGCAAGGTTCCTTCCAAAACCGAGCTCGACTCTGGCCGGGCGGCCCTGGAGCGCGCCAAGGCAGAGGAAGCCAGTGCCCGTGCCAACGTGACCCAGGCGCAGGCGACTGCGGCTACCGATGCCACCAATTTATCCAAGGCATCCATCCGGTCGCCTATCGATGGCGTGGTATTGACCCGTTCGGTGGATCCCGGCAACGCTGTGGCAGCCTCGCTGCAGGCGGTCACCCTGTTCACGGTTGCGGAAGATTTGAGCAGGTTGCGCTTACAGGTCAATGTGGATGAGGCCGATGTGGGCTCTGTCAAGGTAGGGCAGAAAGCAAGCTTTACCGTCAGTGCGTACCCTTCCCGCAGATTCCCTGCCACCATCACCCGTGTGGCATATGGCTCCACCACCACGGACAACGTGGTGACCTACATCACCTATATGGAAGTTGACAACGCTGACCTGACGCTTCGTCCGGGCATGACCGCGTCCAGCACCATCACCTCGACCGAACGGAACAATGTTTTGCTGGTGCCGAACAGGGCCCTTCGCTTCACACCCACCGCAGCAGGCAGCGCCGTTGCGAAATCCAATGGGGGCATTGTGGGAAGCCTGCTGCCCCGGATGCCCAGATCGGCATCGCCGAAAACTGCCGGCGGCACGGGCACTGCCAGGCAGGTATGGGTGTTACGTGACGGGGCCGCTGTGGCCATGGCGGTAGTCCCGGGTATCAGCGACGGCCGCATGACTGAAATCACGGGTGGTGATTTGCAGGCTGGCATGCAGGTGATCACCGACCAGCGCGCTGCGGGAACTTCGCCGTGAGCCAAACTACGCCCCTCATTGAACTCAGGCGGGTGACCAAAACCTATGGTGCCGGTGCCACTGCCTTGCAGGCGCTCAAAGGGGTAGACCTGACCATTGAAGCCGGCGATTTTGTGGCCATCATGGGCCCCAGCGGGTCAGGCAAGTCCACCGCCATGAACATACTGGGTTGTCTGGATACACCCACCTCGGGCGAATACCTGTTTCGCGGCGTCCACGTTGAAAGCCTGTTACGAGATCAGCGGGCACGCTTGCGCCGCCGCTTTCTGGGTTTTGTTTTTCAGGGATTCAACCTGCTGGCACGCACGTCTGCGCAGGAAAATGTGGAACTGCCCCTGCTGTACCGCGGTGAGTCGGCGGCGGCACGGCATGCGGCAGCGGCGAAAGCCCTGGCCGCGGTCGGACTGACGGGGTGGGAACACCACACGCCGTCTGAGCTATCGGGTGGGCAACAGCAGCGCGTGGCCATTGCACGGGCCATTGTCACGGAGCCGGCCGTGCTGCTGGCCGACGAACCCACGGGTAACCTGGACACGCACCGAAGCCGCGAGATCATGAGCCTGCTGTGGGGCCTGAATGTGGACCACGGCATTACCGTGCTGATGGTTACCCACGAGGCGGAAATGGCCGCTTACGCCAAGCGTATCGTGCGCTTTGTCGATGGCATGGTGGAAAGCGATGTGCCCAACCCGCATCCGGCGGCGCTAAACGAGGCGCAGACCCTTGCCAGGCCTGTCATCGAAATCGCAGCCGGGAGTCGCTGATGCTGCTCAACACGTTGCTGCTGGCGTTGCGCTCCATCCGGCGCAATCTGATGAGATCCTTCCTCACCATTCTGGGCATCGTGATTGGTGTCAGTGCTGTCATCACCATGGTGACTCTGGGCAATGGTGCAACGCTGGCGGTTCAAAACCAGATTTCCGGATTGGGCACCAACTTGCTGCAGATACGGCCTGGCCAGCGCATGGGCCCGGGTGCCGGAGGCGCTGGTGCACCGTCGTTCAAGGAGGTCGACGCCGACGCCATTGCGTCCCAAATCGGCGGCATCTCGGCTGTTGCGCCCGAGGCCCGTTCCAGCGCCACGCTGGTCGCCAACGGCCGCAACTGGGCTAGCAGCGTCGTCGGCAGCACCAACTCCTGGCTGGTCACGGGCAACTGGACGCTGGGCGATGGCCGTGAGTTTTCTGACGATGAGTTGCGCGCAGGCGCTGCGGTGTGCATCATTGGTGAAACGGTACGACGTGAACTCTACGGCACGCGACCTGCAGTGGGAGAGCAGCTTCGAGTCAAACAGATTTCCTGCGAGATTGTTGGCGTTTTGACTTCCAAAGGTCAGGGCAGTTTTGGCAATGACCAGGATGACATGGTGCTGGTACCGATCAAGACGCTTCAGCGCCGTATTACGGGCAATACGCGGGTAAATACCTTGCTGGTTTCCATGATGGACGGAAGTGATGCCACCCGCATCAAGGCCGGCCTGACGCAGCTGCTTCGCGAGCGGCGCAAGCTGGCTGATGGTGTTGAAGACAACTTCAATGTGCTGGACACCAAGCAACTCGCCGACACCCTGTCGGGTACGACCAAGGTCATGACCATGCTTCTGGGAGCGGTGGCAGCGGTAAGTCTGCTGGTCGGAGGTATCGGCATCATGAACATCATGCTGGTCAGCGTGACCGAGCGCACACGGGAGATCGGTCTGCGCCTGGCTATCGGCGCGCTCGAACGCGAGGTGTTGCTTCAGTTTCTGATTGAGGCTGTGGTGCTGGCGTCGCTAGGTGGCCTGATCGGCATCGTGCTGGCCACAGGCGCTTCCATGGCGCTGGCAGGCGTCATGGAGGTGCCCTACCTGTTCAATCCGGGTGTGAACCTGTTGTCATTCCTGTTCTCGGCAGGAATAGGGGTACTGTTTGGCTATTTTCCGGCGCGCCGCGCCGCACGACTGGACCCCATCGAGGCTTTGCGGCACGAATGAAGGATTCAGATGTGGCATTGGGCTAGGCGCGCCCCGTGAAGCATGACAAACGAGCGAAATGCATTGTTGACGCCAGACAGGAATGAGTCACGCCTGTGCAGCAAGCACCAGTCGAGCATCTTGGGCATGTCTTCAAGGTGCAGCACGGCAAGACGACCCGCTTCAAGTTCGATTTGAAAAGTGTGCGCCGACAAGAAACTGATGCCCATTCCGGCCATGACAGCCTGCTTGATAGTCTCGTTGCCCGACAATTCCATGGACACTTTGACCTGAAGCGATTGGGCTTGTAAAAGGTGTTCAAAAAACTGCCGGGTCGCGGAATTAGGCTCTCTAAAAATGAACGGCTCGTCTTTCAGTGCATCCCAGTGAATTTGCCGCTTTTTTGACAGGGCGTGACCAGCAGCAGCAACGATGCAGTGCGGATGCTGCGCAAAAGTCTCCGCCTCCAAGTCAGCCTCGGACGGCGGGTACCCTGCAATCGCGACATCTAGCTGGTGCTCCTGCAACATTCCCAATATGGCGTCGCGCCGGTCAACAGTCAGTTTGAACTTGACGCCGGGCCACTCCTGCGCAAATGCCATCAATAGCTTGGGCGCAAAGTAGTGAGCTGTCGGCACAACGCCCAAATGCAGCACACCGCCCCGGGAACCTTCGGTCACATGAAATGCGGATATGGCCTCCTCAGCGATCAACACCTGGTTCAAGATGCGTCGTGTCTGTCGGAGCATCTCTTCGCCGGCCTGGCTGAGCGTTACCTTCTTTCCCTGTTTCACGAGCAGTTGCAATCCCAGGTCGATCTCAAGCTGCTGCACTTGCATGGAGACAGCGGGTTGGCTGAGGCTCAGTTGATCAGCGGCTCGCGAGTAATTCAGGTTACTTGCCACGGCCTCAAAGATGCGCAATTGACGCAGGGTCAGATTTTTTAGCCAGTTTTCCCGCGCCTGGGTGGCTGACTGGGGCGCCAGACTCGTTTCCTTGCGGGAAATCCCTGAGGTGCTGGCACGAACCGGTTTTTGAGCGTCAACGCGTTTCATCAGTGTTTTCCCTTGCTGTTTCCCCAATTTCGAACGCCGATTGATCAGCCTGTGCAAACCGTCCGTGGCTTTGTATAAGCATTTTTCAATGTATCAGTGTTTCTTATCGATTTCATAAAAATATATGTTTTGTTTCTATCGATTGGCCTCTTTACAGTCACTTCCAATCTGCCGCACATAACAAACCATGACTCAAACCCCGTCGCCTGCTGCTTTCCCTCAATGGAACCCCGATCTTGCGGCCGCGCTGGATGCGCCGCAGCTGCTTCTATACCGTTCCAACCTGTTGGGGTCCGACCTGAGAATCACAAACTACGGCGGCGGGAATACGTCGGCCAAGATTACCCATCCAGACCCGCTGACAGGGCAACAGGTTCAAGTCCTTTGGGTCAAAGGCTCCGGTGGTGACGTTGGTTCCATGAAGCTGGACGGTTTTTCCACGCTGTATCTGGAAAAGCTGCAGGCACTGCAAGGTATCTACCGTGGTCCGGAGCATGAAGATGAAATGGTGGCCTATCTGCCGCATTGCACTTTCAACCTGAACCCCCGTGCGGCCAGCATCGACACGCCCTTGCATGCCTACCTTCCGTTTGCCCATGTGGACCACATGCATCCGGATTCGGTCATTGCGATTGCTGCGATGGCCAACAGCGAAGCGCTGACTCAAAAGATCTTTGATGGCACCGTTGGTTGGTTACCCTGGAGGAAGCCCGGCTTTGAACTCGGCCTCATGCTTCAGCGCTACCAGGCGGCGCACCCCGAGCAGCGTGGTTTGGTATTGGCCGGACACGGTCTGTTTACCTGGGGTGCTGAATCAAGGTCTTGTTACGAAAACACAGTCGGTGTGATCGAGCACGCGCAAAACTGGCTGGCGAATGAACGCGCCACTCGAAACGCGGTGAGCTTTGGAGGTGCAGCGCGCAAATCCCTGGACTTATTAGAGCAGGACGCTGCCCTGGCCCGCGTCCTGCCGGTGTTGCGCGGCCTCACCTCCAGGACCGGGCACAAACTGCTGCATGTCGATCGCCAGGCCACCGTCATGGAGTTTGTGAACAGCCGTGATCTGGTGCCATTGGCCGCATTGGGCACCTCCTGTCCTGACCATTTCCTGCGCACCAAGATTCGCCCCATGATTGTGGAAGAGTCGGTTTACAAGCTGGAAGGCAAGGCACTGGCCGCTGCACTGGAAGCCAAGCTTGTGGCTTACCGGGCCGACTACGTTGCCTACTACGAACGCTGCAAGCGCGCCAACAGCCCCGCCGTTCGTGACGCCAATCCGGTCATCATCCTGCTTCCTGGCATTGGTATGGTGTCCATCGCCAAAGACAAGGCAACCGCGCGCATCGCCGGCGAGTTTTATGTCAACGCCATCAATGTGATGCGCGACGCCAATGCGGTAGACACCTATGTTGGGCTGCCTGAACAGGAAGCCTTTGACATCGAATACTGGCTACTCGAAGAAGCCAAGCTGCAGCGCATGCCCAAACCGAAACCATTGGTTGGCAAGGTGGCGCTGGTGACCGGTGGTGCGGGTGGAATCGGTCGTGCCATCGTGGAGCGACAGTTGCAGGAAGGTGCTTGTGCCGTACTGCTGGATATTGACGCCAAATCGCTGGAGAGCACGGTTAGTGAGTTGTCTAAAAAATTCGGTAAAGACTTTGTGCGTGGTGTGGTGTGTGATGTGACCAGCGAAGACTCGGTCATCGCTGCCTACGTCAAGGCAACAGTGGAGTATGGTGGCGTGGATATTCTGGTTTCCAATGCCGGCATTGCATCCGCGGCACCGCTGGAAGACACCACGCTTGCATTGTGGAACCGTAATCAGAGCATTCTGGCGACGGGCTACTTCCTGGTCGGCCGTGAAGCTTTCCGGCTGATGAAAGCGCAGGGCGTGGGCGGCTCCATGGTGTTCATTGCCAGCAAGAATGGCATGGTCGCCAGCAATCAGGCGGTGGCGTACTGCGCTGCCAAGGCTGCCGAGATTCAGTTGTCCCGCAGCTTTGCGCTCGAAGGCGCCCCATTGGGTATTCGCTGCAACGTGGTCAATCCTGATGCCGTCATTCGTGGCAGCAAGATTTGGACCGGCACCTGGAGTCAAGAGCGGGCCGCCGCCAACAAGGTGAGCGAAGAAGACCTGGAGGCGTTCTACCGTGACCGCTCCATGCTCAAACGAAGCGTGTTACCCGAAGACATTGCCGAGGCAACGTATTTCTTCGCTGCGGAACATTTGAGTGCCAAGAGCACTGGCAACATTCTCAATGTGGACGCTGGCAACCTTGCCGCGTTCACGCGCTAAGCATCATTGAATACAAGGATCGATATGTCGCTCATAGATACCACCCGGATTGCAGAACACAACGAATCGTTGTTGCGCCACGCCAATAACGATTACGAACATTTGGGTGAACAACTTGCGCGCCGTCATATCGATATTGAAGATATCAAGAAGAAGGTGGCTGCGTTTGGTGTTGCCATCCCCAGTTGGGGCGTAGGTACTGGGGGTACCCGTTTTGCCCGTTTCCCGGGCAAAGGCGAGCCACGTCATGTGTTCGACAAAATGCAGGACTGCGCTGTGATTCAGCAACTCGCTCGCGCAACGCCAACAGTTTCTTTGCATATTCCGTGGGACAAATGCAGCGACTGGAGTGAACTGCGCCAAACCGCAGAGGGCTATGGCCTGGCTTTTGATGCCATGAACTCCAACACCTTCTCGGATCAGAAGGATCAGGCTCATAGTTACAAGTTCGGCAGTCTCACCCATGCAGATGCGGCAACGCGTGCGCAAGCAGTAGCACACAACATCGAGTGCATTGGCATCGGTCAGAAACTTGGCAGTAAAGCATTGACTGTATGGGTGGGCGACGGCAGCAACTTCCCCGGCCAGCAGCACTTCCGGCGCGCGTTTGACCGCTACCTGGAGAGCGCCCGCCAGATTTACGCCGCGCTTCCCGGCGACTGGCGTATGTTTCTGGAGCACAAAATTTGCGAACCTGCGTTTTACAGCACGGTGATCCAGGATTGGGGATCCAGTTATCTGGCGGCCCATGCCCTGGGCGCCAAAGCTCAGTGTCTGGTGGACTTGGGTCATCATGCGCCAAACGTGAACATTGAAATGATCGTCGCGCGGCTGATAGCTGCGGGCAAGCTCGCCGGCTTTCACTTCAACGACAGCAAATACGGCGACGACGACCTGGATGCAGGCAGCGTCGCGCCATACCGCTTGTTTCTCGTGTTCAATGAGCTGGTGTCTGCCGCACAGGAAAAGGTCGCCGGGTTTGATCCCGCCTACATGCTGGACCAGAGTCACAACGTTACCGACCCAATCGAGAGTTTGATGACCAGCGCAGCACAGGTGCAGCGTAGCTATGCGCAAGCTTTGATCGTTGATCGTCCAGCACTGGATGCAGCACAGGAAGGAAATGA
>ERZ795044.5435-NODE-5435-length-10322-cov-8.199766_pt1 | contig 10322 bp, 10 predicted proteins | sample MGYA00375128_ERZ795044 | MGnify/ENA primary metagenome ERZ795044 (study PRJEB30173, sample SAMN05720213) | anaerobic digester metagenome | isolation source: active sludge of municipal wastewater-treating anaerobic digesters | place: USA | collected 2014-12-22 ... | reverse complement strand
ATACCAATTTTAATATTTTGGTCGTTTTAGCGGTAATAATTTTTTTGGCAGCCGCTTATTTTCTGATTATTAAACCTAAGTTTGAACTAACTTTGGTTGCTATTAAAGACGATATCAGTCAGCAAGAGCAGCTCTATCAGCGTCAGCGGCAAAAATTAATTGATTTGCAAGCCGCCGCCGCGATGTATCACAAAATTAGCGATAGCGATATTTACAAGATTAAAGAGGTTTTGCCCGATAACTACGCTAAAGAAAAGTTATTTGGCGAGCTGGAAGATATCATTACCCAGCAAGGTTTGTTAATTACCGGGATTAATTTAGAAAAGATTGATGAAGTGGATAGTGAAGCAGAACCGCTGGCCGCTAAAGATGAACAACGGCTGGCTATTCCCAATTCTGAGCACGTCGGCGTGATTATGGCTATTATCAATCTGGCAAGCATCGATTACGCTAGTTTAAAAAACCTTTTGTCATTATTTGAGAGTAATCTGCGCTTAATCGACATTGATGCCATTAATTTTGACCAAGAAGAAAAAACGGCCGAGATTACTCTTTATACATATTATTTCAAATAAAGTCTTATGTCTAAAAGCCGCAGTTCCAGTATTTATATACTTACCGGCGCCTTAATTATTGTCGGCCTTTTAATTTTTGCTTTTAGGGAAAGACTGTTGTCTTATTTGAGCGCTCGAGTTTTCGGCGCCGCTGTCGATTCCTCAGAGACGGTCTTAAATGTTTCGGAGGCCGGTAATTTAGATATTAAAATACTAAATAATCAAACATTTAACAACCTCAGTAATCACGTGCTTTATTTTGACTTTGATAAGGTGGGAAAACCGGTGTTAAATCGGGCCGCCAATCCTAATTTACAGGCGCCGCTTTGGCCGGCGGTCTATTTGGGCAATTCTCATCTTTTCCCGGTAAAAGAGAAGAAGGAGAATTAGACGTTTTAGATAATTTTATGCTTATTGATCAACAAGAGCAGTTGCTGAAGATATTGCAGGAGAAAAAATTGCTTGTTGCCGACCAAGTTGCCGATATCAAGCTTAAAGTTGCGGCCGCTAAAACAGAGCTGCCTGATTTTTTATTGAACAACAAGCTGGTCAATGAAGAGCAATTAACTGAAGCTAAGGCGGTTTTATATAATTTGCCCTATTTCGCTTACACCGACGAAGTTATCCCGAAAGAGGTTTTAAATTTTTTACCAGAAGAAATTGCCCGCACTTATAATATTGTTTGTTTAGCCAAGGAAAATAAAACTTTAAAAATAGGTTTGGTTGAGCCCAATTTGAAAGCGATGGAAGCTGTTAATTTTTTGGCCCTGGATGAAAAATTAAACGTCCAGTACTATCTTTTATCGGCTAGCAGTTGGCAAAAAATTTTCAAGCAGTATCAGAAAATCGAAGAAGAAATTTCCAGCGCTCTAGAGATTAAGGCCAAGGAAGACAGTGACGACGTCGTCGCGATAAAATCCGAAGACGCCGCGATGGTTGACGAAGAGGATATTAATAGCGCGCCGGTGTCTCGCATCGTTTTCGTCATCATCCGTCACGCCGTCGAAGCGCGCGCCAGTGATATCCACATCGAACCGTATGACAAGGAAAGCCGGGTGCGCTACCGCATCGACGGCATTTTACACACTTCTTTGACCTTGCCCAAAAGTATCCACAATGCCATTATTGCCCGCATCAAGGTTATGTCCAAATTGAAGCTGGACGAGACACGCGTGCCTCAAGACGGCCGTGTCCGTTTGTTGGTCAATGGCCGCGCGGTTGATTTTCGTATTTCTACGCTGCCTCTGGCTAATCATGAAAAAGTGGTGATGCGTATTTTAGATACGGCCAAAGGCGCGCCGGCTTTATCTGATTTAGGCTTTAATTCTAATTCTCTTCGGGCGATCAATGCGGCGATCAAGAAGACTAGCGGTATTATTTTAGTAACTGGTCCGACTGGTTCTGGTAAGACCACCACTTTATATTCCTTATTAAACATTCTTAACCAGGAGGGTGTAAATATTTCTACCCTGGAAGACCCGATTGAATATGAAATAAAAGGCGTTAATCAGTCTCAGGTCCGACCCAAAGTCGGCTTTACTTTCGCCAACGGTTTGCGTTCGCTTTTGCGCCAAGACCCCAATATTATCATGGTCGGCGAAATCCGCGATGAGGAGACGGCGGAATTATCCATTCATGCCTCCTTGACCGGTCATTTAGTTATTTCCACCTTGCACACCAATGACGCCTTGGGGGCAGTTTTCCGTCTTTTAGACATGAAGATTGAACGCTTTCTTTTAGCCTCTACCCTAAAAACTGTCGTGGCTCAGCGTTTAGCGCGACGTTTGTGCGATAAATGCCGACAAGTCGTGACTTTACCTGAATCGGAATTGGCTGCAATGTCGGCGGCTCTCAAAGATGTGCCGGCTCATATTTTAAAAACAGAATTGCCAGATTTACAGGACCTTAATAATTTGAGCAATTATACCTTTTATCGTTCGGTCGGTTGCAGTCATTGCGAAAATACCGGTTTTACCGGACGCGTCGCTATTTCCGAGGTAATTGATATTAATGACCAACTGAAAGAAATGATTAATCGCGGGGATAAGAATTTAGATATCGACGCGGTCAAAGCCAGTCAGGACTTTATTTCCATTAATCAAGATGGGATTATCAAGGTGCTGAAGGGCATTACGACCATGGAAGAAATTTTGCGCGTTATTGAAAGTTAGTTGAATTTTTTTATTAATTTATGCCGATTTTTAAATACAAGGCTAAAAATAATATCACCGGCAAGACCAAATCGGAGCTTACCGTTGGCATTAATGAAGCGGATGTCGTCAAGCGCTTAAGCCGGCAAAATTTTAGCGTGTTGGCTATTGCCGACAAAACAGACAGCCTGGAGGCAAAAATTAATTTGTTTTTAAATTCGATTAAAGTCAAAGATTTGGTAATTTTTTCTCGTCAGTTTTCGGTGATGATTGCCGCTAACGTGCCCGTGGTCGAATCGCTTTTAATATTAATTGACCAGACCAATAATTTTTCTTTAAAGAAGATGATTGCTGATATTGCCTTTGAGGTCGATAGCGGGGCTTTGCTTTCTGACGCTTTTGCCAAACGTCCGAAAATTTTTTCCGAATTCTTTGTTAATATCATTAAGAGCGGCGAAACTTCGGGCAAACTGGATGAGGTCTTAACATATTTGGCTGATGAAACCGAAAAGAGCTATGATATGGCCTCTAAAATCAAAGGGGCAATGATATATCCCGCTTTCATTCTCGTTGGTTTGTTGGCCGTCGCTGTAATTTTAATGGTTTACGTTATTCCTAACCTGACCAGTATGTTGACGGAAACCGGCATGCAATTACCCCTGGCTACCAGAATTATCATCGCTATTTCTAATTTCTTGCAAAATTATTTGATTCTGTTAATTCTGACATTAGTCGGTTTAATTATCGCCGTCCGTTATTATCTGCGCACGGAAGTTGGTCGTTATCAACTGGATACTTTTAAATTAAAGATGCCAATTTTTGGTCGTTTATTCAAATATATCTATTTGGTGCGCTTTTCCCGTATTTTATCCACGTTGCTTAAAGGCGGGGTGACTATCACCAGGGCTTTGGAAATCACCGCTAACGTTGTGGGTAATGTTGTTTATCGCGATTTGATTTTAGCCACTTTAGAATCCATTAATGACGGCAATCCACTATCTACGGTAATGGAGGCAAGTAACGATGTGCCGAAAATGGTGCCGCAAATGCTTAGTGTCGGCGAACGGACAGGGCGTATCGATTCGGTGCTGGATAAGATTACTGATTTTTACGGTCGCGAGTCGAGTGCGATGTTGGCCAATCTCAGCACGCTGATGGAGCCGATCATTATGGTTATTATGGGCGTCGGCGTCGGTATTATGGTGGCCGCTATTTTAATGCCCATGTATAATATGGCTAATCAGTTTTAAAAGCCGATTATTGTTTTTGCTTTTAGCTTACATGTGATACTCTTGTGCCGATTATAGGATTTTGCTATAATTTTAATGTCTTAAAATTTATTTGCGTTTACGCTTTTACTACCGGTATTAAGGGCGTAAATGGAAATTTTTGGAAGGGGGGTGAATCTATGAATAACAAAAAAGGTTTTACTTTAATTGAATTATTGGTGGTTATCGCCATCATCGGCTTACTCTCGACTATGTCGGTTTTAGCTCTTAACAGCGCTCGCGCTAGAGCCCGTGACGCTAAGCGTATCTCTGATATCAAACAAATCCAAACTGCTTTGGAAATGTATTATAATGATAATAATAATTATCCAAATATTTTGGATCAATTAACTACCACCACTCCGCCTTTGATTAAGGTAATACCAACCGCCCCCCTCCCGGTCGACGGTACCTGTGATGATACTGAGAACACATACACTTACACTTACTCTGGAAGTGGTAGCACCGCCTCCTATGCTTTAACTTATTGTCTCGGTTCCGCTACTGGTAATGTTCCCGCCGGTTCTCATACCGCGACACCAGCTGGTATTCAGTAGTTTACAATTTAATAAATATTATATTAGCGCTCCTTGATAGGGGCGCTTTTGTTTTTAGGCCGGCCTTTGCTATAATTAGGTTATGATTTTAACTAAAGAAGACAATTTGGCCGATTTAACTTGGGAAGCCAGTTTGCAGTCTTTGCCGGATGGCGGAGAACTCTTACAGTCGGGTATTTGGCGGCAGATTGCTTTAGCGGAGAAGCGTGAGGTTAAACGTTTTTCCTGGCTTCAGGAAAAGGGGATGGTAGCAGTTTTAGCGCAGGTGTTAACGACTAATCGTTTTGGCCTTAAGTCATGGTACTTACCACGGGGACCGGTTTGGCTTTTGTCTGAGGGCGCCGAGATTGCCTGGCCCTTAGTTTTAGCCGATTTAATTCAAGAAGCCAAGCGCCAAGGGGTAATGTCAATCCGTTTTGAACCGGAAAACTGGCCTTTACCCGTTGTTTCCTTTGGGCAAAAAATCACCTCGATTCAACCTGAAAAAAGTTTGTTTTTGGATTTAAGCTATAGTGAGGAGGAGCTATTATCGCAGATGCATCCCAAAACTAGATATAATATTCGTCTGGCCGAGAAGAAAGGCGTGGAAATTGTTTCGGGTCAGTCTGAAGATTTGGTCGATTTTTGGCAATTATTACAGACCACAACGGCACGCGATGGTTTTCGCGGTCATTCTTTGGCTCATTATCGCCATCTTTTAGAGAAGGGCGGCGGCGCGATTGAACTTTACTTTGCCCGGCTTGAAGGTAAAATTTTGGCCGCCGGCTTGTTTTCGTTCTATGGTGGTCGGGCGGTCTACCTTCATGGCGCCTCTGCTAATAACGACCGGCAGTATATGGCCCCCTATCTTTTACAATGGCGGATGATACAAAGGGCTAAAGCCAAACATTGCCGTTATTATGATTTTTATGGCATTGATGAAAAAAGGTGGCCGGGGGTAACCCGTTTTAAGCGCGGTTTTGGCGGGGAAGAGCGAGTGTACCCCGGTTCTTTTCTCTTGGTTATTTCTAAACATAAATATTTTATTTATTCTCTATTATCCAAAATAGTCAAAAAATTACGTCCTTAATATGTTTTCCATAGAAATTAAAAATTTAAGCAAGCGTCCGGTGGGCTTGAAAGTCTTACGGCGCGCGGCCGAATTTACCGCTCAGCGTTTACATCTGGACGGAGAGCTGTCTTTAGTTTTGGCTGGCGACCGTCGTTTGCAGAGATTAAATCAAGCTTTTCTGGGGAAAGATAAGCCGACCGACGTTCTTTCTTTCCGCGCGCCGGTGATTTCTCCCGGCGCTTTAGGCGAGATCTTTATTAATTTATCCGACTGCCGCCGTCCGCAAAAATATTTAGCAGTCTTCGGTGCCCAAAAATCATTTACTTATATTTTATTATTCTTAATGATTCACGGTTTGCTGCATTTGGCCGGTTTTGACGACGCGACTGAAAAGGAACGTTTAGCGATGATCTCTAAAGGAGAGAGAATAATGAAAGAATTGGTGAAAAATGCTATAATCAAAGAGAATTTATAAATATGCGTCTCCGCCATTTTTTGTTTTTATTATTGCCGTTTGCGGCTTTATTACTGCCGTCGTCTTTGGAGGTGGCGCACGCTTCGATTAATGAAAATATTCGTGGCTTAGCCAGCTCTTCTCGGGAATATATCAGTTTTAACTGCTTGGATGATGATTTTGCCGGCCGTTTTCCCTTTACTTTCCCTTTTCGTTTTAATGTTCCTCCTTGCTCTTTTTCCCAGCATGGCGTTAATTTAAACAGCGATAATACTTTTTCTGGTTTGGCCTGGAATCCGGTTTTAGGGTTTATTGATTTTGGTTCTACCAGTACCCCGGCTGCCCCTAATTACGATTTTAATGTTAATTGTCAGCAGCCTTGTAATGCGAGCAATAACTGTATTGCTTGCTACAACGATGAGAATGAAAGAGTTTTTGGCTGGGCCTATGTTATCGGTACCGACGAATGGATCGAGTTAAATAGCGCCATCATGCCGGAGACGACGATGACTAATTATCTTACCCCTCAGCCAGGAATCTTCTCTGGCTATGCTTCCAGTTCCTTTGGCGCCATTATGTTTAATTGCGCCAATAATGGTAGTTGCGGCACGTTTGACCATAAAGTTTATCTTTGGAAATTAGATTTGAAAAAGATGTCGGCGCCCAATTGGAGTTTTAGCGATGCCTGCAGTCAGGGGGCGCGGCGGGTAACCTTTAAATGGTGGCGTCGCGGCGGCATCCAAACCGCTTATCGGGTGGTTGTTAATACTACCAATAGTACTTCTAGCCCGGTTTATGATTCCGGTCAGATTGCCGGCTTTGCTTCCCAGTTGGTTTGCCCCGGACCTAATTGTAGTTTCCAGCCCGCTTACGGCACTTCCTATTATTGGTGGCTGCAGTTGTGGGACGAAAATAACCAACCCACAGAATTATTCCCCTTTGATACCAATACTTTCGGGGTTTTAACTGATAATATCGCCGCCAATAGCGTTAATAATCCCGTAGATCCCCACCTGACCTTTACTAACTATAAGCACGAATTTCCCACTCCTTATTTTAGCTGGAGCCCGACTGAAATCATTGTCGGCAGCAGCACCGATTTTGTCAGTAATTCTCGTTATTATACCGTTGCTTCACCTAATTCCAACCCACAATTATGCGTTGACGGTGTCTGTCAATTTTGGTGGCAAGTAAGCGACGGGGCTGCTTATATTTCTCAGGCGACGCAGTCGACTACTACTATTGTTTTTATTAATAAAAATCCGAAGTCCGTGTCTTTACAGATAACTGACCCCGATCTCTATACTTGTTCGACCTCTTCGCCGGTCTTGACGATTAATTTCCAATTACCTCTTTGGAGGGAAGTGAAGGCGGAATAAGAATGTCCTATGTTTAAGCGATTGCGCACAATTAGCCGGTGTCATCCCGCCTTTAGCATTATTGAAATAATGGCGGTGTTGCTTATTGTCTCGCTGGCCATGATTGGTGTCGCTAATTTGGCGGTGCAGAGCATCCAGGCGCAAACTATTAATCGCGGCAGTATTATCGCCTATCAATTAGCGCAAGAGGGCATAGAAATTGTTCGTCAAATACGGGATACTAATTGGCTGCAGGGCAAAAACTGGAAAGACGGTATTAATTCCGGTGATTATTGCGTTGATTATTTGTCGCCCACTTTGCGCGTTGCTTCCAGTCTCAATGATTGTCCCCTTTATTTTAATAACGATAATTGGTACTATTCGCCGGTAACAGTGGCCGCTAATTCCCGGCGGAGTAATTTTAAACGCTTAATATCGATTAATGCCGCCACTTCTTCCGCCTCGGTAAAGGCGACGATTACTTGGAATGATCGTGATAAAGTCTTTACCTACGAGGTCGAGACCGAACTTTATGATTGGAAATAAAGACAGGAAAGTCAGTTTGAAGACCGGTTTTACCTTAATTGAATTAGTGGTTAGTTTGAGTATTATTTCTATTTTAACCGCTTTGTTTTTAGTGAATTATCATAGTACCAACCAGAGAACCGATTTAACCATGTCCGCGCAAACGTTAGTCACCAATATCCGCTTCGCTCAAGCCAATGCTTTGGGCTTGGTAAAATATGACGGGGAAATTCCGCCCGGAGGCTGGGGCGTCTTTGTGTCTTCAGGCAGTGGTAGCAATCATTCCTATTTTATTTTTGCCGACGAAAACGATAATAGAAAATATGATAACGGCGAGGCCATCCCCGCCTTAGGCGGTAATGTTATTTCTTTATCCCCCAATATTAGTATTGACAGTCTTAGTTTGGGCAATGTCGAGGTTAGTCAAGCGAATGTCACTTTTTTACCCCCCGATCCCATTACCCGTCTGGAAAGCGGCAGCGCTACCAGTACTTTTTTGGATATTCGTCTTCGGGAAAGCCTTAATAATACCACCAAGACGGTGAGGGTTAATTTTTTAGGCCTGGTCGAAGTTATTGATTAATATGCCAGCACTGAAGAAACGCTACAAAAATCATCGCGGTATTTCTCTTATAGAAGTAATTATTTCCACGTCTTTGTTTGTTGTTATTCTTTTATCAATGACGGATATTTTTCGCTTGATTTTAAATAGCCAGCGCGAAGCTATTGCTACTCAGAATGTTCAGGAAAATCTTAAATATTTTTTTGAGGTTATCTCCAAAGAAATCAGAATGGCCAAGCGCGCCGCTGGCGGTTGCGCCCATTTGCCGGCCAATCGTCGTTTCGCGACTAGCACGAATGCTTACGGCGATGTTTTATATTTGAAAAATTATCATGATCAGTGTGTGGCCTATTATTTAAGCGATGATAACGGGGTCATTCGGTTTAAAGTGGAACGCGGTTTTGACTCCGCCTTCATCTCCCCCGCTCAGATTAATATCGATGATTTACATTTTATCGTTCATGAAGACGACGACGCTCAAGCCTATGTTTCTATAAATTTAAGCGCCAGGTCTTTAGGGCGTGAAGCCGATGTTTCCGAGATGCGCGTCCAAACCACGATCGCCTCCCGTTATTATCGCAGTGATTGATATGATTATAAAACTTTATAAGCACCAGCGCGGTAGCGCTATTATGCTGACAATCTTTATCCTCAGCGCGATGATGTTGATTATTTTTAGCAGCGCCACTATTGTTGTTTCCGGTTTAAAGATGGGAGGCGTTCAATCGCAATCGACGCGAGCTTATTTTGCGGCCGAAGCGGGGGCGGAAAGACTTTTGTATGATTTCCGTAAAACTAACGCCTTTGATGATTTGAGCCAACTGGGGCAGGACAATATTTTCGGTACCACTACTTTGTCGACCGGCAGCTCTTATGTGGTAAATTATGACCATTTTAACCCCATTATTTTTACCAGTATCGGTATTTATGAAAATACGCGCCGGAGCGTGGAGTTGGATTTTTAGGAGCATTTTATTTTTTTTAATATCACGCTTGATTTAAGGGCGTTTTTTTATTTTTAGATCAGTGTTTTTTTTAAGGGTTTCAAACTTTCCTTGCTTTTTAAAAAATGCTATAATTTTATCATAAATTCGGTCTTATTTTATCGCTTGGCCAAGTTTGGCTTCTTGATAAAAAAGCACGACAAATTAGGCCGTTTTATTTATCTACTGCTTGTGCTGATGAAGCTGAAAACAATAAGCAGGTTAGTACTCCGGGCGCCAGGAGCGGCTTGGTTATTTTTGTTTTTCTCGATTTTTTCCACTTTGGTTGTAATCTCCCCTGCCCAAGCGATTACCGGTGATTATAATAAGCCGGTGACGGGAACTTTAGCCGCGAGCGAGTGGAATAATTTGGTCAATGATTTTGTGGCGAAGAGCGGCGCCCGCTTAGATGGTAATTTCAGTATTAACACCGCCACTTCTTCGGGCTATGCTTTAGATATTTCCGGTATTTTGCGCGCCAGTCATTTTTCCGGAAGTCTTAGCGCCGCCGATGTCTCTACTGGCGTTTTCGGTCAGAATACCGGCGGCGGTAATTTTAATTTTCTAGGCAATGTCGGCATCGGCATCGGCACCGCCTCTCCTGCCTACACGTTAGACGTGGCTGGTATTATTAATGCCAACGCCCTTTATGTTAACGGCGCTCCCTATATCGGCAGCCAGTGGATTAGTAACGGCACCAGCCTTTATTATAATGCCGGTAACGTTGGCATCGGTATCAGTAATCCTTCCGCTAAATTTGAGGTATCAGGCGGTAATATTTTTATCAATGACGCCTTGATTACTGCCGCCACGCCGAAAGCGGCGATTACCAAAGAATACCTGGATTCTGCTTTAGCCAG
>ERZ795044.5430-NODE-5430-length-10326-cov-18.231818_pt1 | contig 10326 bp, 17 predicted proteins | sample MGYA00375128_ERZ795044 | MGnify/ENA primary metagenome ERZ795044 (study PRJEB30173, sample SAMN05720213) | anaerobic digester metagenome | isolation source: active sludge of municipal wastewater-treating anaerobic digesters | place: USA | collected 2014-12-22 ... | reverse complement strand
CTAAAGGCGACAAATGTAATATATGTGGTGGAAATATTATAAATCATTATATGAGGGTAGTTGGCTTTATTACAAACGTAAAAAATTGGATAAAGACAAGACGTGAAATAGATTATCCTAATCGCCAATTTTATGATAATATAAAGGAGAAATAATGAATATTGTATCAATACAGTATTCTCTTACAACAAAATCAATAGAATTATACTTGGCTGGCTGTAACGGTCAGCCCAAGTGTAAAAATTGTCACAACCCAGAGTTGTGGAGTTTTGATGTTGGAGAACAATTAACAGATGAATATTATAATAAAAGGATTGGTAATCTCGTAAAAGATTTCTCATTACTTATAAAAAATATAATGGTATTTGGCGGCGAGCCACTTGACCAAGATATTGAAGAGTTAATTTATTTATTAAGAAAATTAATAAAACTAGAAAAGCCAGTTTGGATATTTTCAAGATTTTCTTTAGACGAGGCGAAAGATATTTTAAAAGATAATATAAAGCTATGTGATTATATTAAATGTGGCAGATATTTACCAGAACTAGCAACAAAAGATAATCTACAATATGGGATTAATCTTGCGAGTAGTAATCAGTCTATTTATAGAAGAGGTATTGACTTTTAGTAAGAAATGTGTTATAATTAGTATAGAAAATAAGAAAGGAAGTGTTTATATGTATTTTTTACAATATGAATTAAATGGATGGACAGCTTTTAAAATACCAAAAAATTGGGTAAAGCCAAAATGGGCAAAGGGATTGGTCGTAAATAAACAAGAAATGGAGAATTTAATTAATGAATAGTATAAAAATATTGGAAGAAAATTTTCTTCCATTTGCTAAATATGTTTTGCAAACAAGAGCGTTACCAAATAGTGATGATTGCTTAAAAACAGGTGCACGTTATATCTTATATTCTTTTATAAAAAATAACTATACCAAATTAACAAATGGTGTAGGTATAACGGGTAGTATTATGAATTATAACCCTCATGGAAATGCGGCAATTTGGGAAAATGTTTGTCATTTAGCAAGTCCTAGATTGACACGATATCCACTTCTTGTTCCTGAAGGTAATATCGGTTCAACTGCAAAAGGTTATGATTTTGCGGCGGATAGATATTTAAAATTAAAAATTGACCCAAAAATGAAAAAATTAATATTAAACTCCAATGATTTAGTAGATGAATGGGAAGATAACTATCTTGAAACTGAAAAAATACCTTGTTCTTTACCTACATATTTCCCTATGTTTGTAAATGGATGGTTAGGCATTGGTGTTGGTATGGCATCATGCTTACCTTCATTTAATATTAAAGAGGTAATTAATAGTTGTAAGAAGTATTTGGCAAATGAGAACATAGATAGAAAAGAATTACTATGTCTACCAGACTTTCCTAGTGGTTGTGATATTACAAATCAGTCAGAGATTTTGGAGTCTCTTTCAAAAGGAACTGGAAAAGCTGTAGTTATGAGAGCAAAATATAGTATAAAAGATAATATTGTTAAATTCACAAACTTTCCTTTATCTGTTTTTCCTGCTAGAATAATGGGAGAATTAGAACAACTGGAACAAGAGGGTAAAATTCCACTTGTTAAAAATTATATTGACACTTCTAGTAAGATTGGGGAAATAACTATTATATTTGAAAAAAATATAACACCTTTAAGGCTAGAAAAGGAAATCAATTTTCTATATAAAAACACTAGTTTAGTGGAGTATTGTGGTATTAATATTAATATGCTAAAAGACAATCGTAAACCAACTAGATATACCTTTACCGATATTCTAATAAATTATACAGAAAAAGTAAAGAGACTAAAAACAAAAGAATTTCAAATTGTATTAAAAGAAGTAAAAAAGAAAATGGAAATAAGAGAGGGCTACTTAAGAATAATTGACAATATTGATGCAATAATTCAAGCTTTAAAAGAAGATTGGACAAATGAACAAATATTAACAATTTATCCCTTTACAGAATTACAATTGGAAAAACTTTTAGAGTTCAAACTTAAACAACTAAAAAAATTAGAAAAACAAAAAATAGAAAATGAGTTAAAAGATTTAAATGACGAAAGAATAAAGATAGAAGAAATTTTAAATTCTGAAGAGCTTTTAAAGAAGGAGGTTATAAAAACTTTAGATGAAGTAATATCTATCTATGGTGATGATAGACGTTCTAATATAATTATTCCAAAAGAAACTTTAAATGATAAAAAGATATATGAGAAAAAAGATTATACAATATCTATCTATCAAGATAAAAGCATTAAAGTTTTAGAAGGAAAAGAAACTTCTAAAAAAAGAACCAATAAGGGTAAAAAGAGTGATGTTCTAAAGAAAATAGAAGTTACTAACTTAGATATTTTACTTGTGTTTAGAGGGGATAATGTCCTACCTACAACAGTTGAAAACTTAGAAGATTTAGAAAATGTTGATTTTATATGTAAAGTAAATGATAAAGATGATGATATTATTATTGTTACAACCAAATATATAAAGAGAACAAAGATATCTGAATATATAAAAGGCAAAGAAAAAAAATCCTTAAAATTAGAAGATAATGATAAAATTATTTTTATTGGTGTTGTTAAAGATAACCAAACAATTGCCCTAACTGATGGTATAAATGTTACAACAGTTCGTGTTATTGACATTTCTCCAACAGGAAAAACGGCAAAAGGTGTAATAGCTATGAAATCGCCAGTTGTTTCTGCTTGTATTGCCGAAGAAGAGTTAATTATTGTAGAAAAAGAAAACATTAAAAGAATAAATATGGATGAAATTCCTAGTGTTTCTCGTCCCTCAAAAGGCGTAAAAGCAGGTGATGAAATTATTTGCATAACATCTAGTGATAGACTTTATATAAAAGATGATAGTAATGGACTAATTGTGGAAAGCAAAGATTTTCCACTTGTAAAAAGAACGGCAAAAGGAATAAAGAAAGAGGTGAAAATGGCAAATGGAATATGATGTAAAAGGTATGTTTACAAAGGGTAGTAAACCTATAGATAAAGAAAATTCTATTTTCTTTCAAGAGGAATTAAAAATGTTATTGCCAAATGTAGATTATGCACTATTCTATCCTAAAATTTTCACTAGAAAAGATGTGGGTAAAATCCCACGTTTTTTTCTTACTGAGGGTAAAGAGTATCAAGAACATTTTAATAAGTTTTGCCGAGCAGTTTATTCCACCTTATTATTTGTAAATGGGCAAAATCTTATAAATACCTTTTCTAAAAGTGGGTTAACAGGACAAGAAAACCCACTTATAGTATTAGGTGACTTATACGCTTACCTAATTAAAGAGATTCCCTCTGAAAACAATAAAAAAGTAATATTAATTGTTTTAGTGGAATTACCGCTTGACTTTTAGTTAATAATATGCTATAATTAATATATTAAATAGAAAGAAGGAATTTTTTAATGTTAGAAATATTAATAGAAAAAGCAAATAAGTATCTTGAAATGTATGAGAATGGAAACTCTCCAATATCAGATGAAGAATATGACGAGATAATAGAAGAAATAGCAAAATTAGAAAAAGAAACAGGAATTATTTACCCAAATTCGCCTACTCAAAGAATAAGTGGCAATAATGAGGGAGAAATCCTACATTTAAAAAAAATGCTATCACTTAAAAAGACAAAAGATAGTAAGGACTTAGAATGGAAAGTTCCTTTTGTAATTCAACCTAAAATTGACGGTATGTCAGTTGAACTTATCTATAAAAAAGGTATTCTATCATCTATAAGTAGTCGCAAAAATGGAGTTACAGGTGATAAGAAAATGTTAAAGAATATCCCTAAAAAAATATTAACTGATAGAGATGTCTATTCGGTCTACGGAGAAGCAACAATCTCAAAAGAAAATTGGGGCTTAATAAAAGAAAAAACCAATTATTCCAATAATAGGAACTTGGTTGCTGGAATATTGAACAGTAAAGAGGAACACCCCCTTTTGGGATATGTTGATTTTCTAGCTTATAGTGATATAGACGAAAGTGATGAAGTTTCTACTTTACTATACTTAAAAAAGTTAGGGTTTAATATTCCAGAAACTTTGAGAGAAATTCCAGATGACTTATTATCATTTGTTGAAAAATGTAAATATCCAACAGATGGTATTGTTTCAAAAGTTGCCGAAAAAAATAATAAGGATAAGTTGGGATATACAAACAAACATCCAAAATGGGCAATTGCTTATAAATTTGAGGATGAGAGAAAGAAAACCATTCTAAGAGATATCACTTATAAAATATCAAGAAAAGGCACTTTATGTCCAGTTGCTGTATTTGATAAAGTTGAAATTGATAATACTGAAATTACAAATGCTTCTTTATCAAACTTAAATATATTGAAAGAATTAAAGTTGGGCATAGGGGATACCATTTTAGTGGAAAAAAGCAATATGATAATTCCAAAAGTAGTTAAAAACTTAACTAAGTCCGATACTTATCAACCAATTACTGAATGTCCTAATTGTGGCGGCAAACTACAAATAAATGATGGCGTTCTATTTTGTAACAACAACTGTTATTTCTTAGAAAAAATCAGCTATCTATGTAGTAAAAATGGTTTAGATATAAAAGGTTTAAGCTTAAAAACATTAAAAAAGATAAATTCAGTAAGTCCAATTGTAGAATATAAAGATTTATATAATATAGATTTTTCAAAAGTTATTAAGTTGGAAGGGTTTGGCGAAAAATCCGTAGATAATATAAAAGTGGCAATAGAAAAATCAAAAAAATGTTCAGTTATTGAGTTCTTTTCTGCCTTAGGTTTGCCAAATATGTCTAAAGGTAGGTTAGAAAAATTATACAAAAATCAAACTTATAATGAATTTATGAGTTTATTAAAAGGTGACTTTTCTTGTTATAATGGGTTTGGCGAAAGTATTGTGGCAAATGTTCACAACTATTTAAAAGAAAATGAAGTCTCAATAAATGAATTAAGTAAGATATTTTCTTTTAAAAATGAAGAAAAAGAAAATAAACAAGGAATAAAATTCTGTTTAACAGGAAAATTTCAACAAAAGAAAAGTGAAATTGTTAAATTAATATTAGAAAAATATCCAAACTGGATAGAAGTCAAAGATGTAACAAAAGAAACAAATGTTCTTGTTATTCCAAATAAGGATTTTACATCAACAAAAGTAGAAAAGGCTATTAAAAACAAATGTAAAATAACTACTTTAGAAGAGTTGACTTTTAGTTAATAATATGCTATAATATAAGTATAGTAAATAAGAAAGAAGGAAAACACATGAAACTAACAAAAGAAATAATCGAACAAATCCCTTTATTATATGCAACTCTTGGAACTCAAAAGAAAGTTGCTGAAAGCTTAGGTATATCTACTAGTAGTGTCTCAAAGTATTTAAAGCTCAGCAGAGAGGCATTGCCAACTGAAAATATAATAAAATGGGATTTTTCATTTAATTCTATTAACTCTATAGAAGAATTTTTGGAAAAATGTAATAGTCCAATTATAGAAACTAAAACAAATTTTAGATATATTATAGATGAAAATGAAGATTATTTCTTTCTGTCAGTTGATGGGGATATTTGCTTGGGTGGTGGAAGTTTTATTGCAGTAATTCCTTATGTCTTGGGAGTTACTAAAGAAGATTGGGAAAATTTCCTTATTGCAAATAATGTTAGATACACAACTCCTAATTTTTCCCCGAAATTTCAACAGAAGAAAAATGCATTGAAACTGTGCGAAATACTAAATAAAAATATAAAGGTCGGTGCAATATGATAAGAATAATTACAAAGTATAAAAAGCTACCAGAAAATTTGAAAGTAGAATTTGATAAATTTGTAAAAAAAGAGAATATGAATAATTTAAATGGAAAAGTTTTGTTTCTCATTTATGATAAAGAAATTACCATTGCCTTTAGTTTTTTTGAAAATATTTATCAAGAGAGAGAAAATTTGAAAAAAATAAACGAGTATGCCAAAGAAAAAGGGCATACTAGTATTTTTTATGATTTATATGATGAATTAGAGTTAGAAGTTTTTAACGATGAATTAAAAGAAACTTATAATTGTGCTTTAGATTGTGGTACATATGAAGAATTATCTAAATTTTTTAACTTTAGTAAGGTTGATAATCTAAAATTAAGTACAATTTGTGGGTTAAGAGCACTGGGTATGAAACCTGTAAAAGCTAATGAATTTTTGAAAGCCAATGAATTAAGTATTATTGAAGCAAGAGAACTAGTTGACAAATCAAATAAAGTGTGATATAATATTATTATAGTAAAAAAGAAAAAAGAAAGAAGGGTTGTAAATGGTATATATAACAGGTGACTTACATGGTCATTTAGATATTAATAAATTGTCTGACAATAAATTGAGAAAACTTGGTATTAATATTAAAAAAGATGATTATTTAATTATATTAGGTGATTTTGGATTGCCTTTTCTTGATGTTGACATTGAGGATGAAAATAGTGATTATAATTATTGGATAAAATGGTTATCTGAAAGACCTTATACTATTTGTTTTATTGATGGAAATCACGAGAATTTTAATTTTTGGGATAATCAACCTATAACTGATTGGATGGGCGGAAAAGTTCAAATTCATCCAAAAGCAAAAAATGTTATTCATTTAATGCGTGGAGAAGTTTATATAATTGAAAATAAAAAATATTTTACTTTTGGAGGGGCACACTCTATTGATAAAGAAAGACGTATTGAAAATATCTCTTGGTGGAGCAAAGAGGACGCTACCTTTGAGGATAAACAAAATGCTTCAATTAACTTAAAAAAACATAACTATAAAGTAGATTATATTCTTACACATACACCTCCAAGTCTACTTACTAAAAAACTTTGGGAGCACTACTATATTCCTGATTTAACAGCTGAGCTTTTAGATTGTTTTGTTAATAAGATAGAATATAAATATTGGTTTGCTGGACATCTTCATATAGACGAAATTTTTAAGGAAGAAAAAACTATTTTACTCTATGATTTAATAGAGAGTGTGGATAGTATAGAAAAATATTTTCTAACTAGTTGACAAAAGTAATAAAATATGATATAATATTATTATAGTAAAAGAGAGAAGGGAAATTAGTGAACAAGAAAAAGAAAAAAGCCGAAAATAATAAAAAGAGAAATTTCTGGACTATTAATCCAGTAACAAGAAAAACTAAAACTAAAAAAGAAAAAATTGAAAGTGCTGAGACAAAGCACAGAAAGGTTGTTAATTATGAAAGCTGAAGAATTATTCAAGTTATATCAAAAAAGCCAACAAAAGATTGAAGAGGAACAATTAATTCAAAATTCTTTATTACTAAATATTATAAATAATTTGGAATATGAAGCTAAAGACTTTTGCACCATTATTAAGCTAACCTTGGAAAATTCTGAATATGGAGAAGTATTATTAAAAAAAATGCAATCTCACATTAATAGTAATATAGCGTGTATTAATAAACTTGTATACAGTGGACAAGCTGGATTGTACGAACCTTATAGCTATGAGGTTGGGTTTATAGTCAATGGTAAAAGTTATCTTTTTGTAGTTCCAAATCCACTAGGACTTGATGTAACTAACCTTGCAAGGGCTAATTATGGGAAATATAATCTTTTACAAGAAAATTCAGCCAAAGCAGACGAAGTTAGAAGTTGGAGCATTGTAAAAACCTCTTATCAAATATCAGACTTAAAAGAGGCATTAATAAAACTTTAGAGTGCTAAACACGGAAAGGATACCAAATATGAAATATGAATTAATCTTCTCTAACGGAGAAGAAATCTTTGAAAAAACTGATGTTGAGGAGATGAATGAAAGTTTGTTTTCTGAACTAGTTGATAAATTCTTTGCCAAAATATTCAAAGATGAAGAATTGTTTTGTCCAGAGGATAAAGAATTATATTATCAACAAGTGAAAGATAACTGCTCTTGGAGGGAGATATGAAAAAAATAATAATTGCATCTGCAATACTATTCACAATAGCTACCTTTGTTAACATAATGGTAGCTAAAGATGAAAAAAGAGAACAAAATAAAATTGAAACAACTACAATGAGCGAAACCACAGCAATATCTACATCCATTATAACAACAAAAGAAGTAACATCAAATACAACAACACCAATTGTAACAACAATAGAAGAAACAACAATTGAACAAATAATTGAAGTTACTACCTTAGAGCCTTTGTTAATTGAAGATGTAAATACATTGCAAACAATAAAAATACAAGTTCACCGAGTCCCGATAACAGAAAAGGCAATTAATGAGCCTTTTCACATAATAGAGGATTGGGAAAAAGAAATGATTTGTAAAATTGTGCAATTAGAGGCAGGAGAAAATGCGTCAGATTATCATAAACAGTTAATTGCACACGTTATTTTGTCACGTTCTATAGATTGGAATATGTCAATTTCTGATGTTATAACACAACAGGGGCAATTTTCCACTTATGGAATGGAATGTACTCCAAACGAGAGTACAAGACAAGCAGTTCAAAATGTACTAGAAACACCTTCTATTTTGCCAGTAAAATACTTTTATTCTGTTGGTAATGTAAGTCAAGAAACGGCAAATTGGTTTGAAAGTCTACTATTCTGCCAAGAAATAGAAGGACATCGGTTCTTTTTTGGATAAAAAATCCACCACTTGACTTTTTGTCAAAAGTGTGGTATAATATATACATAATAAAAATTAAGGAGGAAGTTCTAATGGAAAATTTGAAAATGGAAATGGGTTACATTTGCGATGCGATTAAGGGTGAAGACTATCACACAGCTGAGGACTTAATAGTTCTGATAAAAGAACTAGAAAAATTAGCATATGCTACAAACTAAAAGGAGTGTATATGAAACAAGTTGTTGTAATAAATGGAAAAGGCGGCATTGGCAAAGATTTCTTATGTGATATTGTTGGAAAACATTATCAAACAAAAGTCATTTCGGTTGTTGATGAAGTAAAAAAAATAGCAGAAACTTGTGGCTGGAAAGGAGAAAAAACTCCAAAAGCAAGAAAGTTTCTTTCCGATTTAAAATTGGCATTGGAAAATTATAATAGCTTGCCACTAATGTCGGTTTTTGAAAAGTTGAATACTTTTCTTCAAAAAGATGAAGAAATTCTTTTTATTCATATGAGAGAGAAAAATGACATCGAAATGATTAAGCAGTTGGTTAATTTCACAGGAATGTATAAATCACTTTCACTTACAACACTTTTAGTTGAGAGAGATAGTTCACAACATACTATTTATGGCAATCCAGCTGATGACAATGTTAACGACTATGTTTACGACCATATATATAAGAATAATTGTAGTTTAGATGAAGTGGAAAGCGACTTCATGAGGTATTTTGACGATAACATAATTAGAAAGAAGGTTTAAAATGTATAAAAGTATTGACAAACAAAAATTTCTATTATACTATATAGAAAACAAAAATTCTTTTATAGATGAAACGAATAGATATTTTTTATTGGACTTGCTTAGTTATGAAGTTCGCCCAATTCTTAGCTTTACATATCAAGACTTTAGGAGTTGTGATATCATTATAATAAGTAACAATCCTAAATTTCAGACAAATATGTATAAACAAATTGCCATTTGTGACTTTTTCAAAGAGATGTGCAAAGATAATTTTGACATAAAAAGATTTATTGCAATTGATATTCAAACTGATGAATATGTTTATCCAGAAGTAATATCAATTGGAGAAAATGAAGATGATATAATTATATTGGAGGGGCAAAAACATGACGAAATACAGTTTTGAGGTTCAAGGGAAAACATATGACGTACCAACTGAGATTGGTGAAATTGTTGAATATATTGAGGATTTTTTGGTAAAAAACAAAAAATCTACTGCTCTAGTATTTAAGCAGAAAGAGATAAAGACTGCCACAATATTTAGTAATTTGCCAAAAGATTTCAATGATGAAATCTCTAAAATGGCAGAAGAATACATGGAAAAAAATAAAATCTATGGTGAAAAAACTTTTTGTGGTGAGGTAAAAGTGCCAACAAAAGTTAGAAAACCTCTAAAAGTTTGTATAATCGAAATCTAACAGTAATAAGCCTTCTACTTAATGTAGAAGGTTTTTTTCTTTTGTTGACTTTTAGTTAAAAATATGTTATAATATAAGTATAGTAAAAATAAAGAAAGAAATGAGTACAATAATAGACAAAGAAAAACTTGGGGTGCGTTATCTCCAATTACTAGAAAACCCCAAAGAAATGTACATAAGAAAAAAAGACAAAAAGAAATCATTGAATCATACAATCAATAGAGAAGAAAGTTGGTGGACACTTGGAAGAAGTTAGATTGCTATTAGA
>ERZ795044.5426-NODE-5426-length-10330-cov-10.206521_pt1 | contig 10330 bp, 7 predicted proteins | sample MGYA00375128_ERZ795044 | MGnify/ENA primary metagenome ERZ795044 (study PRJEB30173, sample SAMN05720213) | anaerobic digester metagenome | isolation source: active sludge of municipal wastewater-treating anaerobic digesters | place: USA | collected 2014-12-22 ... | reverse complement strand
GTGAGCTGGGTTCAGAACGTCGTGAGACAGTTTGGTCCCTATCTGCCGTGGGTGTTGGAGACTTGAGAGGATTTGCCCCTAGTACGAGAGGACCGGGGTGAACGTACCTCTGGTGGACCTGTCGTGGCGCCAGCCGCGTAGCAGGGTAGCTATGTACGGACAAGATAACCGCTGAAAGCATCTAAGCGGGAAACTTACCTCAAAACCAGGTCTCCCTGAGAGCCGTGATAGACTATCACGTCGATAGGCCAGGTGTGGAAGATCCGTGAGGATTGCAGCTTACTGGTACTAATTGCTCGATTGGCTTGAGCACTCTCTTAACCCATACGTGGCGACGAACATGTCGCCTTAAAGTTCTGCGCTAGATAACCATCAGTGATCTGGCGTCGGACATGAATGTTCTGACGATTAAAGTTAGACGATAAGTTGTTGTGCATTTGGCTTTGCTGACCTGGTGGTTCTGGCGGGGGTTCCCCACCCGATCCCATTCCGAACTCGGTCGTTAAGTCCCCCAGCGCCGATGGTACTGTGTCTTAAGGCACGGGAGAGTAGGTCGCTGCCAGGTCTGCTAAGCCAAATGCCAAGCCGCTCGAATGAGCGGGGCCTCTCTCACGATTTCGCTTCCTTCCCGGAGGCGAATGCGCGGCTCGGCCGGTTGTGTGGACCTCGTCCACTCGGCCGGATAGGGCCGCGAAGTCGTTTCTGGATCCACCCTCCGGGGTATCGATCCAGAGGCGGCAAGGGATCCGCCCGGCGTATCGGACGCCAGCGGAAATTCGGTGACGCGGGGTGGAGCAGTCCGGTAGCTCGTCAGGCTCATAACCTGAAGGTCCCAGGTTCAAATCCTGGCCCCGCACCCAAAACGAAGAACAGCCCTGCGAGCAATCGCGGGGCTGTTTTCGTTTCTGGCGCTCCCTTGCGTCCTCGCAGCGATCGCCACAGCCCTTGGTCCTGACGCACGCGACCGCCTATCTTCCCGGCATGACGCTGAAATCTATCCTCGCCCTGCATCCTTCCCATCGCGACGACATCGCGGACCTCGTCACGCGCCGCCCCGTGCCGGGCCCGCGCGTGCAACAGGTCGATCCGTTTCTCTTCCTCAATCACCACGGCCCACAGGTTTATCCGCGCGGAAATCGCGGCCTGCCGTTCGGGCCGCATCCGCATCGCGGCTTCGAGACGGTCACCTTCATCCTCGAGGGCGAACTGATGCATCGCGACTCGGCTGGCTATGAAAGCGTCATCCGCGCCGGCGGCGTGCAATGGATGACGGCCGGCTCGGGCCTCGTCCACGCCGAGCTCTCGCCCGAAGACTTCAAACGGAATGGCGGCCCGCTCGAAATCCTCCAGCTCTGGGTGAATCTGCCGTCGCGCCTCAAATTCACGCCGCCGCGCTACCAGGGTCTGCAAGTCGATGCGATCCCGCAGATCGAAATCGCCGGCGGCCTCGCGCGCCTCGCGCTGATCGCAGGCGAATGGAATGGAGCAAAAGGCCCGGTCGATTCCATCACCGGCAATTTCATGTCGACCATCGAAGCCTCGCCCGGCGCGCGCGTAAATGTTGGCGGCCTCTCCGCTCGTAGTGTCTTCCTGTATGTCGTGTCAGGGCAGGCGCGCGTGAACGGCCGCGATGTCGCGCAGCACACGCTCGTCGAACTCGACATCGCCGGCGATGAACTGGAGATCGAAGCCACCTCCGCCGCGCGATTCCTCTTCGGCCACGGCATACCGATCAACGAACCCGTCATCGCGCACGGCCCGTTCGTCATGAGTACGGTGGACGAAATCCGCCAGGCCATCGTCGACTACCAGGCCGGCAAGTTCGGATTCGTCGCGGGCTAACAATCCGGGCGGCCTCTCGACCTCGTGACAGACCGCGACGGCTCGGCGCACTTACCAATTCGCAAATCGCTCGATACTATGTTGCAAGCTAGCGGGAGTCAGGCGTGCTGATCTGGATGCGACGCATGGGAACAAGGCTGGGCGTTATCGCGCTCCTCGCCCTGTTCATGCGCGCGATCCTGCCCGCCGGCTACATGCTGGCCGAGGCCGACACTGGCGGTGGCCGCTATGTCACCATGCAGATCTGCGATGGCCACGCCAGCGCGCCGACGCTGCTCAATCTCGACACAGGCGAGCAGGTCCTGCTCGACGACCTTCCCAAGAAGGTGAAAGACAATTCGGCGAAAACGCCCTGCGTCTTCGCCGCGCCTTCCGCGCTGATCGAACCCCACATCGTCGCCGAACCCGTCGAATTCCTCGTCGAAACCGGCGTCGTCTTCACGATGGTGGCCGATCTCCGCCCCGGCCGCGGCATTCCCGCGCCGCCGCCGCCGTCCACCGGCCCTCCCTCCCTGATCTGACCTGCCTCGTCGCGCGCCGTCATCGGTCGCGCGTTCTGCTGTCATCGATCAGGACTCATCTCCCTCATGCATTCCAGTGTATTGCGTGCCGCCGTTTCGGCGCCTGCGCTTCTCCTCGCCATGTCGCTGTGCGCGCCAGCCTTCGCCCAATCGAGCCCGTCCGACGAACCTAAACAGGATCGCGACACCGTCATCGTCACGGCCAAGGCCGACCCTGATGATCCGCCCGTCGTCGCCGAAGCGCGCGAGCGCCTTTCGGAAACGCCCGGCGCCGTCGCCATCGTCTCCGCCGAAAGCTACAAGGGCCGCCACGCTGTGGGCCTCACGGATATCCTGCGCGACGTTCCGGGGGTCTACGTCCAGAAGAAATGGGGCGGCGACACGCGCCTCTCCATCCGCGGCTCCGGCATCGGCAACGCCAACCACCTGCGCGGCACGCTGCTGGCGCAGGACGGCATCCCGCTGAACGAGGCCGACGGCTATGGCGACACCCAGCTCGTCGATCCGTTCCTCGCCCGCTACACCGAGGTCTACAAAGGCGGCAACGCGCTGCGCTATGGCGGCGCGCTGCTCGGCGGCGCGATCAACATGATCACGCCCAACGGCAAGACAGCGCCGGAGCAGGGCGTCCTGCGCCTCGGAGGCGGCGACCACGGCACGGCCCGCGCCCACGCCAGCGTCGGCGGCCAGTTCGGCGCATGGGACGCGTTCGGCGCAGCCTCCGGCTACAAGACCAATGGCTGGCGCCAGCAGAGCGAAGGCGAGTGGCAGTTCGCCTCCGGCAATCTCGGCTACACCTTCGGCGACGATCAGGAAGTCCGCGCCTACGTTTCCGGCGGCTACATCCACCAGCAGATCCCGGGCTCTGTCTCGCTCGCCCAGGCGCTCAGCTCGCCCGAGCTCGCAAACCCCGGCAACATCACGGGGAACTACCAGCGCGACCAGTCCGTGCAGCGCGCCGCCCTGCAGACGCGCTGGCGCTTCGACGCCAACACCGTCTTCGAAGGCGGCGTCTACGCCACGCACAAGGAACTCGATCACCCGATCTTCCAAGTCATCCATCAGGAAAGCGACAACTGGGGCGCCTTCGGTCGCCTTGACTGGACCGGCGAACTCTTCGGCATGAAGGCGGACATGTTCTACGGCGCGTCCTATCGCGCGGGCGAGAACGACGCCAAGCAATGGGTGAACCTCGCCGGCTCGCGGGGCGCGCTCACCGCTCAAAGCTATCAGGACGCAACCGGCCTCGATGTCTTCGCCGAAGGCCGACTGTTCATCATGGACGGCTTCGCACTGGTGGCGGGCGGCTCCTACGGACGGGCCGAACGCGACTATCGCTCAACACCGCCCAGCGCCATCGTCGTCACCGACAGCGAGACATATGACTGGTTCTCCCCGCGCGTCGGCTTCGTCTGGCAGAATCCGGACGGCATGCAGGTCTACGGCAACGTCACCCGCTCGGTCGAACCGCCCAACTTCGGCGGCCTCGCGCCCACCACCGGCGGCTTCCAGCCCCTGAAAGAGCAGGATGCCGTCACCGCCGAAATCGGAACGCGCGGCCGCTCGAACAATTTCGTCTGGGATGTCGCGCTCTATCGCGCTGAGATCGACAACGAACTGCTCACCTACTCGGTGAACCCGGGCCTCGGCATTCCGGCGGCGACCTTCAACGCGCTCAACGGCACGATGCACCAGGGCCTCGAGGCCGGCCTCGACTGGAACATCATGGACGGCCTGCGCCTACGCCAGACCTACATGTGGTCCGACTTCCGCTTCACAGACGATCCCCAGTACGGCGACAACTCGCTGCCCATCGTGCCCGAACATTTCTATCGGGCCGAACTGCGCGGCAGCGTGGGTGACTTCTGGATCGCGCCCTCGGTCGAATGGTCGATGTCGGACGCATGGACCGACTACGCCAACACGTTCGAGGCCGGCTCCTACGCCATCTTCAATCTCAACCTCGGCTACGAGTTCGAGAATGGCCCGATGGTCTTCCTCGATGTGCGCAACATCCTCGACGAGAAGTACGTCTCCAACTTCACGCCCGTCGTGAACTGGAACGCCGCCACCGTGGCCCAGCGGAACATCTTCTTCCCGGGCGACACCCGCTCCCTCTACGCCGGCGTGGCCTTCACATTCTGAAGCAAAGGAACGCGTCACAGATCAGAACAGGAAAACAACTATGACCATGATGAATGCGAAACGCTTTACCGCTGCCGCGACGGCGCTGCTTCTCGGCGCCTGTGCAACTGCAGTCCCGCCATCGCCATCCGGCGGGGGGACGGCCTTCACGATCGGGTTCGATGCCCGCATCGGCGACAAGGCCGCAAAGTGCGGCGAAACCTATGCTGGAGTCGGCGCGTCCGCCGCGTCGATCATCCTCCAGGACTTCCGCATCTACATCAGCGAGGTGCGGCTGATCGCGGCGGACGGCAGCGAGGTCCCCCTCCAGCTGACCCCCGACAACCAGTGGCAGAACGACAAGGTGGCGCTGCTCGACTTCGAGAACGCCTCCGGCAACTGCAATGGTAATGCGCCGATGAACACGGCCGTGCGCGGAACGGCGCCGGCCGGCGACTACAAGGGCGTGGTGTTCAAGATCGGCGTGCCGTTCGAGATGAACCACAAGGACCCGACGCTCGCCTCGGCCCCGCTCAACTACAGCGGCCTCACATGGCCATGGCGGATCGGCTACAAGTTCATCACCATCGATCTTGAAACCGCGGGCAAGGCGGGTGCGGCGCCCGCAGCGCAGCAGGGCGGCATGCACGCCATGGCGGCTTCGGGCTTCTCGATCCATCTCGGCTCGACCGACTGTGGCGATGGCTCGCCAATGACAGCGCCCACCGCGCCGTGCGCCAACTCCAACCGGCCAGAGTATCGTCTCACTGCTTTCAATCCGGCCTCGCAGAAAGTCGTGCTCGATCTCGGCGCGCTGCTGGCGAAGACGGATGTCACGGTGAACGCGCCGCAGTCCGCCTCGGGCTGCATGTCGTTCGTAGACGATGACGACTGCATCGCCCTCATGGACCGCCTCGGCCTCAGCTTCCGCGGCAAGGCCACCTCCGGCCAGCACTTCGTGCGGGTGGGGTAAGGTCATGCGGAAGCAACAAGACAAGACCGGGCGGCGCAACCTGCTGGCTCGGTATCGGCAGATCGCGAGCAGGGCGGCCGCTGCCGTCCTGCTCGCCCTCTTGGGCGCAGCCCAGGCTCACGCCGACATATTCCGCGTCGGCGATATGGTGGTGACAAATATAAACGGGCTTCCTACGCCCCGTGGCGCGGATCTCGCCCATGTGACGCTCGCAGTCACCAACGCGGGCAGCGAGGGCGACGTCCTGATCGCCGTCGATGTCCCGCCGATGATCGCGGATGCGGCGGGCTTCGATGCCCTGCCGTCGCGGGTCTATCGTGGAGCCAACCTGCGCCGCTCGCAGCCGGTCTTCATTCCAGGCGATCAAACGCGCGCAATGGGTATCGAGGATGTCCACCTGGTGCTCTACGGCATCAAGGGCCCGTTCGAGCGGGGGTTGCGCGTCCCCGTGCGCCTCACCTTCGCGCGCGCCGGCCACATCGATATACTTGTCGATGTCGATGCGCCCGCGCTTGAAACCACTGGCCTGTCCAGCCCGTTTCCCGGCGTTGAGGTGATCCGCGCACGGCAGACTGCGCCGCCGATGAGGCAGGTCGTGGCAAAGCCCGAGACCGGCGCGTTGTTCAAGTGCCAGGACGGCGGGGAGATGGTGCTGTCGCTTGCGCCCAATGGCGACGACGTATCGGCCGCCGTCTGGATACAGGGGCGATCCTACCTTCTTCGCTACCAGCCACCCGAACCCGGCCCTGTGCAGATCGTCTGGAGCGACGGACGAAGCTCTCTGACCTGGAGCCCCGGCGTCCAGCTGATGTGGATGAGCGGCGACACGCACCTGATGTGCGGTCGCGGCGGACACATGCACTGACGCCATCAATCATTTAATTCCGAAAGTTCACCCGATGTACCTGCAAGCCAGCCTTTCTGATCCACCCCGACATTATCGCCTGCGCACCGCCATGCTGCGGAGCACAGGGGTCGCCATCGCTCTCTGTGGGCTCGCGACCCCCGCCCTTGCGCAGCAAAGCAGCGAAAGCTGGGCCCGCGATGTTGTTGTCGTCACCGGCGAGGGCGAGACGATCACCGCGCCTAACGCCACCACCGCTACGCGCACCTCGACGCCTGTCGAAGAAGTTCCGCAGTCGATCCAGACCCTTACGCGGACGCTGATCGAAGAACAGGACCTGCAAACACTTCCAGGCGCCCTCGTCAACGTCTCCGGCGTCACGCCGACGACCACGATGCAGACCGTCCTGATGCCAACGCTCATTCGCGGGTTCAGCGTCAACTACTTCTTCGACGGGATGCCGACATACCAATTGCCGCCTGGCATTTCCGATCCTGCGACCCTCATCAACGTCGAGCGCATTGAGGTGGCCAAGGGGCCGACGAGCACGCTGTATGGCGGCGGATCGGGCGCGCCGCTTTCGGGTCTCATCAACGTTGTCTCACGCGATCCGGGTTCGCAGTTCGGCGGATCCGTTGGTCTCCGCGCCGGCAGCTTCGGAACACTGGGCGTCGATGCCGATATCAACGTGCCGCTCGGCGAGTCCGTTGCGTTTCGGCTCAATGGCATGGCCGAACAGGCCGACAGCTACATCGATTTCATTGACAGCGAGCGCTACGCTTTCTTCCCGACGCTGGCGTGGGACATCTCGCCTGCCACGCGCCTCGTCATACGCGGTCGCTACAACCATCTCGAACAGCAGGAATATGCCGGCGTGCCGTGGGCGATCATCTCTCTGATCGATCCCAACCAGTACGCCGGCGCCAGCGACGCGCCGCGTACCGAGATCGAGAACAAGCAGGTCAGCGCTTTCCTGAGCCACAGCTTCTCCGATACGCTCGAAGCGAACTTCGCGCTGAGCCACTATGTCGGCTCCTACGAGGAGTGGGCCTCATTCCCGTACGGCCAGATCGCCGGCACCGTCTACAATTTCGGCAATGGCTACCTGCCGTCAGAAAGCAAGAAGACATTCGCAACGGCGAGCCTCGTTGCGCGCCTTGGCTCGGAAGGGTTCACCCACCAGGTCCTCGCCGGCGCCGACTTTGACGATACCGACTATTTCGGAGCGATGTACTTCAATCCGATTTGGGCGACGCTCGACTACGCCGACGCCGATCCCACCACGCCGTTCGGCCCCACGCCGCCGCTCTTCTTCGACCAGAACGATCGGCTCAAGACTGCAGCCGTGTTCGTGCAGGATCAGATCGGCATCGGTGACAACCTCGATGTCACGGTCGGGCTGCGCTGGACCAATCTCGACATCAAGAGCGTCATCAACGACGGCTTCTTCGACTACGCCACCGACCGGACTGACGACAAGATCACGCCACGGGTCGGCGTGACTTACGAGATCATGGACGGAACGTCGTTGTTTGCCGGCTACGCCGAGGGCTTCCAGGGTGTTGTCGGCGCCGGCTTCAATGGCCTGACGTCGCCCGAGCCGGAAACCTCCCAGTCCTATGAAGCGGGCGCCAAATTCGCTTCGCCGATCCAGGGTCTGACCGGCACCTTGTCAGTGTTCCAGATCACGCGCCAGAACGTGGTGACGCCCGATCCCGTCATTCCGTTCGCCTACCTGCAGACTGGCGAACAGCGCGCCCGTGGCGTTGAGATGGACCTGGTCTATGAGCCCAGCGCGGCGCTCTCGATCCTCTTCAACTACGCCTACACCGATGCTGAGGTCAGCAAGGACAACGCGCTGCCCGTGGGCGATCGCCTGCGCGCCGTGCCGGAACATGCTGGCCGCCTCGCGGTGCGGTATCGCTTCGACGGCTCGCTCAAGGACTTCGAGATCGGCGGTGGCCTGACCTACACGTCCGAGCGCGAGCTGACGCTTCCCAACACGCTGACAGTTGGAGACCTTGTGACCGCGGACGCGCAGGCCTCCTACGATTTTGGCCCCGCGCAGCTCTCGGTCTCGATCGTCAACCTCTTCGATGAGGGTGGCTTCGAACCCTACCAGTACTTCGGCGGCGCATATGTGGTTCCGACACAGCCACGCTCTGCATTCGTGACACTCAGGAAGGCGTTCTAGAAGACGACGGCCGCAAGAGCCGCAGGAACAGGAGAGGAAACACGATGACGAAGAAAGCGAACTGGGCTCGGCGGCTTGGGCTTGCAGCGGCGGCTTTTGCCGCGGCGTGCGCAAGTACGCCGGCTGTCTCACAGAAGGCGCCAGCGGGGCAGGCGCTCGCCGTCGACTTCGACGCGGCGATGCGCGGGCTCAACTTCAATCCCGCCAGCACGGATGGAAATCTCGATGCGTCCTCGGCCGGCAACGGCATCGTCGATGCGGATGAGATGGCCCTCGTCGCCGCCATCCTGGCCGACCCGGCCCTCGACCTCAGCAAGAACGGCGGCGTGGACCATGCGTCCATCGCCGCCGCCTTCGCCCAGGCGCAGGCCTCGGCGACACAGGACTTCACCACGCTGCTCGGTCGTTATCCGACAGCCCCGCTGGTCGGCGCCGGATACGCGATGCTGGGTGAATCCTCGCTGAAATCCTACAGCGCCATGTCGACAAGCTTCGGCGCGCCGATGAACGGCGACTACTCGCTGGCGATCAAGGCCGGCAAGCTGCTGGCCCATGATGGCGATGCGGATGGCGACGGCGCCACCAACCGCACGGAATATCTCGCCTCCATCGGCGGCGGCCGCGCAGCCTACGTGAAGGCGGCGCTCAGCCCCGAGATCAAGCCCGATCCCCAGCAGCAGGTTCAGGCCCCGCCCGTTGCGCCGGGACGCAAGCTGGTCGGCGTCGTGCTCTATCCGGGCTTCGAAGTGCTCGACGTGTTCGGTCCGGTGGAAATGTGGGCCTACGTGCCTGACTTCCAGATCGTCATGATCTCTGAGCATGGCGGTGCAGTGAAATCCGCGCAGGGCGTCTCGGCGGTCGCCGAGTACTCCTTCGCCAATGCTCCGCAGCTCGACATCATGATGATCCCCGGCGGCGTGGGCACGCGCACCGAGCTCAACAATCCCGCGATGATCAGCTTCATCCAGACCCAGAACGAGAAGACGCAGCTGACCACGTCGGTCTGCACCGGCTCGGCGCTGCTGGCCAAGGCGGGCGTGTTGAAGGGCCACAAGGCGACGACGAACAAGGCCTTCTTCTCGCTCGCCGTTGATCAGGATCGCTCGGTCGACTGGCAGGGCAAGGCGCGCTGGGTGGAGGACGGCAAGTTCATCACGTCATCCGGCGTCTCTGCCGGAACCGACATGGCCCTCGGCCTGATCGCGCGGCTCTACGGCAAGGAGCGCGCGGGCATGCTCGCGCACAGCCTGGAATACGAATGGAATGACGATCCCACAAACGACCCCTTCGCTGTGAACTTCACGAGGTAGGCGTGAACCACAAACGTGCATCAGGATTGCGACTCGCAGGCGCGGCTCTGGCGGCGGTCATCGTCGTCGGCGTTGCGGCCTGCGCGTCGTCACAGGATCAGGCGAGCCTTGCGCATGGCGCGTCTGATGCGAGGTCGGCCGTCCAGCTGTCGTCCTCGCTTGTCCCGGTCGAGTACGACCTGGGTCTCCCCGACTGGACGCCGCCCCCGCTCGAGCCTGTCTCCAACAGGCTGAATGCCGCAAAGATCGAGCTGGGGCGGCGGCTTTTTTACGATGTGCGTCTATCGGCTGACAAAACCAAGTCGTGCGCAAGCTGCCACCATCAGGACAAGGCCTTCACCGACGGCCTGGCGGTCTCGCCCGGCGTCACGGGCGATCTCACGCCGCGCAACTCCATGTCCCTCGCCAACGTCGCCTACGCGCCGGTGCTCACCTGGGCGAACCCGCTGCTGCATTCGCTTGAACAGCAGGCGCTGGTGCCACTACTGGGCCAGGAGCCGGTTGAACTCGGCATGGCCAACA
>ERZ795044.5419-NODE-5419-length-10338-cov-4.925508_pt1 | contig 10338 bp, 3 predicted proteins | sample MGYA00375128_ERZ795044 | MGnify/ENA primary metagenome ERZ795044 (study PRJEB30173, sample SAMN05720213) | anaerobic digester metagenome | isolation source: active sludge of municipal wastewater-treating anaerobic digesters | place: USA | collected 2014-12-22 ... | reverse complement strand
TGGCTGAAAACGGACGGTTATTCCCCTATAATCACGGAGGATGAACGGTTCTGTTAGATAAGAAAGATTCTCAGGCCAGAATTCGTTACCGGAATAAAAATCGGCAAAATAATATGGAACCATTTCGGGATTTATATCACGGGTAAGATTACCCTTGGAAGGAGCAACTGGCAAAATCATTTCTACATATTCACTATTAAGGATGCTTAGTTCCATTTTAGCGGTGTTGGGTATAATAACACTTCTTGCTAAAACAGGAACCTGCGGATATCCAGCTTCAAGGGTTAAACCTTCCTTTTTAAGGCTAATCAAATTCCAGGTGTTTCCATCTATATCTACTGGTTCAGCATTGAAATGACCGAGCGTAAGTTGCATTACCATATGTTCTGGATTACTATCCAATAATTGGATGTGATTATCATAACTGCTAACAGTTATTTCCCTGGCAGTTAAAGCAAAAGTCAGGGTTAATAGGAGGGTTATTATAAGTAATATTTTCTTCATTTTTACTCCATTGACTTTATAAAAAAACTCTTTAGTTATGAGCCAAGAGGTAAAAGAGGGAGACTACATTTAAATATTAGTCTCCCTCTTTAAGTTTTATTTCATTAGCATCATTTTCTTAGTATTAGTGTAACCTTTAGCTTCCATCCTATAGAGATAAATACCGCTGGAAACACTTCTTCCTTGATTATCTTTTCCATTCCAGACAATCTGATGTCTTCCGGCAGGTAGTTCAGTATCTACAAGTTGTCTGACTAACTGTCCTTTCAAATTATAGATATTAATACGAACTTTACCTGATTCTTTCAGAGAGAAATTGATAGCGGTTTCAGGATTAAAGGGATTCGGATAATTTCCTTCCAGAGAAGTAACCACCGGAATAGTTGCAGGATCATTATTAGGCACAGTAGTGATGTGAATCGGAATAATAATGGGGGAATTATTAATATCATTGGAAGTGATTATAAGTTCTAAATCAAGATTCACAGCTGTTTCGGGTGCAGTGTAGGTTAAAGTGTAGATTCTTGCTTCACCCACGGGAATGCTAAAATTATGATCGTTTTCCACGGGAAATCCATTGTATAAAAGATTCATAACGGAAGGATAAGATATAGTTCCAGTAAGTTCCACCGTGCCCACATTGTTGATAACAATATCTGCTGAAACCTGATCGTTAGGATGAAGTTCTAAGAAACTAAATTCTGTCTGAGGCACATAAATTATAGCAATTTCACCACTGGCAGAGGTCGGGAAGGTAATATCATCAATCCAGGCACAATCACTTCCAGAAGATACTGAGCTATCTTTGGAATAGGTCCATTTGAAAGTGTGAGGACCGGTTGTAACTGGATAAGAAAATTGAGCCCAGGGTAGGGTTCCGCTCCAGGAACCTTTTTCTTCTCCATCAATGCTAAAGCGTAAGAAGTCATAATTGAGTTCAGAAGATACCTTGCGCCAGAACTTGATATTACCTGCAGAACTAACATTTAATGTAACGGAAAGTTCAGTACTTGCACTATGTCCTATTGCCCCAGATTTTGCTACATAATTTCCAGAATGTGCATTAGCAGGATCATTTACCACCGTCCATGGTATAGGACTGTTATTTACCCAGGGATAAACACTAAAATCTCCCGTTTCAAAACCGTCTCCATATACTCCAATAGGTAAAAGTATGCAATGATTTATATTTATTTGTCCAGCAGAAATGGAAAGGCTTATAGGCACAATAATTCCATCCGGAATATCAGGAGCAAGAGTAACGGTAAAGTTAATTGGGATATTTATACCAGCTGCCATAGTTGGCAACACAAAGTAATTACTGCTAAGAGTGACAAAAGGATTATTTACCAGGATAATTAGGGTTCCACTATCTGTATTCATATGTCCAATATTGGTGATGGTTATCCCTATAGATATATTTTCGCCAGGTTCAAAGAAGCCATCACCATCAGGATCAAAGAGAATAGGATCGCCAAATTGTAGCTTTGGAGCATTTACCACAATGCTACGCGTGGTGGTCCAGGTGTTAGTTCCATCAGAAACAATAATATCAAAGGGGACGGATGTTTGATCTGGGATATAAATACTAATAAGTACGCTAAATAAACCTTCCAGAGAGATAGTCTGATCAGGAAGAATATCCGGGAGTGTTGCGGTTCCGTCTAAAATAGTTACATAAGGACAAGTAGTAGAAAGGGTAGCAGTAAGATTAGCAGCAGGTTGAACGCCAACATTATGGAAAGTTAAATTCATACTGATGGTTTCACCAGCTTCTGCTATTGCATTAGCATTAGGATCGTTTACCGTAATCTGGCTTACTGTTACATATGGTCCCACATTGGGAATGACTTGAATATTGGCAATCATTGGTCTACGTAAGGAACGAGTTAATACTAACTGAGCTGTACCAGGTTCGGTAAAGGGAGTGAAATTAAGTGTTAAATTACCGGAGGCATCAGTTAAACCAACTCCATGTAATTCATTATTCATTGAAATGGCAACATATGTGTACGGATCAGCAGTTATATCTAAAGAACCAAGTCCTAAAAAGAGAGTGGCTGGAGGAACAAAACTGTTTTGAGCAGGGATGCCCAGATAAGGAATCAAACTCGGATCACCCATATTGGAATATATTTCCCAATAATAGTTGATTCGTGGACTATTAGCTTGGACTACTGCCATATTTCCCATAAATATAATAGCACCAACACTATTTCCCCAATCTTCAAAAGGTTCATTATGATCATGAAACATTGCATCATAAGCTCCAGTATGACCTGGGACAAAAGGTGAACCTGTTCCTACGATAGGTGGTTTGTAACCAACTCCCCAATAGTAATCTTCATCCCAATAGGTACTATTAGTGCCGCCAATATAAGAAACGGCGCCTTTATTTTCTGCTCTTAACCAGGCTTCTCCAAAACAGACACCGGTATCAAAGGCATTGGTAAGACAGCAATTTCCTACCACTACTGGATATTCATTTACATTTTGAAGGCTATTAATATTGGCAATAGTGAAAGAAGGACTATACCAGGAAGTTTCGCTTCCGTGGGCAGTATAGTTAGCATAGCCAACTCCATTGGATATATCATTAATTATGGAAGAAGAGGCATTCTGAGAGGCAGGATATAAATAAGTATGAGAGTTAATACCATGTGCAGCATTAAAATAGTTGTTTACTCCATAATTAATCTGACCATTTGCATGCGTAGGTGACCAGCTTGCATCAACACCAGCAATCATTACGACTTCACTTAAATAGGCATCACTGGGCATAGTATACATTTCATGCATTAAAGTTTTATTAACCTGATTGGTTACTTCCGCTTCCGTTGTAGCAGAGAATCTTCCAAAATACATCTCAGGTATAAAATCAGTTCCTTGCAAGCGAACATAGGTTAAATCAGTAACATGTCCACCAGGACTGGCAGAAGCGGAGTTCGCTGGAACTTGTGCCACATCGCCAACAATCAATAAATAGGTCGGTGCAGGATTTTCAGTAGTAGCAGAATTCCAGATATTTTGAATATAATTCTTAATGGAAGTAGTGGTGGTTCCAGTTTGTGTAGTTGTTGCCACAATCACATTGTACCCTTCCTGGGTTTTCCAGTTTACAAATGGCTGTAAAGCATTCACAAAATTAGGAGGAGTAATAATTAAATAACTCATAGGATAACGATTCAGACTTGCCCGATCAGAATCTGGATTCATCAGGATGGTTTTAAGCATAGAATCAAAAACTGGAGAATAAGTCTTGGCTCTTAATTCATTGGTTGAAACTAAGTCTGGATGAAGAAATTGGACATTAACCTCAGCACTATAAATTACTTCAATTTCGCCCGTTCCTGGATTGTAACGAACTGGTGTAAAATCCAGAGCATAAAGATGGTAGCCTCTCATATAACCTAAATCAGTAACCTGAATAGAGGGAAAATCTGTCCAGTTTTTACTCTGATAAAACTCCTGGTTAACGATGAATGGAAGAGTTGCCGGGTCCACGCTTTTAGATACAGGTTCCTGTCTTGGAATTATGGGATTATTTATTCCTTCAGCTTTCAGGTCTATATTCTTACGCAAAACTGAGTTCATACTTGCCTGAACATCAGATCCTTCAGGAACACTGAAAATCTGACGCAAAAGGGGAAGCTTGGGAAGACCTATGGTATTGGTGGCAGCATAATCAGCTACCCATAAGTCGGTAAATAACCCTTCCGAGGTCTGTATTTCCTGAAAATCAAGCTTTTCTATACTGTAGCTAACACTCAATCCATAATCATTACTATTAGTTACCACCGCAGCGGTAGGAGTGTTGCTCACCTTAATGGAACCTTGAGCGGCAAAAACAAATGTCACCAAACTCAAGATTAGGATGATTAATAAATGCTTTTTCATTCTATCTCCTTATTTATTATATATCTACTAAGTTAATTAAATTATCATGCAAATTAAATTCCTAAAGTAGAGGAAAATTGGTCTCAATAGAATACTCCTAAAATAAAATAGAGATTATGTCAATTGAATTATTTGTTTTTTTTCCTATAAAAATGTTGTGGATTAAACCAGAAAGATGTTTAGATATAAATCCAATTTATCATACCACTTTATTTGTTGCTTCGTATCACCATAACTTATGCAAGTTCAGATATTATTTTTGTGGTATAATTAAGAAAAATTAATTTAATGACCACAAAAAATTCCGTAACTATCTGTCTCTTATCTCCTTCTTGACAAAATTGGTAAGAAAGAGCTAAGAGAGAGCTAAGGAAGAAATTATTATCCATTATAAATTAGTAAGATATAAAAATCAGCTTGTCTGTTATTTTTTGCAGTAAGAAAAAGAGATTTTGGTATTGACATAATAGGGCAATCAGTTTTTAAAGAAAAAATGAAATGATTTATGTATCTATTTTGCTTCTTTAGCAGTTAGTAGATATATAATGGGGACTTGAAAAATGTTAGAAAAAATACTCCGTAAAATGTTTGGTGATAAAAACACCCGTGATTTAAATAAATATTTACCACAAGTTCAGCTCATAAACCAGATTTATGAAGGTTTAGCGCAGTATGATGATGACCAGTTGCGAGAAAGAGTAGCAGAAATAAAACAGGAAATAGCTGAAAAGCTAAGTGATTTGAGAGAAAAACTGGAAGAACTGGAAATTCGTTATCGTGAAGAAGAAGATGAAGCGGAACGTAACAGGATAGATATCCAAATTGATGAGACCAAAAAAGAGCTTAAGACTTTAACTAAATCCACCTTAGATGATTATTTACCAGAAGTTTATGCTATCGTGAAAGATACCTGTCGTAGACTGGTTGGGAAAACTTTTATGGTGCGAGGGCATGAAGTTGTATGGGATATGGTTCCTTTTGATGTGCAATTAATAGGAGCAATGGTTTTGCATGATGGCAAGATAGCTGAAATGGCAACAGGAGAAGGTAAAACTTTAGTTGCCACTTTGCCTCTATTTCTTAATGCCTTAGTAGGAAGAGGAGCTCATTTAGTTACGGTTAATGATTATCTTGCTGCACGTGATGCTGAATGGATGTCTCCCATATTTAATTTTCATAATCTAACCGTAGGTTGCATCACAACCGATATGGATTTTGATTCCCGGAAAAAAGCTTACCAAAGTGATGTCACCTATGGAATGAATAGTGAATTTGGTTTTGACTATCTTCGTGATAATATGGCGGTTATACCTGAACAATTAGTGCAACGAGATTTCTATTATGCCATTGTGGATGAAGTAGATAGCATTCTTATTGATGAGGCAAGAACACCTTTGATTATCAGTGGACCTATTGCTCAGGATAAAAATTTTTACCAGGAACTTCGCCCTCAAATAAATCAATTAGTTCAAGCACAAAACACACTGGTACAGAAAGTTTTATCTGAGATTAGGGAAGATCTTAGAGAAGATAATCCGAATTCTGATATAGAAAGATTGGGAAGAAATCTATTGTTAGTTCAAAGGGCTGCGCCAAGAAATAAAGCTTTTACCAAGATAATGCAGGATCCCAAACTAAAAAAGCTGGTCAATGATGTAGAAGGTATTTACTTGCGTGACAAGAAGCTGCCAGAATTGGATGACAATCTGTACTATGTGGTAGATGAGCATCAAAACACCGTAGACCTATGTGAAAAGGGCAGAGATTTCCTATCTAAACACGACAAAAATCTGTTTTTAGTAGAAAGCCTGGATGAAATTTTAAATAGCATAGATGAAGATGAGAGTTTGACTGAAGAGGAAAAACTAAAGAAAAAAGCCCGAGAAACCAACCGGTTTATGGATAAAAGTGAGAAACTCCATAATATCAATCAACTTTTAAAAGCTTATACCCTTTTTGAAAAGGATGTAGAATATGTGGTTGTAGACAATCGGGTGGTCATTGTAGATGAATTTACTGGCAGATTAATGCCGGGAAGAAGGTATTCTGATGGTCTTCATCAAGCTCTGGAAGCCAAAGAAAATGTAGAAATAGAAGCAGGCACTCAGACTTTTGCTACGATAACTTTGCAGAATTACTTTAGAAAATATGAAAGATTAGCAGGTATGACTGGTACTGCAGCAACGGAAGAAGCTGAATTTGTAGAGATTTATAATCTTCCTGTAATAACGATACCAACCAATGTTCCTGTTACCCGAATTGACCATGAAGATGTAATCTATATGACTAAGAATGAGAAATATCAGGCTTTGATTGATGAGGTTATTTACTGGCACAATCTGAATAAGCCTGTCTTAGTGGGTACAGTAAGTGTGGAAGTTTCAGAAACTATCAGTCGTATGCTAAAACGTCGTAATATTCCTCATAATGTTTTAAATGCTCGTCAACATCAAAGAGAAGCTGAGATTATAGCTTTAGCAGGACAACCTGGTGCAGTTACCATAGCTACCAATATGGCTGGTCGTGGGACTGATATCAAACTTGGACTGGGGGTGGTGACTAAAAGTATTGAAGAATATAGGGGTATAGACCCTTCCATAACACCTGAATATCCTTATGGCTTGCCTTTAGATGGACTTCATGTAATTGGTAGTGAAAGACATGAGAGTAGAAGAATAGACCGTCAATTACGTGGAAGAGCAGGACGTCAAGGGGACCCTGGCACTTCAAGGTTTTATTTATCTCTGGAAGATGACCTTCTTCGTCTTTTTGGTTCAGAAAGAATTGCGCCAATGATGACCAGAATGGGAATGAAACCTGGTGATGCCATCAGACATCCCTGGATGACAAAAACGGTGGAAAGAGCTCAAAAGAGAGTGGAAGAAAATAACTTTGAGATTCGTCGTAATCTCTTAAAATATGATGAAGTGATGAATCAACAAAGAGAGGTTATCTATTCCTATCGTAGAAGTGTTTTGAAAGGATATTCACTAAAGCGTGAAGTTCAAGAGATGATTGAAGAGACAATAGATAGGATTATCTCGGAAAATATTTCCTTTGATAGTTCCCCAGATGAATGGAATTTGGCAAGGCTTACTCAATGGTTCAAATCTGCCTTAAATGTAGCCATAGAGCCAGAAGACCTGGAATCAGACCATCTAAGTGAACCTCTTTTAAGGAATACTTTAAAAGAGCTGATTTTGCAAGCCTATGAAAAGAAAGAAGAACAAGTGGGTTCTGAATCAATGCGAGAAATTGAACGCCGTTGTCTTCTGGAAGTAGTTGATGAAGAATGGCGCGACCATCTGCATGAAATGGACCTCCTTAAAGAAGGAGTATATCTTCGTGCTTATGCAGAAAAAGACCCTCTGATAGAATATAAAAGAGAAAGTTTTAAACTTTTTCAAAATCTTATTTCTCGCATTCAGGAAAATGTAACCAAAAAAGTGTTTACCACCTATATTCTTACTCAAGAACAAGTTCAGAATATGATGAAAGACTCCAAATTGCAACATGAAAATGTTAGTGCATTCCTGAAATCTCAAGAATTGAGACCTGGTCAACAGAATATGAGTGAACCGCCTAATTTTTCTGAACCAGATTCTGGGATAGTAAAACAAAAACCCATTCGTGTAGCTCAGCATGTTGGTAGAAATGATCCCTGTCCCTGTGGAAGTGGGAAAAAATATAAGAAATGCTGTGGACGTTTTGAAAACGACGAATAAATAAAAAAGTTGGAAAAGGAACCTAATGCCTAAAAATCTAATCATTGTAGAATCGCCTGCTAAAGCTAATACTATTTCTAAGTTTTTAGAACATAAATATGATGTTAAAGCCTCAATGGGTCATATAAGAGATTTACCAGAAAATGAACTGGGAGTTGATATAGCTCATAACTTTCGTCCAGTTTACAGGATAGATAAGAAGAAAAGTAAGGTTATCAATGAACTAAAAGAAGCAGCTAAAGATGCCGATACTATATATTTAGCCAGTGACCATGATAGAGAAGGAGAAGCCATAGCCTGGCATTTGACCAAAGTTCTGGAGAAAGAACTAGGCGGTAAGGAAGTTTTTCGTATTGTATTCAATGAAATTACCTCCCGAGCTATTCAAGATGCAATTAAAAATCCTTCTTCCATAGATATGGCTAAAGTGGATGCACAACAAGCAAGAAGAGTGCTTGATCGTATTGTAGGTTATACGGTTTCACCTTTATTATGGAAGGTCATTGCAAAGAAACTAAGTGCTGGAAGAGTGCAAAGTGTAGCGTTAAGATTAATCTGTGAAAGAGAAGAAGAAATCCAGAACTTTGTACCCAAGGAATACTGGAAATTAGAAGCAAAATTCCATAGGGATAATCTTCCTCCTTTTAAGGCAGCTCTGGAAAAATGGGAAAATAAGAAAATAGATATTCCGGATGAGGCTACGGCACAAAAGTTGATAGAAGAGATAGATACTTCCCCAGCAGTTATTTCAGATTTAAAGAGAAGCACTCATAAGCTGGAACCTCTACCTCCTTTTATTACCAGTACACTTCAACAAGAAGCATCCAAGATTCTGGGTTTTTCCTCGGAAAAGACAATGAAAATAGCTCAAGAATTGTATGAAGGAGTGGACCTTAAAGGGGAAAGAACAGGTCTTGTTACCTATATGCGTACGGATAGTCTACGCATTGCTGATGAGGCAATAGAAAATTGTAGAAAATTGATAAAAGAGCGATTTGGTAAAGAGTTTATCAATCCTGCACCCCGAGTTTATAAAAATAAATCTACTGCTCAGGATGCCCATGAAGCTATAAGACCCACCAATACTTTTTATACCCCAGAAAGTGTAGCAGAAAATCTCACCAAAGACCAGTTAAAATTATATACTCTAATCTGGCAGAGATTTGTAGCAACTCAGATGAAACCTGCTAAGTTGCTAAGAACCAAGGTGGAAGTCACTGTGGGGAAGGCAATTTTCAGTGCTAATGGAAATGTGGTAGAAGATGAGGCATTTTTGAAGGTTTATCCTTATATGAAGATAATATCTGGGGAAGCTATAGATTCTGCTTATGAGAAAGCAGACAACCTTGAATATGGGAAAATTGAACCTTCTCAGCATTTTACCACTCCACCTCCAAGATATACAGAGGCTTCTTTAATTAAGGAACTGGAAGCAAAAGGCATTGGAAGACCTTCCACTTATGCCACTATTATCAGTACTATCCGGAAAAGAAGATATGTTGGTATGGAAAAGAAAAACTTTTTCCCCACCAAATTAGGCATTGATGTAAATCGTTTTCTGGTCTCTAATTTTGATGATATCTTCAATGTAGGATTCACTGCCGATATGGAAACAAAACTGGATGAGGTGGAAGAAAATAAAGTAATCTGGCATGAGCTGGTAAAAAACTATTATGAGGAACTGATGAATCTATTGAATAAGGTTGATGTGAAGAAATCTAAACAGGAATTCATTGAAGAAACAGATATTGTGTGTGATGTATGTAAAGAAGGAAAGATGGTAATCAGGCATTCCAAAAATGGCGAATTTCTTTCCTGCAGTCGTTTTCCTGCCTGTAAAAATACCAAAAAATTCATTCGTGATGATAAAGGGAACATTGTTATTGTAGAACCACAAACCCTGGAAGAGAAATGCCCTGAATGTGGAAGTCCTCTGATAGAACGCAAGGGAAAATATGGCGAATTCATTGCTTGCAGCAACTATCCTAAATGTAAGTATTCCAGAAATAAGACAACAGGAGTTACCTGTCCAGAATGTGGTAAGGGTGAACTAATTCAAAGACGCAATAAAAAAGGAAATATCTTCTATTCCTGCAATCGTTATCCCGAATGTAAATTTATCAGTTCTTATAAACCCCTTCCTATCTCTTGTCCGGAATGTGGAAATCCTTATCTGGTGGAGAAAAGGACCAGAGAAGGTGATAGTTATAAA
>ERZ795044.5411-NODE-5411-length-10348-cov-4.976683_pt1 | contig 10348 bp, 8 predicted proteins | sample MGYA00375128_ERZ795044 | MGnify/ENA primary metagenome ERZ795044 (study PRJEB30173, sample SAMN05720213) | anaerobic digester metagenome | isolation source: active sludge of municipal wastewater-treating anaerobic digesters | place: USA | collected 2014-12-22 ... | reverse complement strand
AATAGCGTTAATCAGAGGAGTGCTATTGGGAGGGCTGAGTAAATTTTCTTTGCGGGAGCTCTGCAATAAGTACACGGATGGATTTACGGCACAGCATTATTCCCGCGCACAAGCGAGTTGTTTGTTTGGAAAGTATTTTAGTGATGTGTCGATAGAAATTTATGGGCAGAAAAATGAATTGTGGCAGATCAGAAGAGGGCGTTTAAAGGATTTTTTGGTGAGGTGTACCCCAACGATACTTGCCGAAGGGCTTTTGCGAAGATTTGGTTGGTTTCTTTTTGTCGAAGCTGTGAAGAAGTGAGGAGATGATTTGAAGATTTTGGTTAATGCGGTTTATGCCGTATTGGGTGGCGGGGTCACCTATCTTGAGAGTTTTGCCAAAGCGGTGGCGAGGCTGTGCAGTGATGACGAATTTATTTTCTGCGTTCGAGAGAGTCAAGCTCGAAAAATTTCCGGGATTGCCCCAAATATCCGCGTTATCCCATTTAACTGGGAAGGGAAAAGGTCTCTGATCGGTCGTGTGTGGTTCGATCAAGTGGTTTTGCGGCGCATGATCCGGCGAGAGAAGGTTGATGCGCTTTTTTCGACATCTAATTTTGGAATGTGGGCTTGTCCTTGCCGGCAGGTTCTGTATGTGCGCAATTGCCTTTACTTTTCGGAAATGTATGCGAGGCGCTTTCTGAAGCGCCAAAAATGGTGGCCCCGCGGAATGTATTATGCGAGCCGATGGCTGATTTGCCGTTCGGTAAAGTGGGCGGACGTGGTGATGGTTCCGTCACAATCGATGCTGGATGAATTGCGGAAATTTGTCGAGTTGCCGCCCCAAAAAGCTTTATTGAATTATCCCGGCTCGTTTTTTCGGGAGAATAAAAAATGCGTACGGGTGGATGGAGGCTTCAAACCATGTCCCGTCACCTCCGAATTCAAGCTGCTTTGTGTCATGGTCTATATGGAAGGTGGGCACAAGAATCTTACGACGCTCCTTCGCGCCGCGATTTTTTTACGTGAACGCGAAATTAAATTCCGTTTATTGATTACCGATGACTTGAACCGCAACGATACCCGTTTGGCCTGTACCTGGAAGGATGATGTCTGTTTGGCGGGAGATTCCCGCCTGGCTGACTGCGTGGAATTTTTAGGTCTGAGGTCTAGCAGGGAAATTGAAAGGTTGTGTGCGGAAACCGACATACTTGTGTATCCCTCTCCGATCGAGTCTTTCGGATTTCCTCTTTTAGAGGCAATGAGCGCGGGGCTTCCGATTGTCGCGGCAGATTCGCCGATTAACCGTGAAATCTGTCAGGATGCCGCTTTGTATTTTTCTCCTTTTGACGCCGAGGCTTTTGCGGCACAAATCTGCCGGGTTATGGAAGACGAGGAGACTCGTTTGAAGCTTGTGCTATCCGCGAAGGAGCGAATTGTTTTCTTTGATTTTGATGCGCACGTGATGAAATTGCGAGAAGCGCTTGCCGCCGTACCGCAATGATCTTTGGGCCCGGACTATGAGAATTGTATTTATTACGCAGGATGACCCGTTTTATTTGGGAGAAAGCTTTGAGTCCCTTTTGTCAAATCTTCCCGCGGGGGTCACTCCCGCTGCCGGTTGTATTCTGAATTTTACGCCCTATAACAAAAATGAATCTCTTCTAAAAAAAATCGGAAGAACGTGCAAAGTTTTTGGAGTTGTTTTTTTAGCCCAATATTTGCTGAGATATGCAAAAAGCATAGTATGTGCGCGCTATCGCGTTCGACGCGTATTTGCACGGCACGGGATTCCGGTCATAGAAGTGTCCGGCAATATTAACTCGCCGGATTTCATACGTCAGCTGAAGGAGGCGCGGCCGGATCTGATCGTGTCTGTTGCGGCGAATGTTATCTTTCGCAAAGAACTGATTGCCGCAGCACCGTTGGGGTGCCTTAATGTGCATACCGCGCTTCTCCCGAAGTACAGGGGGTTGATGCCAACATTTTGGGTGCTGAAAAACAATGAGAAGCTTACCGGGGTTTCGGTGTTTTTTGTGGATGAAAAGATTGACAATGGGCCCATTCTGGTTCAAAAAAAAGTTGAGATAAGAAATCAAACTTGGGATGAACTGATTCGGGAAACTAAACGTGTGGGAATGCAAGCCGTTGCCGAGGCAATCGTTAAAATACAGGCCGGACATTGGGCTCCGATGGCTAATGATAGTGCGGAGGGCACTTATTATTCCATGCCGACCCGGCAAGATGTTTTGGAATTTCTGGCTCGCGGGAAGAGGTTCTTTTGATGCATATTCTGACGTTTGATCTTGAGGATTGGTTTCACATCCTAGACCATGAATCGACGAAAAGTGAGATAGAATGGCTTGAATTCGAGCAAAGATTTGAGAAAGGGCTAGATGTAATTTTGGAATTACTGGCTTCCTTGAATCAAAAGGCAACTTTCTTTTGCGTCGGGTGGGTGGCCCGGAAGTATCCCCACTGCATAAAGCAAATTGCCAAATCAGGATTCGAATTGGCCTCTCACTCAGATATGCATCAGCTGATTTACGGTCAAAATCGCAGTGAGTTTTTGGATGATGTGCGGCGTTCCATCTTAACCATTGAAGATATAACCGGTGAAAAGGTTCGGGCGTATCGCGCTCCGGGTTTTTCTCTAACAAAGCAATCTCTTTGGATGCTTGAGGCTTTAGTTGACTTAGGAGTGGAAATCGATTGTTCTGTTTTTTCGTCTCGCAGAGCCCACGGGGGGCTCCCGGGGGCTGGGATTTGGGGACCGACCAAAATCAAGGTTGCGAACGGTCTATTACGAGAATTCCCCGTGAGTGCGCTGCGCTATGCAAACGTCAATATGTTCTTTTCCGGAGGCGGATATTTTCGTTTGCTTCCTTATTTTCTAATAAACTTCGCGATGCGGCGCTCGGATTATGTGATGACTTATTTTCACCCTCGCGATTTTGATTCCGGTCAACCTTTGCTCAATGATCTGGGGCTTTTAAGGAAGATAAGAACTTATTTTGGCGTAAGATCCGCATTCCCGAAGTTGCGGAGGCTTTTACGCGATTTTAATTTTATTGACTTGCGCACGGCAGATGAACTGATTGATTGGAGCCGGCAAAAAACAGTTTCGTTTGGCGGGGAAGCCGGGGTGTAAAGAAATGGAAAGAATTTTTCCGGAAAGATCATTGTTATGTGCGGCATAGCGGGTTTCTCCGGGGTGTTTGATCGTGACCTCCTGGAGGCTATGAGTACGGTGATTTCGCATCGCGGGCCCGACGATTCCGGGGTTTTATTTGAGCCTGCCAGAGGAATTGGATTGGCGCATCGCAGGCTGTCCATTATCGATCTCACTGCAGCGGCGCATCAGCCGATGTGGGATTGTACAAATACAGCCGCAATTGTTTTTAATGGTGAAATATATAATTACCGGGAGTTGCGTTGCGAACTTGAAAAGTTGGGGCGCCGTTTCAAGAGTGATTCAGACACGGAAGTTTTGCTTAATCTGTACCTTGAGTTCGGCAACGAAATGTTTTCGCGGATAAACGGCATGTTTGCATTTGCTTTATGGGATGCAAGAATCGATTCATTGATTCTTGCTCGCGATGGATTGGGGGTCAAGCCTTTTTATTACGCGGAGACGGCAAAAGGGTTTTTGTTTGCAAGTGAAATGAAAGCGATTTTGCAAGACGAGTCGCTTGATTGCGCATTGGATCAATCTGCGGTAGCGTATTATTTGACTTATCTGTGGTCGCCGGCTTCTCACACAATGCTTGCAGCAATAAAAAAACTGGAGCCGGGGTATGCATTGATTGTCCGGAAAGGCAGAATTCAGAATAAATGGTGCTTTTATGATCTTCCGTACAATCAAAATATTTTGGAAATTCGAGAGAGTGAAGCGGTTGAGCTATTTCGTGAACGCTTGAAGACCGCCGTAAAACGGCAAATGGTGTCCGATGTTGAAGTGGGGGCTTTTCTTTCCGGAGGGCTGGACTCCAGCTCTGTTGTTGCGTTTGCTAAAGATCATGTCCGTTCGGGAAAAATGAAATGCTTTACGATTCAATCTTTGACAGGGTCCTTTTCGGGAGAGGGGTTTGAGGATGATTTGCCTTACGCTAAACTTGTTGCCAGCCGGTTAGGTGTGGAGTTGCATGTTGTGAACGTCGATTTCGATGAGCTTGATTTGCTCGAGAAGATGGTTTATTTTCTGGACGAACCTCAGGCGGATCCATCTGCCATAAATGTTTTTTTCATTAGCGAGCTTGCGCGGCGTCATGAGATTAAGGTTTTGTTGTCAGGGGTTGGAGGGGATGATATTTTAGCCGGATACCGTCGTCATATTGCGTTAACCCAGGAACGGTTTTGGGATTGGAGCCCTCTTTTTTTGAGGCAGTATCAAAGTCGTCTATGCGGCATGCTGCCGACTCGGAACCCGTTTTTTCGGCGCCTCCGGAAGTGGCTTCAATATGCGGACTATTCTCGTGACGAAAGGCTTGCCAGCTACTTTTACTGGGTTACTCCTGTTATGCTCCGGAATTTGCTGAGCCCGGATTTCAGAGAGGGTGTCGGGAGGGAGGGAGGGGTTTCGGCTCCCTTATTGAGCTCTCTCGCTCGTCTTCCCGAAGGAGTGCCGGCGCTTAATCGAATGTTGTATCTGGACGGGAAGCACTTCCTCTCGGACCATAATCTCAATTATACGGACAAAATGAGCATGGCATCCGGTGTGGAAGTCCGGGTTCCCTTGCTTGACGTTGATTTGGTTTCGTTTTCGGCGGCTTTGCCAATGCGTTTTAAATTCCGGGGAATGAATGGGAAATGGGTGTTCAAGAAAGCAATGGAGCCTTATTTGTCACGTGAAATTACTCATCGCAGCAAGACAGGGTTTGGTGTTCCCGTCAGGAAGTGGCTTCATGGTGAAAAAAGGGTCCTTTTAGACGAAGTTCTTTCGGAAAGGGCGATAAAACGGCGGGGGATATTTTCGCCCGTAGGGGTGCGGGAGTTTATTGAATCGGACCGGAAAGGTCTTGTGGATGGCGCCTATACGATTTTGGCCATGATTTGTGTCGAGTTGTGGTGTCGCATTTTTGTCGATGGCGGAAAACGGAAATATGAAAAGTAATTTACTGAAATTGGTTCGCGATTATTGGGAGCAGTCGTCATGCGGAGAGAGGTTATACTTAAAGGAGCGGTCTGCTGAGGGGTATCGGGAACAAGCTGAAATTCGCTATGATTTAGAACCTTATATTGCCGATTTTGCTTCCTTTGAAGGGTGCGAGGGGAAACGAATCCTTGAAATCGGTACAGGATTGGGGGCGGACCATGAAAGATTTGCCGGGTTTGGAGGAACTTTGCATGGCATCGATCTGTCGGACCGGGCTATTCGACATACTGATGATCGATTTAAAGCAGCGCACCTATGTTCCCATCTTTGTTTGGCAAATGCAGAGGATTTGCCCTATGCCGATGCGACTTTCGATGTTGTTTATTCATGGGGGGTTCTTCATCATGTCCCCGATACGCAAAAAGCAGTGAATGAAATATTTAGGGTGCTGAAGCGCGGTGGCGAGGTTCGAGTCATGATTTATCATAGATATAGCATAGTTGGTTTAATGCTGTGGCTGCGCTATGGATTGCCCAAATTGAAGTTTAATTTGAAAGAGATTTATGCGGAACACCTGGAAAGCCCTGGAACGAAAGCGTTTAGCTTCAGTGAGACAAGGAGCCTGTTCCGTGACTTTCGCAATATCCAAATTAAGTCTGTTTTAACGCATGGCGATCTTTTGCTGTCTCGCGCCGGGCAGAGGCATTGCCGAGGTGTTATTGACGTGATTCGAAAGTTATGGCCGAGGTTTCTCATTAAAAGGCTTTTCTTTAATAAAGGGCTTTATTTGCTTATAACCGCATGCAAATAAGATGAAACAGCTCCTTCAAGACCTAAAGACGGGGGTGGTAAGTTGTGTTGATGTGCCGAGTCCCGCGCTAAGACAAGGGCATCTTCTGATCAAAACAAGCCGGAGCTTGATATCAAGCGGTACGGAGAAAATGCTGGTGGCATTTGGTAAGGCTGGGTTGATCGGGAAGATTTTTAAACAGACGGATAAAATTGCTGCTGTAATAAATAAGATCCAAACGGATGGTGTGGTTGCGACATGGCACTCGGTTTCCGAGAAATTAAAACGACCTTTGCCGTTGGGGTATTGTAATGTGGGGTGCGTCGTAAGCGTGGGTGACGAGGAGCGGGAATTTGCGGTTGGTGATCGGGTTGTGTCCAATGGATATCATGCTGAAGTTGTTTCTGTTCCGCGGAATTTGTGCGAGAAACTTCCCGATAATATAACGGACGAACAGGCTTCTTTTACGGTCTTGGGAGCGGTTGGATTGCAGGGAGTTCGTTTGGCTCAGGCCGAGAAGGGAGAGTGTTTTGCCGTAATCGGTTTGGGAGTGATTGGTTTGCTGACGGTACAGATCCTGAGGTCCAGGCAGTGCCGGGTTTTTGCCGTGGATTTTAAAGAGGATCGGTTGGAATTGGCCCGTCGGTTCGGTGCGCAAGTTTTTAATGCGACGAGGGGGCCAATGTTTTTGGCCTCGGAAGCAATGAGGCTTTCTTCCGGAGTCGGCATGGACGGGGTGATTATTGCTGCCGCAGCTGATAACAGCGAACCGATTCGACAAGCGGCTTTAATGTGCCGCAGGCGCGGACGGATTGTCCTGATCGGGGCGGTTGGCATGAATTTGCGAAGGGATGATTTCTATGAGAAAGAACTATCTTTCCAGGTTTCTTGTTCTTATGGACCGGATCGGTATGACACGGGTTTTGGAAAGAGCGGATGTGATTACGCGAAAGAAACTTGGACGGTCCGCGATAATTTTCGGATTGTACTTGAGATGCTGTCACGGCGAGAAATCATTGTTGATTCCTTAATCAGTCATCGTTTTTCCATCTTGCGGGCACATGATGCATATGCTGTTTTGTGTGACCGGCGGAATGTTTTGGGGGTGATGCTGGAGTACTCCCGTGCTTCCGGTTGCGAAGCCCCAAAGAAGGATGTTTTGGATCGGAAGGTTTCGGCCACGGATTCTGCTTCGGAAAAACAGATTCCCAGGGGAGTGAAGGTCGGAGTTATCGGCGCCGGTAATTATGCGATGAGCGTGTTGTTACCGGCCATGAAGAAATACGGTGTAACTTTAAAAACCATTGTGTCGGAGACAGGGCTCAGCGGTACTTGGGCGGCTCGAAGATTTGGCTTTGAAAAGTCTAGCACGGACATAAAAACTATTTTGGAAGATCGTTCTATTAACGCAGTCATTGTTGCAACAAGGCACGACACGCATGCCGATATGGTTTGCAAGATTTTGGAGAAAGGAAAGAGTGTTTTTGTTGAGAAGCCGTTAGCGATTACATCCGGTGACATTGATCGGATTGAATCTGCTTGCGCTATTGCTCGAAGCGCGGAGGCGGATAATCGCCCGATCTTGATGGTGGGGTTTAATCGCCGCTTTTCACCGTATGCGGTAAAGTTGAAAACATTGCTGGAAGGCGTGCAGTCGCCCAAGAATTTTCTTTATACAATTAATGCTGGATTCGTCCCTCGGAATCACTGGATTCAAAACACCGAAGTGGGAGGTGGTAGGATTATAGGGGAAGCGTGCCATTTTATTGATCTTCTCCGTTTTTTGGCCGGAAATCCTGTCGTAGAACTTAATGCTGTTAGCCTTGCCGGAAACGCTTGTGGCGCTGCGCACGCTGATAATGCTGCTCTTTTCTTGAAATTCTTCGATGGCTCAGGCGGGGTTATTCATTACCTGTCAAATGGACATCGGTCTTACCCCAAGGAGAGGCTGGAAGTGTTTTGCGGGGGAGGAATTTTGCGATTGGATAATTTTTGCAAGTTAAAAGGATTTGGGTGGCCCGGTTTTCGACTGATGCGAACTTGGCGGCAGGACAAAGGAAACGGTGCGTGCATTTCGAGATTTTTTGATGCAGTCGGCGGAAATCTTCCCGCGCCGGTTCCGTTTCGCGAGATTATGGAGGTTTCCAGGATTGCAATAAAGGCCGCGTCGTTGCTTAAACAATGATTTTAAGAAAAGTTTTTAGCCTTTTCCGGGATTATTATCCCCGACTCATTGCTGCGTATGTTTTCCGGCGGCGGAGTCATCTTTCTTTCTGGCATGATACTCCTTCGATTAATCCTGATGCCACGTTCAATGCATTGGGGCCGTACTATATGGTTTTTGGCGCCAAAGCGGACTATCCGGGGCCCTTTGACGCAGAGGGGGTCCCTATTTTGCAATACCATGGGAGTGTGGGGCGGCAGTATAACCCCATTGCGATTGCTCAATATGGGTTGGGAAATTACAACCAGTATTGCCGGAGTAAAGACGCGGATAGGCTAAGGAGATTTCTTCAAGCTGCGAATTGGCTTGTGCTTCATTTGGAGAGAAATGCCTTAGGCTTGTCAGTTTGGAACCATTATTTTGATTGGCATTATCGGGTCCCGCTGAAATCTCCTTGGTATTCCGGGCTTGCTCAGGGGCAGGGGCTTTCAGTTCTAGTTCGAGCATACAAAGAAACCGGCGAAGAAAAATATGCTTCAGCGGTTCAAGACGCGTTTCGGTCTTTCGAAAAGCCTTTAAAGGAGGGGGGGGTTGTTTGTCAGGATTTGTCCGGGGATGTTTGGATAGAAGAGTATATCGTGGATCCTCCGACACACATTCTGAATGGGTTTATCTGGGCGATATGGGGAATCTGGGATTACTGGCTGGGAACTCGTGAAATGTACGCACAGGAGCTGTTTAACGAAACGATATCGACTCTTGAGCGAAATTTGGAACGGTACGATACCGGTTTTTGGTCTTTGTATGAACGGCCGGAACGCGGGGATAGAATGCTGGCCAGCTTCTTTTACCATCGCTTGCATATCATTCAGCTTGACGTTTTGTTTCAGATGACCGGCCGAAAAGTTTTTGGAGAGTACTCCGAGAGATGGCGGGAATATGAAAGAAACTTCCTGAATCGCATGCGGGCCGGCGTTTTGAAAGCTTTCTTCAAGATAACCCGATATTGAGCGAATGCGGATACTCTTCCTTTCGGATAATTTTTACCCGGAAACAAATGCTCCGGCGACTCGCCTATACGAACATGCGAGTTACTGGGTGAAATGCGGTCATGAGGTGACGGTGATGACTTGTGCCCCCAATTTCCCTGAAGGCAAAGTCTATACCGGCTACAAAAATCGATGGCATTTTATAGAGTTTGTCAACGGGATCAAAGTGGTCAGAGTGAAAACGTATATTGCTCCGAATAGGGGGGTCTTGAAACGCATGTTCGATTATATCTCGTTTATGGCGATGTCTTTTTTTGCGGGTTTATTTGAGCCTCGGCCGGATGTGATCGTAGGGACTTCTCCCCAGTTTTTCGCTGTTATTTCGGCTTGTGCATTGTCGTGCGTTCGACGCATTCCTTTCATATTCGAACTCCGGGATATTTGGCCCGCCACGATTATAGATGTCGGGATTTTAAAGCGAGGTTTTTTTATTGATATACTTAAACGACTGGAATTGTGGCTGTACCGAAAAGCTTCGTTTATTATTGTCGTGACGGATTCATTTAAGCAATATCTTGCGGCATGCGGTCTTGCCGAAGATAAAGTCGCGGTTGTCGCAAATGGAGTCGATTTAAGGCGTTTTTATCCGATTCCCCGGAATAGCGCCTTAGCTGCTCAATATGGCTTGGATCAAAAGTTTGTGGCCGGGTATATCGGCACGCACGGAATGTGTCAGGGCTTGGGGAATGTGCTAGAGGCGGCAAGACTCCTGACTAGCGTTAATCGTATTAGGTTTCTTTTCGTGGGAAATGGCGCCACCAGAAACGAACTGATGGAAAGTGCGAAAAAAATGAATTTGCAAAATATTGTGTTTTTGCCGTCTCAGCCCAGGGGTGTTATGCCTTCGATTTGGAGTCTGTGCGACGTCGCGCTGGTACATTTAAGAGACGCTCCCGTGTTTCGGACGGTTATGCCGTCCAAGATTTTTGAGGCAATGGGGATGGGAATTCCTGTTATTTGTGTGGCTCCGGAAGGAGAGGCGACAGGTTTTGTGAGGGGGACCGGAGCTGGGGTGACGCTACCTCCAGAAAATCCTTCCGTTCTTGCTGATGCGATAGTCAAGCTTTCCTTGGACGCTTCTTTGCTGGAAAAAATGCGCGCTACCGGCGTAGGGGCAGCGAAACGGTTAAGCCGTGAGAAACGAGCGGAGGAAATGCTGCTGGTTTTCGAAAGAGTCGTACGAGAGAGGAGAGGCGCGGCATGATTGTTTTAGTGGTCGGAGCAAGGCCCAACTTTGTGAAGATGTCTCCGCTGGTAGCGGAAATGAAAAA